>Ga0335070_10002330_pt1 | contig 22140 bp, 19 predicted proteins | sample Lox_Sample_13_FD_206722 | JGI IMG/M metagenome (GOLD analysis project Ga0335070, IMG submission 206722) | Soil microbial communities from Loxahatchee National Wildlife Refuge, Florida, United States - Lox_Sample_1.3 | ecosystem: Environmental > Terrestrial > Soil > Wetlands | place: USA...
GCAACTTCCGTAAGGCGCTGCCCGTTGTGGACCTCATCCTGGCCATCTACCCGCGCTCGCCGGAAGACGTGAAACAGCGCGCCATGCTGCGCTGGAGTCTGGGGCAGAGCCGAGGCGCGCTCGCCGATCTGGAGGATTATTTGAAGATGTCGCCGGACGCCTCTGATGCCGACGAGATCCGCCAGACAGCAGCCGCACTCAGGCGGATGATGGCGACAATGAATTGAATCGCTGGGTTGCCGACAACGGGCGGTTCTCTCCTGCCGGCTACTGACGACTAGCGTTGCCCGGGCTCCAGCTGCGCGAGCCCGCGCACCAGATTCTGCTCCTCCGGGGAGAAGCGCCGCCGGAATTGAGGGGAATTCAGCATGCGCTCGCGCTCGGCAGGGCTCAATCCGCTCACTTGCCTTGCGGCCTGGCGCACGGCCATGCGGCGATCATCAGGCAACCCCCGCATCTGGCCGTAGAGGTTCCGCACCTGCTGCCGCTGGCCCTGAGGCAGGCGCTCAAAGGTCTCCATCCGATTCAGGATTCGCTGCCGTTCTTCTGGCGGCCGGTTGTTGAAGTTGTGCAGCCGCTCAACGAGCCGCTCTTGCCTCTCGGGCGGAAGCTGGCGGAATGCAGGGTCGTTCCGCAAGGCTCTTTCCTGCTCATGCGGAGGCAGGTTCTGGTTCTTACGCAGCCATTCTCCGCGATGCGGGCCCGAGCCCTGCACGCGGTTACTGCGCTGGCTGCCCTGGTCCGCGTTGCGGCGGCCCCATCTTCCCTGGTTCTGTGCAAGCACCCGTGGCCCGCCCGCCACGCCGAGGGCCAGGGCGGCGAGAACCAGTATCGCAATGGATTTGATCTTCAGCACACGATCCTACGTTTGGCTCGGTTACGGATTGGCCGTCTCCGCCTCCGTTCCCAAATCATCCAGCATGTCGAAGTTGGCGTACATATCGCCGTCATGCTCGAGTTCCTGCAAATCGCTGACCGCGGTGTCCGTCTGAACCACATTCGGGGGATTCGGGGTCTTGGCGATCTCTTTGTGATCCGGCGCATTGCGAAAAATGGTGATGCTCGCCAGCATCAACACCGCCAAAGCGAAGGCGATGGCGGGCTTGCGGATCCACTCCAGCCAGCCGCGAGGCTCGGCCGCGGCCTCGCGCACCCGCGCGCGCAGCCGGGAATCGAAGTACGGAGACGGCTCAGGCGCCTCCCACTCATCCAGCACCGCCATCGTCTGGCGCATCGATTCCAGTTCCCGGGCGCAGCTCGCGCACGCGCGCAGATGCTCGTCCAGTCCGGGAACCTGAGTTTCCCCAGCCGCGTCCAGCATATATTCGCGTACTTCCTTGCACGTCATAACTCCCCCGTTACAGAAACCTCTCGAGCTTCACTCTCAGTGTTTCATACGCGCGAAACAGCAGCGACTTGGTAGCCGATTCACTCAGCTTCAGCACTTCCGCGATCTGCCGGTAATCCATGTTCTGATACTTGTGCATGATCACCGCCAGTCGCTGCCGCTCGGGCAGCGATTCCACTTCCTTGCGGATGGCCGCCAGCCGCTCCCGCCGCAACAGCTTTTGCTCCACCGTCGTCTCGGGATCAGCCACATCGATGGTCAGTCCCGTCTCCGGATCGGGTTCATCCAGGCTGGTACCCGAGCGCTCCGCCTTGGTGTCGCGGGCGTGGTTTACCGCCAGGTTGGTGGCGATCCGGTACAGCCAGGTGGTGAACTTGGCGTCGGCCGCATAGGTGGCCCGTGAACGGTACACGCGCAGAAAGACTTCCTGCGCCAGTTCCTCCGCCACCCCCTGATTGTGCGTCATGCGATACATGAAACTCACCAGCGGACGCCGGAACTTATCCACCAGATAGTCGAAGGCGGTATCGTCCCCCGCCGCGACACGCAGCATCACCTCGGCGTCGCTGAGCAGGTGCAGGGCCGCTGAGGATGCGGCCATCGGTACCCCCTCCCCGGCCAACCTTGGACCGGCAGCGGCGCCGGCCGGTAGTTCCTGGCTGAGCGCTAGGCTGCTCACACCCCTACTAACCCGCTGGCGGGACGAAAGTTGCGTCGATTGACCGGCAGTTTGAGGGTCTCGGTTCAGGGCCATAAGGTGCCTGGTTGCATTGATTCTCGCAAACTCCCCAGGTTTTGGGGAAGGGGCTGTCACCCGCCGCCAGCAGGACACATACCGGGCTCTCACACAGGCACATCGCCGGCTGCATCACAGCCACCCGCCAGTTTTGACCGAAAGAAGGGCCAAAGCCATCTCCAGTTTTTGCATGGCTTCGACAACCGCTTCCCGGGGCGCTGGATGCTTGTCCGCTTGCTCTCGGAGCTTGGTCAGAATTCGGTGTGCCTCGGTGATTTGCTGGACAGCTTCTGCCTGTTTCCCTTGCTGCTCTGGTGCGGGTTGGTCCGTCGCCACTTCTGCCTCCCATTCCAGCCGTCAGGTTCGTTGAATGCCGATTCTACCTCGTGGGGAGCCGCTCCAGGCCGCATCTGCGACGGCACTGTCTTCCGAATGGCAGCCACTACATAATGTCGACCATGAGAATGGGACGACGCCTGGCTCAACGAATGATGGAGTTGCTCATCCCCAGTGGCTGCTCACACGAGTTCGCATGGCCCCGCAAACGCCAGGATGGCGAGCACTATCAGGTATGCCGATTATGCGGAGCTGAATACGCGTACGATTGGCGCTCGATGCGCCGATACGGGCGAATACAGCAAAGCCCACAATCTGTCCCGCCTTTGTCTCCGAAAGACGGGTCTGGCAATTCTCAGGACCTCACCGCAGCCTCCCCTTCCGCCCTGACCTCTTCTTTCGGCGTGTGAGCCGGGCGGGGATACGGCTGGATTGCGGAAGGCCTCGCTCGGCAAACAGCGTGGTCGCAGGAGTTCCCCCACCTAGAGCCCAGGTGACAAGAGCCGCCCCAAGCCTTTGAATCCGGAAGGTCGAGGACATCATCTACTGCCCGTAGTCTCTTGTGGGGGGTCTGAACATGCCTTCCTGGCCCGCTCCCAGTGCCCTTGATGCTGGTACCCAGCCATTTCCGGCTTTGACCACGACACAGATCGGTCACATCCGGGCGCGGCGGAGCTGTTGCGGTTCGTAGGTGGGCGCGTGCAATCAGCAACCCGGACCCTGTGCGGCGGAGAGGCAACATGGCGCAATGTACGCATCTCAATCAGATCAGGGTGACGAGTACCGACAAGCATGTATGCGAAGACTGCGTGAAAACCGGCGACACCTGGGTGCATTTGCGGCTGTGTCTGGAGTGTGGGAATGTGGGATGCTGCGATTCTTCGAAAAATAAACACGCTACCAAGCACTTCCATCGCAGCAAGCACCCCCTCATGCGTTCAATCGAACCTGGAGAAACATGGGTCTGGTGCTATATAGACCAACTTGAGCCTGGAGAGTTGCGGCCTCAAGGGTTCGTTCCGATTGGTCAAGGGTGAACCATCGTGTGCTCAGCAAACACTCTTTTCGACTGGCAAGCCGGGAGGCCCGAATGATTGCTGCCCAGGAGGAACGTGGAGTTCGGCATCAACTGCTGGAACGAATTTCTGATGCCCGCAAACAGAGTGACGCTCTGTTCGCACTCCTGCGTCCGGCTGCGCTGTACGAACGGCCGATTCCGGAGCGTCACCGCTTCATTTTCTATGTTGGTCACCTCGAGTCCTTCGATTGGAACCTGCTCCACGAGAACGTCTTCGGCCTGAAGAGTTTCCGTCCCGAATTTGATCGTCTGTTCGCTTTCGGCATCGATCCAGTCGGCGGCCGATTGCCGTCCGACCGCCCCTTGGACTGGCCCTCCCTGGAGGCGGTGCGCGATTACGCAAACAGAATCCGGACCACTCTTGACGAGAAGCTGACCCACGGGATTTTCGAATCACACGCCCAGCAGCAAGGCGACATTTCGCTCGACACCTTGCTCAATGTCGCTATTGAGCATCGGCTGATGCATGTGGAAACGTTGGCTTACATGCTCCATCAGTTGCCGTTTGACAAGAAAGTTCCGCAACCAGGCCCGCCGGCTCCGGAGGCTCCGGCCGTGCACCATCGAATGGTTGAAATCCCGGCTGGCATGGCGACGCTAGGCCTCTCGCGAAACCCCGGAAGCTTCGGTTGGGACAACGAGTATGAGGCTTACTCAGCCGTGGTGCCTGCGTTCGAAATTGACCAGTTCATGGTAACCAACCGGCAATATCTCGATTTCATAAATGCCGGCGGCTATGAGATGCGCGCCTTCTGGAACGACGCTGACTGGAACTGGAAGACCGCTCACCGCGTGTCTCACCCGGTGTTCTGGAAGAAGGCAAACAACCTGTGGCTTTACCACTCAATGTTTGAGGAGTTTCCGCTGCCGCTGGACTGGCCCGTATATGTGAGCCACGCTGAGGCCACGGCATACGCCCGCTGGGCAGGAAAATCGCTGCCTACAGAAGAGGAGTGGCACCGCGCTGCTCATGGCGCCCCGGACGGAGGGGAAAGAACCTACCCGTGGGGCAGCGGAGCACCCGATTCGCGTTTCGGCAACTTTAATTTTGATCGCTGGGACCCCACGCCCGTGACCGGGCTTCCTGCCGGGCAAAGTGCATTTGGCGTGCATGGCATGCTGGGCAACGGGTGGGAGTGGACTTCTACCGTCTTCGCCCCATTTCCTGGTTTCGAGCCATTTCCGTTCTACCGCGGATACTCGGCCGATTTCTTCGATGGCAAGCACCTCGTTATGAAGGGCGGCTCAGCGCGCACGGCTGCGTGTCTGCTGCGACCGACATTCCGTAACTGGTTCCAGGCGCATTACCAATACGTGTATGCAGGCTTCCGCTGCGTGAGCCGTTGAAGGAGCCGGAGAATGCTCATCCATGCGATTGCCGCCGGCGCCACTTGCGAATTTGCCCATGACGTGCGCGTTGGGCTCACCCGGCCAGGACAGAAAGAGCTTCCCTCCAAGTACCTTTATGACGATGTGGGCTCGGCCCTGTTTGAAGTGATCAGTCGCTTGCCCGAGTACGGCCTCACGCGGGCCGACGAGCGCTTGCTGCGGCGGCACGCCGACGAGATCGTCGACCGCCTGGCCGGACCCGTGGCGGTCGCTGAACTGGGCAGCGGCAGCGGCAGGAAAACCCGCTGGTTGCTCGAAGCGCTCTGCCGGCGGCAGCGCACTTCCTACTATCCCATCGAAATATCTCCATCGGCGCTGGCCAGGTGTGAACGCGAACTCAGAGACATTGATGCAATCAGCATTGTGGGTTTTGAGCGCGAGTATCTCGATGGCCTGCTGGAAGTGGCTGCGCGGCGCAGGAGCAGCCAGCACCTGTTCGTGTTGTTTCTCGGCAGCACCATTGGGAACTTTGATCGTCTGGCCGGTGTGAAGTTCCTGGCCGAGGTCCGGCAGATTCTATGCCCCGGTGATTTATTGCTGCTGGGAACAGACCTGGAAAAGCCCAGTGCGCAGTTGCTGCAGGCATACGACGACGAGCTCGGTGTGACGGCAGCATTTAACCTGAACCTGCTGACCCGCATCAATCGCGAACTCGATGCCAGCTTTGACTTGGGTCAGTTTGCTCACGAGGCGAGGATCAATCACGCCGCGCGGAGCGTCGAGATGCATCTGCGGTCCAAACGGAAGCAAACCGTGAGCATTCCTGCGGCAGACATCGCTGTCGAGTTCCTGGCGGGAGAAACGATCTGGACGGAAAGCAGCCACAAGTATTCGGCACAAGAGATATTCCAGACCGCTTGTGATGCCGGGTTCCGATGCGACGCCCAGTGGATCGACGAGCAGTGGCCTTTTGCCGAGAGTCTGCTCGTGGCGGAATGACGGCGAGCCGGACGGGTGGCTGCTGAATACTCCCGCCAAGTCGCGCCCGCGCAGGCGGCCTTCCCCTGGGCGGGCCGCCGTTACGGCCGCAGAGCAGAGACCTAAAGCGGATCGAAAGCAGCGCGGTATGATCGGCTTGCAGACTAGAGTGGGCGCTTAACCCAGACCGTAACCCATAAATCCCGTTGATTCGGCTGTCCTTAGGTCTCCGGGAACGTGAAAATAGCCCAATTCGGAGCTGGTTCTTTGCCCAAGTTTTGCCCAAGTTCCGTGGGGCTCCACCGCTCGAAGGAAGTGTCCACGATCGCTCCGATGTGGACACTTTCCATCGTGCCCACAATCGGAAGATGTCCCTCACTCGCTACGTCGTCCAGACGGCCAGGGGCGGACGCTTACCCTCCAACAGCGTAGAGCGAATCGTATATATACGTTTGTGATGTGCCTCACGCAGCTCTGTGCGACAGAGATAGTGGGCGCAAACACTGGCGCGTGTAATGGCTCTCACGTCCGCGTGTGTCCCAATCCACGCCCGGGCGATGTTCAACGGGCCAGTGGGAAAGCCATGCCCGACTTTGTTATTGGAGAGAGTCACCCTCAGATCAAGACTGGCGTTGGCTCGTGCGGATTGCGGCGCGATGATCTTCAGCTCGACGATCGGCCCGCGCGGCCACGCCTTCTCGATCTCGGGCACTGCGCGCTCTCCGCGCAGCCATTCTTCCACGTGCTCGACGTGGGTTTTTGCGTCATGCACCGAAAGCGCCGCGGGCATGTACTGGTTCGCCGCGGCAAACGCGTGGCTTCGATGCCGCGTGCCCAATTCCGTCTTCGCAGCAGCAACAGAAGCGTCGTTACCAGCGTTCGCCTCAGGCTCACCTCTCGATTAGATTCTCACAAGGCGGCGGGATCGTAAATCTCGTCATCTCGCCTGGTGAGGCAACAATGCTCAGCGACCGCAACAGCCGGCGGCGGTCCAGGCAGAGCGCCGACAGCCTCCCAACGGAAGGCAGCCTGCGACTCCCGGCCACGCCGTCACCTGGACTGCTCACTACGCGGCCAGGGAGGACATGTGTGGCCCAGAAGCTCATTACCTGTACCTTCAGTGGTGTTGGATTCGGCCTGTATTTGGAGACTTCCGGCGGAAGTCGGCCAAGACCGCGCCGGCAATTACGGTCGGCATCGATCTCGAGAGCGCGGCCTAAAACTCAACCTGGAGTTCTTCGGCTTGCTTCGGCAGAGTGATGTGCAGAGTCGCGTCGGTGCCGGTTGCAAGGTGGCGGCAGAAGTTTGAGTTTCTGATATGATCTGCTACAGCTCAGGTGAGGTGGGGGTGCCGTTGACTGCGGATACGAAGGGGCGGATGCTCGGTCTGTTCATCCTCGGGATTATTGTTGTCTGCATTGGAACGAACATCGCCTCGGGAATCACGCGTTCGCTCGTGAGCGAGCGATGGCCGCGTGCGTCGGCGCAGGTGGTCGCCTCAGCGGTTTACCAGGACGGCAGGGACGTCGCACCGCGATGGGAGCCTGTAGTCGAGTACCGATACCAGATCGGCAATCGGACGTTTACCTCGCGCAGAATTCGGTTCCTGATGTCCCCGATGTACCAGCCTCAGGAGGCGAATGGAATCGCCGAAGGCTACAGCTTGGGAAGTGTGGTTCAGGTTGCCTACAATCCTGCCAACCCGAGTGAGAGTGTATTGGAACCCGGACTACCGCCGGGCACATTGAAACAGGTTCTGCTTGTGCTGTTTCTCCTGGCGCTGACGAGCTACATTTATTACGAAATCCGTCATCCCGAGCGCCGGATTCTGCTGCGTTCGCTGCCTGACAGTATTTTTGAGAGCCGCGAGCGCACGTCCACCTCTACCCCCCGGTTCAGCAAGAGACCGGATTTCGCCTCTTCTGTTACACCGCGCGCCACCGATACAAGCGAGGGATCGGCGATCGCCAGCTCCATGGAAGAGTGAGACACCCCAAGTAATCTCGGCAGCTGCGGACTTCGCTATCTTCGAGATCCGAACAACCTGGCAGGCCCGCGCTTCGGGTGGCATCGCTTCCCCCTTCCCGTCGACAATTCATCGCGCAGCGCCAACCTGATCGCCATGTGAAGCAACGAAATCGGCGCATATGCTGCGCACTTCGCCGGCGTCGCTCGATTGCAGTGCCTGTTCACTGATCGGGATCAGATCCGAAAGACGCAGGCTGCGGACCCAAGCTTTGGTTTGCGGCACAAGAGCTGGAGCAACACTCAGGCTGCGTACCCCCAGGCCGAGGAAAACTACGGCGGCTGCGGGATCGGCGGCAGCCTCACCGCAAATCGAGACATGGCGCGACATGGTGCGGGCTCCGCGCACGACTCGATCGATCAGTTGCAGAACCGCCGGCTGCAGTGCGTCCTGCAGATCAGAAAGCGCGGCATTGCCGCGCTCTGCCGCCAGGGTGTACTGGGTCAAGTCGTTGGTCCCGATGCTGAAAAAATCGAGCTCACGGGCCAACGTCCCCGCCAGCAAAGCCGCGCTTGGGACCTCAATCATGCAGCCCAGCTTCACCGGCCATGCGTGCCTTGTTCCTCGCTCCACCAGCTCAGCATGGACCTTCGAGACTAGATCGCGTGCCTGCGCAATTTCTTTCAGCGTCGAAACCATTGGGAACATGATCCACAGGTCACGTCCCTCTCCGGCCTGCAGAATTGCGCGCAGGTGCTGGCGGAAGAACGGCGCATTGCGCAGGGTGAGACGTAAGCCCCGCACTCCGAGAAACGGGTTCGCCTCTGGTTTACACGGCAGTGCAGGCAAAGGTTTGTCGCCGCCAACATCAAGGGTTCGAACGATCAACGGCCCGGCGACAGTGCCGAGTGCTTGCCGGATGGCAGAGATTTGATCCGCCTCTGAAATCGCAGCCATCGACGAAAACAGCAGCTCCGTGCGCAGCAGCCCGATCCCATCCGCACAATACCGGGCCGCAAGCTCAGCGTCGGCCGCAGAAGCGACGTTCGCCATCAGCTCGATAGGAACGCCGTCCCGCGTGACCGCCGGCTCGGCAACTGTAGCCATGGCGTGCTGTTGGCGCTCCGCCCGCTGTTGTTGACGCTTTCTTAGATCCTGAAGCACATCCTGCGGGGGGTCGATCCAAACATCACCGCTGCTGCCGTCCATGGCCACTGTCTTTGCCGTGTCGCTTGGAGCGATCCAATCAACACCGGTCACCATGGGAATACCTGCAGAGCGCAGCAGGATTGCGGCATGTGACGTGGGGCTCCCTTGTCGAGCGATTACGCCAAGAACGTGGGAACCTGCGCACAATGCAGCCTCGCTTGGGAGCAGTTCGTGAGTGAACAGAATGCATGGTTGCCTCGGAGCAAGGAAGGTGGAGGGCCCGGAACCCTGAATTTCCTGCAACACCATCTGCTTGACATCGCGAATGTCGGCGGCGCGCTCGCGCTGATATTCGTTCTTCATGGCTCGGTACGACTCGACAACTTCGTCGCAAACGCGCGTCCAGGCCGTAAATGCGGACTGGCCACTGGCCACAAGCGCTTCCAACTTTTGCAGCAGTACGGGGTCATCCAGGACAGCGCGCTGAGCCGCTCGAATCGCATCCGCTGCCGTGTTGCCCGGCACTGGCTCGGCGAGCCGCGCCGTTGCGCGAGCGATGGCTTCGCGCAGCTTTCTGCATTCATCTTGAGGGCTTTCAGGTGGTTCTGAAGAAGGCGCGGGCGTAAACAGCTCAACGTATAGCAACGGTCCGATGGCAATACCTGGGGAAGCTGAAACGCTCTTTTGCTGCTGGGATTGGCTGGTGGCAATCTGCGGGCCAGCTTCGCCGAAGCCGTCCTTTGCCAACTGGGCGATGGCGGCGAGAGCGGCCTCCCGCTCAGGGCCCCACGCCCGTATTCGGATCTGATCGCCCGTGTTCACCTGGAGCAATGCGATGCTAGTGAGGCTGCGCGCGGACGCGGGCCCGGCTCCCGAACTCACGTTCGCAACTTCGATTTCGCCCGAGTATTTGCTGGCCAAGCTGACGAGCTCTGCAGCCGGCCTGGCGTGCAGCCCATGCTCGTTGGTTACGTCCAGGAGCGTTTCAGAATATTCGGCGCCTTCAGGTTCGACGGTGGCATTTAGCGCAACTGACGGTTGAACTGGTCCGACCTGTTCCCGCTTTGCTGCGAGCGCGCGATCAAGTTCGCGGATCACCTCGTCCAGCTTCGAACCCGCGTGGGCTTGTACACCGGCCACGACAGCGCCTTCCACAAAGGGCGCGGCGGATAGCCGGATATGTGTCTGCTCCTCCGGTTCCAGCAATTCCAGCGCCGCCTGCGCGCTCAGGACCGCGCTGCCCAAGTCCATCAAGACCACGATGCCGTCGGGATTCCGCAACTCTTGCAGGATCTCAGCAACCTGGACCGCATCCGTGCCGAGCTCGCCTCGGTTGTCGCCGATTCCGGCGGCAACGCCAATCTTGAGGTCCGGGCCGGCCATCTGAAGCACGAGTTCGCGCGTTGCGGCGGCGAGCGCCTGGCTATGCGAAACGAGAACCAATGCAACCAAGGCCTACCCTCCAGCGCGATTCGAGCTGCAGACCGAGGCCAGCGCCTGGAACAGCAGCGCGCAGGACGTCGCGCCGGGATCCTGGTGACCTATGCTCCGCTCGCCCAGGTAGCTTGCGCGGCCTTTGAGCGCCAGCATCGGAATGGTGGCCTTGGCCGCCTCCGCGGCTGCCTGCGCGGCACAGGTTGTCGCAGGTGCAAGATCGCTATCCGGTGTTGCTTCCCACGCATTCAGCGCTGGAGCGAGACTGTCGACGATGGTTTTATCTCCGAGTTGTGCTTTTCCTCGGCGCTGGATGTCGGCGAGTCCCTCGCGGAACGATTGCAGCAGGTCGCGTTTGTTGAGCATCTGTTTCCCGGCCGTGACGCGCGCCAGGGCAAGAAAGAACCCGCCGTAAAGCGGACCCGCGGCTCCGCCAACAGTTGAAAGAAGCGTCATTCCCACCAGTTTGAAGAGAGCCGAAACATCGCTCACTTGCGCAGTCTCGAGTTTTCTCTCGACCGCGCTAAGCCCGCGATTCATATTGGTGCCGTGATCTCCATCGCCGATTGCGGCATCCAGTTCGGTCAAGGTAGTGGCATTCTCGGCAATGAGGCGCGCGGCCTCGTCGATCCAAGACCGCGCGTCCTTAAAAGAAAAGAATTCCATGGCGTCCTTCGCCTAAATACCCCAGCGCAGGGCGGGAGTATTGACAGGCGCATCCCAAAGCTCGCACAGACGATGGTTCATGCGAAGCAGGGTGATGGACGTGCCGGCCATTTCAAGGCTGGTGATATAGCTGCCGACCAGGTTGCGCACCACTTTCAATCCATGGGCCTTCACGATGGCGGCGGCTTTGCGGTAAATGATGTACAGCTCGATCAGCGGCGTGCCACCCATTCCGTTGACGAACATCAAGACGTCGTCGCCTTTTTTGAAGGGCAGGTCGGTCAGGATCGGTTCCATCAGCTTTTCGGTGATCTCATCGGCAGAGGCCATCCTCACGCGGTGGCGTCCCGGTTCACCGTGAATGCCGATGCCCAGCTCGATTTCGTCCTCCGGCAATTCAAAGGTAGGCTTACCGGCATGAGGCACCGTGCACGGCGTGAGCGCCATCCCCATGCTCCGTCCGCTATTGCGGATCTCTTCGCCAAGGGCGACGATATCGGATAGCGACATTCCCTTTTCCGCTGCTGCTCCCAGCAGCTTTTCCATGAGCACCGTAAGGCCAACGCCGCGGCGCCCAGCTGTGTAGAGGCTATTCTGAACCGCCACGTCGTCGTCCGTGAGAACACTGCCTACCTCAACGCCGTCGCTGCGAAGCATATCCTGAGCGAGCTCAAAATTCATGACGTCGCCAGTGTAGTTCTTCACGATATGAAGAATGCCGGCACCACCATTGACGGCTTTACTGGCTTCATACATTTGATCCGGCGTGGGACTGGTGAAGACGGCTCCCGGGCACGCGGCGTCGAGCATACCCTTGCCGACGTAGCCGCTATGCATGGGCTCGTGCCCGCTGCCGCCGCCGGATACCAGGCCGACCTTGCCTTTTATGGGAGCGTCCTTACGCATAACGAATACCGGTTCGTAGTTGATCCGGAGACGGTCGCCGTGCGCTGCCTCCATGCCCTCGAGCGCTTCGCGGACAACATTCTGCGGAGAGTTGATCAGCTTCTTCATCACACTGACATGAGCAACAGTTGCCATAGTTCAACCTCCCTACATCTTTCCAAGGAAAAAAGGTGGTGATGTTCTCTGTCTCGCCGCCCCGCAAGAGTCATCACCACCACAGGTTGAAACCTCCGCACGCGAGATGTGAACCGCTCTCGTGCGGAGGCGTAAGTTAGTAACCGAACAAGTGTGTGCTGTACGCGCCGATCGCTCCACCGATCAGCGGACCGATGATCGGGATCAGGGCATAGCCCCAATCCGATACACCTTTGCCGGCGATCGGCAACACGGCATGAGCGACGCGTGGCCCAAAGTCGCGCGCCGGATTCATAGCGTATCCAGTTGGTCCGCCGAGGCACAAACCGAGAACCCAGACCAGGAGACCCCACAGGTAGGGGCCATAGCCCGGAGGGAGTCCGTGCGGAGCAACGGCGGAGGCGCCAAACGCGAAACCGACACCCACCAGGGTTGCGGTGGCGATAATCTCGGTCATCGCATTGGCGGGAAGTTTGCGAATGGCGGGCGCGGTGCAAAAGATGCCCAGCTTCGCGGCTTGGTTTTCCGTCACCTCCCAGTGAGGCAGATAAGCGAGCCACACCAGCGTGGCGCCGACGAACGCTCCTGCGAACTGGCATCCCCAGAACGGAAGCACACTTGCCCAGTTATGAGACAAAATAGCAACGGCGAGGGTCACTGCAGGATTGATATGAGCACCGGGACTTCCGCAAGCGATGGCAGTAAAGATTCCGGCTGTCACTGCCAGACCCCATCCGGTCGTGATGACAATCCATCCGGACCCCTCGCCTTTCGACTTTTTGAGGAGAACGTCGGCTACGACCCCGTCGCCTAACAGGATCAGAACCATCGTCCCCATGAATTCACCAAGATATGGTCCATGCATAACCGCTCTCCTTACGTGTTATCAGCTTGCGACGGCAAGCTTGGGTTCTTCGACGCGGGCGGGTTCTTCCACCCAGTCGAAGGTGCGGGTCACAGCTTTCTTCCACAGCTTGCACATGGATTCTCGCTTCACCGCATCCATGGCTGGTTTCCATGTCTTGTCTACTGCCCAGTTGGCGCACAGGTCGTCCACGTTCTCGTAGAACCCGACGGCCAGCCCGGCAGCATAGGCCGCGCCAAGCGCCGTAGTTTCCTTGATTACTGGGCGCACAACTGGCTTGTTGAGAATGTCCGACTGGAACTGCATCAGCAGGTCGTTCTCGACCATGCCGCCATCGGTGCGCAGCACGTCGAGGTCGATGCCGGAGTCCTTCTTCATGGCATCCACGACTTCACGGGTCTGGAAGGCTGTGGCTTCCAACACGGCGCGAGCAATGTGGCCCTTGTTGACGTAACGAGTCAGGCCGGCGATCACGCCCCGCGCAGTTGTCTTCCAGTAAGGCGCGAACAATCCGGAGAATGCGGGAACGAAGTAGACCCCGCCATTGTCATCTACAGTCTTGGCCAGGGCTTCGATTTCCGAACTCTTGCTAATGAGTCCCAGGTTGTCGCGGATCCATTGCACCAGGGCGCCGGTAATCGCGACGCTGCCTTCGAGGGCATAGATGGCCGGTGCTGTGCCTAACTTATACGCCAGGGTAGTGAGCAGTCCGTAGTTGGACGGAACCACCTTCGTCCCGGTGTTCAGTAACAGGAAGCATCCGGTGCCATAGGTGTTCTTGGCCTGCCCGGGTTTAAAACAGGTCTGGCCAAACAGCGCGGCCTGCTGGTCGCCGAGATCGCCGGCCACCGGCACCCCGGCAATAGCATCCAGCTTGGCGTGCCCATAGATTTCGCTGCTCGAGCAAATGCGAGGCAGCATTGCTTTCGGAATTTCGAATTCGTCCAGGATTTCCTGGTCCCAGTCGAGCGTTTTCAGGTTCATCAGTTGAGTTCGGCTGGCATTGGACACATCAGTGACGTGTACGCCGCCGTTCGGGCCACCGGTGAGATTCCAGATCAGGGCCGTGTCGATGTTGCCGAACAACACGTCGCCCCTCTTGGCCTTCTCCATCACACCTGGTACGTTTTGCAAAATCCAGCGAATTTTTAAACCGCTGAAATAGGTTGCCAGGGGCAGGCCGGTTTTAGCGCGAAAACGGTCCTGACCACCATTTTTCGAGTATTGGGCCACATAATCGGCCGTTCGCGTGCATTGCCAGACCACAGCGTTGTAAACAGGCTTACCGGTCTTACGATCCCACACGATCGTGGTCTCGCGCTGGTTCGTGATCCCAATGCCCGCAAGATCTGCGGGGCGAAGCCCTTTTGCATTCATGGCTTCTGTGACCACTTCCTGGGTGCGGTACCAGATCTCGGTGGGGTTGTGCTCGACCCATCCCGGCTTCGGATAGATCTGTTCGTGTTCCTTTTGCACCGTACTGATGACTCGGCCGGCATGGTCGAAAATCATAAAGCGGGTGCTGGTTGTGCCTTGATCAATTGCTGCGACGTACTTCGCCATGGGTAAAGACTCCTTCCCAGTGCGCCTGCGCTCATCAGCAGCGCACCTCTTCTCAATAGCCAACTCCACGCAACAAATGGCCTTACGCGACAAGCGCCGCCAAAAGCTCTCGCCGGTGAGGCCGCAAAGAAGATCAGAAAGTCACCTTCGTACTGAGCCCCACAATCACGCCAGTGCCCCTCCTTGGATTGGCGCCGATATCCTGGTAGATCTGCCCCAGTGGCTGGACCACTAACCACGGCGTCACCTGTGCCAGGTAGTTGACTTCAAAAGCCTTCTCGGTGCCGAGCGGTACATACCCCGCTTCTCTACCGGCCGGGCTGCTGTAATAAGTGTTGAAGTTGTCGCTGACATGGCTATAGACAATGCCCCACGCAACCGAATCATTTCGCCTTTGCGGAATCGGCCCGTGATAGATCATGCCTCCCATGAGCTGCCGGTCAATGCGGTTGTAATCCTGCGGCGCGAAGTCCACCGCGAAGTGCAGGTCAAGCCCCCTGTCGGATCCGACTTGGTGCCGATAGACGGCCTGGTCCGCCATGAAGTAAACGAGATAATTCTTATGCTGCATTTCTTGAGTGACCGGGTTCAGGAAGTAGTCCGGATTGAACGAGGAACCGACTTTGTATAGCCCAGGATATTGCTTCTTGCCCGGGTTAGCGGTTTCACCTACGGTAATGCCCACTTCGTTCAGCCACACCCCTTTGTTCTTTGCCACGTAATGAAATCCGTTTGGGTCGTCACCGTAAGGATTGTGATTGCCCGACGTGATCGCTGTCCGATAATAAAAATGCTTGATCGGAGCAATCTTGATCTCCGCCGCCGGACCGGAGGCTGGGTCATACGACTCGTAAGTAGTGAAGAGGTTGCCGAAGGCATAGTCCAGCGGCTCAATACGGTAGTATTTGCCGACCGGCGATACACCATAGAAGTCCATACCCGCGAACTGCCCGGCACGAATGACGAGCTTACCGTTGAAAAGTGATTCCTGTAACCAGAACGAGTCGAGGCGGGTGGTGTTCTTGCTCACCAGCCCGCTAGGGTTAGCAATGCTTCCAAAGTAAAGCTCGCCGGTATAGGGACTGGTTCCTCCCCCGAGATTGACGCCCGCTTGCCATAGTCCAGTGACGTGTAACGTGAGGCCCTTGAGAAACGTCCAGTTGGGGAACATCCTGGCGAAATCAAGGTCCATGGTTCCACGAACACGGTTCCATCCGGCCTCCTTTTCCCTGCCGCCCTTCACATTGGCGTCCAAGTCGTTAACATAGTGGAAATCGAATACAATGCCTCTTTCCTCCAATTTCGTACGTTCCCCGCCCCAGTCACCCAGGAAATATTTCCGGTGGGCGAAGTCCGAGTAAGAGAAGAAGCTGGAAGAGGGTGGAGCAGAGCTCGACGCTGGGTCCGAGGTCTCCCCAACTGCAATCGCTGTCATGCCGACCAGCGCAACCACGACCAGAAGCAATGCGGAAACTTTTCGTTCTTCCGCCATGGCACCTCCTTAACAAAAACAAAAAACCGCCCAAAAAGGCCGCAGCAGTGGAGTTGCATCCCCATCCACGCTGTTCTTTTTTGGACGGCTTCTCTGAAGAATCTCTGCCGCTTTACAGCAGGTGAACTGTATGGTACCTCTAGCAGACCGTCAGTGACTCACGTCACATTTCCTTGTGTCGCAATCAAGGCAGCCACAATGCCGCATTGCTCACCGACACCGAAATGACACCTTGCGCCCTCAGGTCTTCGATTTCTCGAAACGTATTGATCAATCCGCCGGCAATCACGGGTATGTCAGGCCGCGTCTTCCAGAGCTGCCGAATAAGATGCGGCGCCACCATGGCTGGGAGAACCTCCACTGCATCTTGCTGCACCCGATCAATCGAGCGTAGCGCCGTTTCGAGGGCTGCCGAATCGAGCAGAAAGGTTCGCTCGATCGTGTACATTTCGAAAGTTCGGGCCGCGCGCAGCGGCTCCGGATGCGTGGAGATAATCCCGCGAACGCCGTAGTGGGCCAGGTAAGCCACCGCGGCCCCATCGCGTGAAAGCCCCTGTATAAGGTCAACATTCACGATCGGGGTTTTGCCTGCATCGTTAATGACGGCACTCATTTCTGGCACCGTTTCAGGATCGCCGCAGAGAAGATAGACGATTTTGCCGCGAGCCCGCGCCGCCTGTGTCACGTATTCCGGCCAGCGCACCGAGGGGATGATTGGACTTTCTTCCAGCAGCAAACGGAGCGCCTGCGTCAGCCGCGCACGCGACTCCAACCCCCCATTGCTCCCGTTTGCTGATGCTCCGTTGCCATGGGGCGCTTCCGTTTCAATGACGTGCTTGCGAGCTAGTCGAGCCATGGTGGCAAGCCTACTTTCGTGCGTGCCCTTGCACCCAGCCAGACTGGGGCGCCGGTAAAAAACCCTGCGTGCCCCATTTGCTTTGGTTTCGCACTGCCAACTTCACACCGCAGGTCGCCTTCCAGCTCCGATTTGGTCTATGTGCTTGGCCCGCCTTCAGTCCGTGATCCTTGCGTCATTCCGCGGCGCCCTTTTAAGGGCACTGCCCCAATGTGGGCAGAGTTTCGCCACAGTTAAGACGGGCGATCCTCTGCTTTTGGAACCACTCCTCTGCCCGCCGCAATTCGATGTCGCTAATCGAGTCGTACCGAATTCCCTTTCCTCTGTCCCTGCAGCAAGCCAGGGGTTAATGCCTCAACGCGAAGCGTGACTCAGTCCCGGACAGGAGACGGCGAACGTTCTGGTGGTGCTTGGCGATTGTTACCAACGAAAGCGCGCACAAGAACGGCATCAGCGACACCGCGTTCGGTTCCTTGATGACGTATGCAAGCATAGGGAACACGAAAGCGGCGGTGATTGAGGCCAAAGAGCTGTAGCGCCAACTGGCGAACACGAGCACATAGACGAGCAGTGCAAGCCCAGCCGTTATGGGCAGCAGCGCCAGACATGCTCCCAAACCGGTGGCGATCCCTTTGCCCCCGCGAAAACGCAGCCAGACGGAAACCATGTGTCCCGCAACGGCACACAGGGCGCTTGTGCCCAGCACGATGTATCCACGACCCCTTTCGATCCCGGGAGAGTGGCTTACAATCACCCCGGCAATCATTACTCCTGCGAATCCCTTCGCAGCGTCCAGGAGCAAGGTCAGGAGGCCCAGGCCGGGTGCGATTCGCGCCACATTGGCTGCGCCAATATTGCCGCTGCCCTTTTGCCGGACATCCACACCCCGAAAGACCAGCAGCAGGATGAGACCAAACGGGATCGAGCCGAGGAGATACGAGATCGTGCCGGCGACCAGACAGGGTTCCAGCATGTGCAGTCTCCCGGAGCCGACAATACCTGTTGCCTTTTTTTCGATGTAAGTCTGCGCCCTGGATGTAGGGATTTCTGTGACGGATGACCATAAGCGAAGTGACAATCACTGTTGCATTCACATCACGGGCGCAGGATTATTCGTAGTATGGGCTGTCGTTGCAGAAGGCCACAGAGCTAGTGAACCTGCCGAACTCCATCACGCTTTCGCGCATCCTCAGTATCCCCTTGCTGATCTGGGTGCTCTCGACATCCCATCTCAGCAGCGTGCATGGACAGAAAGAACTGATCGCAGCGGCGCTGTTCGCGATCGCTGCCATTACAGACAACTTAGACGGCCGTCTTGCGCGCAAACGCAACCAGATCACTACCATGGGGATCCTGCTTGATCCGCTGGCGGACAAGTTACTGATCGCGTCGGCATTCATTGTGCTGGTCGAATTCAATCCGCACATCGTGAAGGGTTGGATTGCCGTGATCATTGTCGCGCGTGAGTTCCTTGTCAGCGGCTTGCGGGCACTCGCGGCTTCGGAGGGATATGCCATCCAGGCCAGCGACCTGGGCAAACTGAAGATGGTGGCGCAAGTCGTGAGCGCAACTGCGGCAATCCTCGACCATCGCTGGTGGGAAGCCGAATGGAATTACCACGGATTTCGATTCGTGTTGGGAATCGATCTGATCGCGAAGATGTCCATCTGGTTCATGGTCGCCGTCTCCATTGTCTCCGCTGTTGATTACTTCGTGGCTTTCTGGTCGATAATCGATAAGAGTTCGGTCGCGAGGCGCAAGGCGCTGGTTCTGTCGCGGCAACGGAGCTCAACCCTCGCACCCCAGTCGCTCGCACGAAAAAAACGAGGATGAAATTATGGCTACAACGCCGGCTGTTCTGATCCTTGCCGAAGATGCTTATGAAGATATGGAATTGATGTATCCCAAGTACCGGCTGCGAGAAGCTGGGTACCAGGTGATTGTCGCAGGACCGAAATCCGGTCATACCTACACGGGAAAACATGGATACCCGTGCGTGAGCGATGCGTCGATCTTCGAAATGCAAGAGGCAGACTTCTGCGGATTGATTTGCCCAGGAGGTTGGGCGCCGGACAAACTTCGACGAATCGTAGAAGTCAGGTCGCTGACGGCGCAGTTCGCCCGCGCAGGCAAACTCGTGGCGGCGATTTGCCACGGAGGCTGGGTCCCTATCTCGGCAGGCATTTATCGTGGCGTGCGTGTTACCGGCAGTCTCGGGATTAAAGACGACCTCGTGAACGCGGGAGCCATTTTCGAGGATTCACCCGTAGTCATCGACCGCCACTTCGTAAGCAGCAGGAAACCGGATGACCTGCCCGTTTTCATGAGCGCTATATTGCAGGTGTTGGCCTGTGGCAGGTTATCAGCAGTGTGTGTTTAGAATGTCGCATCACGATTGGACGTTTCTGTGCGTTACGTGAACATTGACTTCTCCTGCTTAAGCGAGCAGAATGAGCATGTCCTCCGCTTGGTGAAGAGAGCTTGAGAAACCACAAGCGGTGACTGTGCGTGGTTGGAGAGAACGAGATCCGGGCTGGCAATGGCTCAGGGAGGCGTTCTGATCCGAATCCCGGCAGGCACTGTTACGTTTTATTTCTAATGCAAGCTCAAGCGCCAGGATTCTCACCCATACCCTCCCAGGTCCCCACCCAGCCCAAGATAGCGCACTCGTCAGGCTCTCTTTCACTGTAGCGTTTCCTTCCACGCCCGCTTGGTTCGAGTAATGGTCTACAAGCTTGCCAGGTTTGGACCAGAGATGGAGGGTGCGGCGTCATGGAGAAAACACGGGTTGTGATCGTCGGGGGAGGGGCTACTGGCGCGGGTATCCTGTGGGATCTTACCTTGCGCGGAGTGCCCGCGGTCCTCCTGGAAAAGCGCGACCTTGCCAATGGAGCGACCGGCAGATGCCATGGCCTGCTGCACAGCGGAGCACGTTACGCAGTAAAGGACCCGGATGCCGCCAGCGAGTGTATCCGCGAAAACCAGATCCTTCGCAAGGTTGCACGCGCGTGTGTGCACGAGACCGGTGGCCTGTTCGTCCACCTGCCGCAGGACGACGCCTCCTTCATCCCGCAGTGGGTGGAAGGTTGCGCCAAGGCAGGAATCGATACCACCCGTCTAAGCCGAGACGATGCGCTCGCTCTCGAGCCGAACCTGCCGCACGACACCGTCCAAGCCTATACCTGCCCTGACGCGCACGTTGATGTTTTCCAGCTGGTGCTGGCGAACGTCGAGTCGGCAGTGGCTCGCGGTGGCATCTTCAAAACCTATGCCGAGGTGACGGGCATCCAGCGCCAGAACGGACGTGTAACGGGTGTGCAGTACCGCGATTGCCTCTCGGGAGAACAGCAGTCGATTGCATGCGAGATAGTGATCAATGCCGGGGGCGGGTGGGCGCAGGCAATCGCGAGCATGGCGGGAGTGGATGTGCCGGTGCGATGCGATCGCGGTGCGTTGCTGATCATGAACCAACGCCTGGTGAACCGAGTTGTGAACCGTTGCCGAAAACCGGGAGACGCGGACATTCTTGTCCCCGCAGGACCGGTCTGCATTCTCGGCACGAGCTCCGTCACCGTCCCCGGTCCGGAGAACCTGGTGGTGCCGCCAGATGAAGTCCGAAGGCTGCTTGCGCTCGGCAGTGAATTGGTTCCGGCATTGGCGGAGGCGCGCGTGTTGCGGATATTCACCGGCGCACGACCACTGTATGCGCCCAAGAGCACCGGCGCCGTTGGCGGACGGGAAATCAGCCGTGGCTTCCAGCTCCTCGACCATGAGGAGACCGACAACGTCGCCGGGTTCATTTCGATCGTGGGAGGAAAGCTGACGACCTACCGCTTGATGGCTCAGGTCACGGCAGACCTGGTTTGTAAGAAGCTCGGCATCCAAGCGCACTGCTTAACTGACCAGGTCCCGTTGCGAGACTTCCCCGATGATGCAGCGCTTCGAGATGCCCTCCGGGTGTTGCCGCGGGCGGTCGCGGAAAAGGCTCACCGCCGGATGGGCACTAATCTCGCAAAACTTGTCGCGGCCATCCGGGCGAATCCTTCGCTGGCGGAAGTGGTATGTGAATGCGAACTCGTAACCCGCGGCGAGATTGAGTACGTGCTGAAGGAGTCTCCAGTTCCCGCACAGACCATCGAAGACATTGGCCGGCGTACGCGCATGGGATTCGGTACCTGCCAAGGCACATTCTGTGGCTACCGAGCAATGTTGGTCGGCTATGGGGATGGCAAATGGTCGGCGGACGAAGCCGCCGCTCACCTGCACAGGTATCTGCAGGAGCGGTGGAAAGGAGAGTCATGGATCCCCGAGGGAAAGCAGGCGGAGCAACTGAACTTGAGCCGCGAGCTGTTCAGCGTTGCGTACAGCTTGCAGGACGAAGGCGCAGGTCATCATGTTGGCGAATAGAGAATTCGATGTGCTGGTGATTGGCGAGGGCCTGGCGGGAACGATGGCGTCAGCCGCCGCGGCAAGTGAAGGTGCCCGCGTCGCGCTCGTGACAAAGGGGCCAGGTTGGTTCGTGCTCGCAGATGGTTGCGTCGATTTCGAAACACTGGAAGCCGAGCGACTCGGATCGGAGGACGGATTCAGGCAAGAGATCCAGTTTTTCCTGAAGACAGCCGCTGCCGCTGGGTGCGAATACCGAGGCAGGCTTGGCGAAAACATTGCCGTGCCAACGATCCTTGGGACATTTCATCATGCGACGCTTGCGCCTTTGTATTTCTGTGAACGCGATCCGCGGCAAGTGAACGATGTAGTAGTCGTCGGGTTTCCTTCGATCCTTGATTTCAATGCCAGGTTTATCGCCGAACGGCTTGCCTCGAAAGCGCGAACCGAAGGCAGCCACACGCGCTATTCGGCATGTCAGCTTCAGATCTCGTGGCACGGTGAGTTGCCGCGTCTGGAGATTGGATTTGCCGCGCAGTTCGAGCGCAATCCGCGATTCCGCGAAGCGGTGCTAACAGCGCTCGCATCTGCGGCCGAAAAAGCCGATCTGCTGATCGTTCCGGGCGTTCTGGGGACGAAGACTTCAACCCAGGAACTCGGGGAAATATGGCGACAGGTTGGCTGCCCGATTTGCGAAGTAGCGACCTTGCCGCCATCTGTCCTGGGAATTCGCTTGCTTCGGCGCTTGGAATACTACCTCGCCAAGCGCGGCGTGGAACCGTTCGCTGGTTTTGCAGTAAGCGAGTTGTGGTTGGAAGACGAACATTGTCGGGGAGTTTTGCTGGATACTCCCGGCCGGCGGCAGCGGCTCGAAGCCGCAGCCCTTGTTCTCGCGACGGGAGCCTTTTCGCATTTGC
>Ga0335070_10002331_pt1 | contig 22135 bp, 17 predicted proteins | sample Lox_Sample_13_FD_206722 | JGI IMG/M metagenome (GOLD analysis project Ga0335070, IMG submission 206722) | Soil microbial communities from Loxahatchee National Wildlife Refuge, Florida, United States - Lox_Sample_1.3 | ecosystem: Environmental > Terrestrial > Soil > Wetlands | place: USA...
TTCGACCATGCGGCACAGGGGATGTACGGCGCAGTATCGGCAGGTGTGCCGGGGATCCTTCGGCGCGACTGCGGCGTGACCGTCGAGAAACTCGGCCGCAAGGGCATCGCGCATCGCGCGCCAGGATCGAAGCAGCGCGGTCCAATCCGGGACCTGCTTCTTCACTGTCGATTCGGCGATCTCCTCCACCCCGGGCAACAGTCCGGCAGTGCGCGCCAGCCCCTCGAAGGCAACCCGTTCCGGGCGCAGCGTGACGAAGCTCACCGCAGCCACATCGCCGCCCAGCTCCACGGCGTAGAGCGGCAGCTGCGGCTCCTCCGGCCGCTCCCCGATCCAGCTGCGCGGGCTGGCTTGCCCCGACTTGTAGTCGAGGATGACGCTGCCGCCATCGTCGAGCAGATCGATCCGGTCCGGCCTGACGCGCATGCGCAGGCCCGCGATCTCCAGCGGGTAAGGCTCCTCTCGCTGCACCACGCGGAACGGCGCGCGCTGTCGCTCGAGCTCCAGCAGGCGCGGCAACAGCGCGCACAGCCGCGTGCGCTCGAGCGCCAGGAATGCGTCGGTGAGCGCGTCGGGGCGGCTGCGCCGCATCTGCACCAGCGCGAGGTCGACTGCGGAGGCGACCGCGCGGTCGGACTCGGCGCCGCTCAGCGCGGCGAGCCGCTCATGGCTGCCGATCTGGCCCCATAGGTAGCGCAACGCGTCGTGCAAAAGGGTGCCGCGCTCGCGCGGGTCGAGGCCCGGCCGCCCCTCGTCGAGCGCGGCCGCGCCGAGGCGATGGATCGCGAACGCGCGGAACGGGCAGGCCGCCTGATCGCGGAACACGTTGGTGCCGCCCGCAACCTCGTGCCCTGGCGGCAGCCTGCGCGCGGTGCCGTCCACCAGCCGCTCAAGCCGGGCGGCGCCGCGGATCGCCTCGGGGTAGCGGCTTGCGCTTGACGCCAGCGCAGCGGCCTCGGGAATCGCCGCAAGCAAGGGACTCGGGCCGAGCTCGCGCTCGCCATCGCGCGACGGATGGCTGAACACCACCTCGGGCGCCGCGCTCGCCCACCACGCCATCATCCGGTGCGCGAACCCCAGTTCCCACTCCGCGCTGGCGTGCGGCACGCCTTGCGCCCGCTGCAGCGACGCCGGCAGCAGCGGGCTCGGTCTCGCGGCCGCGGGCAGCACCTCGTCGTGGAGGCCAGTGACGAACAGCAGGTCGAAGCGCAGCCCAGCCGATTCGAGCACGCCGAGCACCTGCAGCGGGACATCCTCGGACTCCGGCTGGAACAGCGTCTCGGCCGACAGCCGCGCCAGCCAGGCCAGGGCATCGTGGTAACCGATCGCGCCGAGCACCGGATCGAGCTGGGAGAGCTCGGACACCAGCTCGCGCCAGCGCTTCCAGGTCTGGTAGTCCTCGCTGTCCAGGGTGCGCTCCCCCGGCCAACCCAGGCCCGACAGTAGCGCTAGAAACACGCTGCTCCACGCCGAAGGCAGGCGCCGGCCATCGCGCGCGGCGTCCGCACGCGGGCGCCACCCTGCGAGCAGCGCAGACAGGGCGCGGCAGGCGTAGGGATCGTCGTGGTTCTTCCCGTGCGCCTCCGACTGCAGCATGGCCAGGCCCACGCTTATCCTCCCCTGCCGGCGCAGGCGCGCATCGAGCAGCGCGCGGCGGGTGAACTCCTGCTCGGCCGCCCCGATGAACGGGCTGCGCAGCAGCGCGCCGATCTCGTGCAGGGACAGCTCGCCACGCGCCAGCCGCAGCACCGACAGCGCCGCATGCACCAATGGGTAGCGCGCGAGTGGCTGCCCCAGGGACAGGTTATAAGGGCGGGCGCGCTCGCGCGTGCCGCCGAGCACGCGGCCGGGCTCCAGCGCGTCGTCCAAGATGCGCACCACGTCTGCGCGGCGACGCGAAAGCTCCGGCACGACGATGCCCACGCGCGCATCGGGCCGCGCGAGCAAAACCTCGCGGGCGGCGGCCGCCGCGGCGGCAAGTTCATCCTCGACTGTGACGAATGCTCGCCGCACGGCGCCCCCGCGCTCGCCGCACGGCTGGCGCTCCTGTACCGCGATGCCGGAGGCGGCGCACGTGGCAAGCAGCGTGCGGTCCTGCGGCGAGGGCTGGTCGAAGCCGTAGCGGATCAGCTGCCGTGTCGGCAGCGCCCCGCCAGCGCTCACGCGCCGCGCCAGTGCGCCCGGCAGCCGGGCGCCGTCCAGCCAACGTCGGCTGGCGCAGCGCTGCACATAGCCAGATGCCCAGTCGAGGTAGTTGCGGGCGTCATCCGGCAGGCCTCCGCCCCACGTCGCAAGGTCGAGCTCCCAGGCCTGCTGGGTCGCCCACGTGTCGCGTGCCAGCTGCGCGAGCGTGGCGGGGTCGGACAGGTCGCCGGCTGCCGAGGACTGTCCGATTACTTGCTCCCAGACAGCCAACTCCTGCGCGGGGGTCAGCAGCCGCTCGGCCGGATCGAACCGAGCGGCATGGCCGAAGCTGCGCTCGAGCCACCCGGTCCACGGCAGGATGTCCGCGGAGCGCCAGACGGTGCGGCCGGCAGCCCGTTGCGCGGCATCGAAGCGGCGCTTCAGATCTCGCGCCAGGCGCCGGTTGGGGGTCAGGACGGTCGCGCCGTCCGCGAGCGCCCGAAGCAGTTCCGGGGTCATGCCGGCGGCGTCGCGCCGCGCAACCGGCTGGCGCTCAGCGCTCCAGCAGCTTGCGCTTGTCCTGCACCTTCGCCCACTGGTCCGCGTCCTCCGGGGCGGCTTTCCTCTCGGTGATCGCCGGCCAGCCCTTGGCGAGTTCCTGATTCAGTGCGATGAACTCACGCTGGTCCGTCGGGACGTCGTCCTCGGCGAAGATCGCCTCCACCGGGCATTCCGCCACACACAGCGTGCAGTCGATGCACTCGTCGGGGTCGATGGCCAGCATGTTGGGCCCTTCCCGGAAGCAGTCGACCGGGCAAACGTCCACACAGTCGGTGTACTTGCACTTGATGCAGGACTCGGTGACGACGTACGTCATGCTGGCGGTTTCCCCAGGAGCAAGTTCGGTGGCGGGGCTGGAATTCTAGCAAAGCGCCCCGATCTGTCAGGCTGCCGGCTCTCGGGCGGGCCGGCCGGCGGTTGGCGGGCTCGCCGCCTCGGAGAGGCGTTTGTGCTAGTATTTCCCCAGCCCGTCAACGCCGCCCGCCAAGAGGCGGCTCCCTGCAGTGTCCCCAGATCCTTGGTACACGTATCTCACAACGGGAGAGTCCATTCGCTATGAGCGAGCATATCCATCACGTCACCGACGACACCTTCGAGCAGGAAGTCCTGCAATCGAGCACCCCGGTCCTGGTCGACTACTGGGCGGAGTGGTGCGGCCCGTGCAAGGCCATCGCTCCGGTGCTCGACGAGGTGGCCGAGGAGTACTCGGGCCGCCTCAAGGTGGCCAAGATCAACATCGACGAGAACCAGCACACCCCGCCGAAGTACGGCATCCGGGGCATCCCGACGCTGATGCTGTTCAAGAACGGCAACGTGGAGGCGACCAAGGTCGGCGCGGTGTCGAAATCCCAGCTGACCGCGTTTATTGACACCAACATCTAAAGTCTTTACTCTCGGCGGCCGATACCGGAAAGCGTCCGGGCAGGACGCAACCCCTTCCAACCAGCCGGCGAGCCGGTATCGGCGGCCCTGAGCTCCGCCTCCTTCGCCCGGCCCTCCCGTCCCTTCGTTCGAGCACACCCCCCGCATATGCACTTGTCCGACCTCAAGCACCTCCACGTGACCGAACTCGTGGAAATGGCGCAGGCCAACGAGATCGAGAATGCCAACCGCATCCGCAAGCAGGACCTGATCTTCGCGCTGCTGAAGAACCAGGCCAAGAAGGGCGAAAGCATCTTCGGGGAGGGCACGCTCGAAGTGCTGCCCGACGGCTTCGGCTTCCTGCGCTCCCCCGATACCTCGTACCTCGCCGGGCCCGACGACATCTACGTCAGCCCGAGCCAGATCCGCCGCTTCAACCTGCACACCGGCGACTCGATCGAAGGAGAGATCCGAACGCCCAAGGACGGCGAGCGCTACTTCGCCCTGGTCAAGGTGGACCGGGTCAACGAGGAGCCGCCGGAGAACGCCAAGAACAAGATCCTGTTCGAGAACCTCACCCCGCTGCACCCCACCCAGCAATTCACCCTGGAGCGCGACATCAAGGCCGAGGAGAACCTCACCGGCCGGATCATCGACATCATCGCGCCGCTGGGCAAGGGCCAGCGCGGGCTGATCGTGTCGCCGCCCAAGGCCGGCAAGACCGTCCTGATGCAGCACGTGGCGCACTCGGTCACCACCAACTACCCGAATGCGATGCTGATCGTGCTGCTGATCGACGAGCGCCCGGAGGAGGTCACCGAGATGCAGCGCTCGGTCCGCGGCGAAGTGGTGTCCTCGACTTTCGACGAACCGGCCACGCGCCACGTGCAGGTGGCGGAGATGGTGCTGGAGAAGGCCAAGCGGCTGGTAGAGCACAAGAAGGACGTGGTCATCCTGCTCGACTCGATCACGCGCCTGGCGCGCGCGTACAACACGGTGGTGCCGGCCTCGGGCAAGGTGCTCACCGGCGGCGTGGACGCGAACGCGCTGCAGCGCCCGAAGCGCTTCTTCGGCGCCGCGCGCAACATCGAGGAAGGCGGCAGCCTGACCATCCTGGCCAGCGCGCTGATCGACACCGGCAGCCGGATGGACGACGTGATCTACGAGGAGTTCAAGGGTACCGGCAACATGGAGATCCACCTCGACCGACGCATGGCCGAGAAACGCATCTATCCTTCGATCAACGTCAACCGCTCCGGCACCCGGCGCGAGGAACTGCTGCTGCGCCAGGACATCCTGCAGAAGGTGTGGATCCTGCGCAAGCTGCTCTACCCGATGGACGAGCTGGAGGCCACCGAGTTCCTGCTCGACAAGATCAAAGCGACCAAGAACAACAACGAGTTCTTCGATTCGATGCGGCGCGGCTGACGCCCCACGGGGCCGCCGGCCTCGCGTGCCGCGCGAAAGTCGCCTATAATGCGCCGCTTTCCGCGGGACCCCGGCGCAATGGTGCGACGGGAAACGTGAGGAGCACACCCATGAAGGCCGGCATCCACCCCGATTACAAAGAGATCACCGTGACCTGCAGTTGCGGGAACTCGTTCAAGACCCGCTCCACGCTGGGCAAGGACCTGCACATTGAGGTGTGCTCGGCCTGCCACCCGTTCTACACCGGCAAGCAGAAGATCCTGGACACCGCCGGCCGCGTCGAAAAGTTCCGCCAGCGCTACGCACGCGCCGGCGCAAGTGCCGCCAAGAAGCCGGCCGCTTGAGCTCGACCGAGCAGGGCTAACACGAAGGCAGCTTCGGCTGCCTTTTTGTTTGCCGGCCACACCCGAAAAGCACTCTGCGGCAAACACTTACTTCCTCGTAAGCGAATGTGACAGTACACTAGCGCCTGGCCGCGGGTCGGCGCCGCCTGGGTTCGAACGCGCTGCGGATCGAATGCGCTGGGAGATCGAACGCGCGGCGGCGATTCGCCTGCCACACGAAAAAAGCGATCAGCGCAATGTCCACCTCGAGCGCCAGCCGATTGCCCGGCGCAGCCCTGCAGCCGGGCGCGGGCGACCCGATCCGCGCGCACCCCCTGCTGCTCACCTGCGTGCTCTGCGCGCTGTGGATCCTGCCCGGGCTGATCGGCCACGACCCGTGGAAACCGGACGAGGCCTACTCCTTCGGCGTGGTTTACCACATCGCGCGTACCGGCGACTGGGTGGTACCAACCCTGGCGCAGGAGCCCTTCATGGAGAAGCCGCCGCTGTTCTACGTGACGGCGGCGCTTATCGGCAAGCTGTTCGCGAGCGTCTTGCCGCTGCACGATGCGGCGCGGCTGGCGAGCGGGCTGTGCATGGCGCTCACGTTCCTGTTCGTCGCGCTCACCGGACGCGAGTTGTACGCCCAGCGGGGCTGGCTGGCCGTGCTGCTTCTGCTCGGCAGTGTCGGCCTGGTCGAGCGTGCGCATGCGCTGATCACCGACGTGGGGCAGCTCACCGGCTTCGCGCTCGCGATCTACGGGCTGGCGCTGAGCCTGCGCCGGTGCTTGCTCGGCGGGCTGCTGCTCGGAACGGGCGGCGGCATCGCGTTCATGACCAAGGGGTTGCTTGGGCCGGGTTGCCTGGGGCTGCTGTGCCTCGCGCTGCCGATCGTGTCCAGCCGCTGGCGCACCCGGGCCTATGCCATGACGCTCGGCGCGGGGGCGCTCGCCGCGATTCCCTGGCTCACCGTGTGGCCGTTGCTGCTGTGGCAGCGCTCGCCCGATCTGTTCCGGGAATGGCTGTGGGTGAACAACTTCGGCCGCTTCACCGGCGGAAACGTGCTCGGCCCCGCCTCGCGGCCGTGGTACTACCTCGGTGTGCTGCCGTGGTATGCCCTGCCATCCTGGCCACTGGCGGCCTGGGCGGTGTGGACGGGGAGGCGCGAACTTCGCCTGGCGCCGAGCCTGCATCTGCCGCTGGCGGCGGTCGCAATCACCCTGCTGGTGCTGTCGCTTTCGCGGCAGGGACGCGAGCTGTACGCGATGCCGCTGCTCATCCCAATGGCGCTGCTGGCGGTGCCGGGGCTGTTCGAGCTGCGCCGCGGCGGTGCCAACGGCTTTTGGTGGTTCTCCGTCATGTTCTTCGCGCTCGCCGCGCTGGTGGGATGGTTCTATTGGGTGGCGCTCGACCTCGGCCTGCCGGCACGCCTGCATCAGCATCTGCTGCGCATGCGGCCAGGCTATGTGCCGGCGTTCGATTTGTTCAAGTTCGCGCTGGCGCTGGCCTACAGTGCCCTCTTCGTCTGGGTGATGATGCAGCTGCGGCGCACACCCGAGCGGCCGCTGATCGCCTGGGCGGCGGGCGTGACCCTCACCTGGGGCCTGCTGACCACCTTCTTCTGGCGCTACGCCGACAGCGAGAACAGCTACAGGCCGGTGGTCATGGAGGTGGCGCGCGCCCTGCCCCACGAGTACCAGTGCATCTCGTCGCGCAATCTTGGCGAGCCGCAGCGCGGACTGTTCGAGTACATGGCCGGCATCGTCACCTATCGCGACGAGGTGCCGGCACGCCGGCGCGACTGCGACGTGTTGCTCATTCAAGGCTTCCGCACCGCCATCCAGTCTCCGCCCGAGGGCAAGTGGCTGTTGTTGTGGGAGGGGGCGCGGCGGGGCGACAATCGCGAGCTGTTCCGCCTGTACCAACGGCAATGACGCGGGCGGCCGCGCAGTCGGAGGCAGTGGTGTTTGGCCTGGATACGATGGCCGCTGCCTCGAGTTACGAGGCGCTGGCCCGCGGCTTCCGCTGGCAGGTGCCTGACCGGTTCAATATCGCCTGGGATTGCTGCGGCCGCCATGCCTTGCAGCGCGAGCGTTTCGCGCTGTACTACGAGGACGAAGCCGGTTACTGCGCAAGCTTCAGCTTCTGGGATATTCAAGCGCAAGCCAATCGCCTGTCCAATGCACTCGCAGCGCATGGCGTGACGCGTGGTGAGCGCGTAGCGCTGATTCTGCCGCAGCGGCCGGAGACGGCGATCGGCTATATCGCCATCTTCCAGCTGGGCGCGATCGCGGTGCCGTTGTCGCATCTGTTCGGCCCCGACGCACTGGAGTACCGCCTCGCCGACGCCGGCGCGAAAGTCGCCATCGTCGATGCGGACACCTGGACGCGCCTGGCCGCCGTGCGCGACCGCCTGCCGGCGCTGACTTGCGTGATCGGAGCGGCTGGCGTACGCGACCCGCGCCTGGTCGAATGGGACGCTCTGCTGGCACGCGCCAGCCGGGCATTCGAGTGCGTGGACACCGCGGCCGACGATCCGGCGCTCATCATCTACACCAGCGGAACGACCGGCGCTCCCAAGGGCGCGTTGATTCCCCACCGTGCGCTGCTGGGGAACCTGCCCGGCTTCGTCTGCTCGCACGATTTCTTCCCGCAGGCGGGCGACATGTTCTGGTCGCCCGCCGACTGGGCCTGGACCGGCGGGTTGTTCGACGCGCTGCTGCCGACCTGGCACTTCGGCCTGCCGATCCTCGCCTATCGCGGCCGGTTCGAGCCGGAGCGCGCCTTCCACTTGCTGGAAAAGTACGGCGTGTGCAACGCCTTCCTGTTCCCCACGGCGCTCAAGCTCATGATGAAGGAGGTGCCGCGGCCGCGCAGCCGCTTCGATGTCCGGTTGCGCAGCCTGATGAGCGGCGGCGAGGCGGTGGGCGACGCGGTGATGGCGTGGGCCCGCGATCAGCTCGGCGTCGCGATCAACGAGATCTTCGGCCAGACCGAGATGAACTACCTGATCGGGGGCTGCGCAGCGCTGTTCGCGCCGCGCCCCGGGTCGATGGGACGGCCCTACCCCGGCCACCGGATCACGCTGCTCGACGAACAAGGGGACGAAGTCGCGCCGGGGACGGCCGGTGAGATCGCGGTGTGGCGCGAGGGCGACCCGGTGGTGTTCCTCGAGTATTGGAACAACCCGGACGCCACGCATGCGAAGTTCACCGCGGGCTGGGGGCGCACCGGCGATATGGCCATGCGCGACGAGCAGGGGTTCTACTGGTACCAGGGGCGCAGCGACGACGTGATCAAGAGCGCCGGCTATCGCATCGGCCCGAGCGAGATCGAGGACTGCCTGCTCAAGCATCCCGCGGTGGCCAACGCAGCGGTGATCGGCGTTCCCGACGCCGAGCGCGGCGCGCGCATCAAGGCCTTCGTCGTGCTGCGCCCGGGTGAGCAGCCGCTGGCCGCGCTGGCGGAAAGCATCCAGGCGCATGTGCGCAGCCGCCTGGCCCCCTACCAGTGCCCGCGCGAGATCGAGTTCATCGCCGAGTTGCCGCTGACCACCACGGGCAAGATCCAGCGCCGGTTGCTGCGCGAACGCAACGCTTGATCGCGGCGGCGCCGGCCCCATCTGCGTGGCTTCCCGACGTGCTACGCTGGCGCATCGGGTTCCTCGAGGCTTATCCGTGACAGATTCGCTGCAACGGTTCTTGTTCGAAGGCGCACCGGTGCGCGGCGAGCTGGTGCACCTGGACGCTACCTGGCGGGCGGTGCTGGAACGCCACGACTACCCAGAGCCCCTGCGCCTAGTGCTGGGCGAGATGATGGCGGCCGCCGCCCTGCTGTCGGCGACACTGAAGTTCGACGGCTCGCTGATCATGCAGATCCAGGGCTCGGGCGCCGCGCGGCTGATCGTGGTAGAGATCACCAGCGACCAGACCATGCGCGCCACCGCGAAATGGGAAGGCGATCTGGCCGCGCTCTCCTTCCGCGAGCTGGTGGGCGACGGCCGGTTCGTGATAACGATCGCGCCGCGCGAGGCGGCGCAGCAGACCTACCAAGGCATCGTCGCGCTGGAGGGCGAGAGCGTGGCTGCCGTCCTCGAGCACTACATGTCCCGCTCCGAGCAGCTGGAAACGCGGCTGTGGCTGGCCTCCGACGGAGCCCACGCCGCGGGCATGATGCTGCAGCGGCTGCCGGGCGAAAGCGGCGGCGATCCCGATGCCTGGAACCGGGCGGTGAAGCTCGGCGAGACGGTGACGCAGCACGAGTTGCTCGCGCTGCCTGCCGGGCAGATCATCCGACGCCTCTACCACGAGGAGGACATCCGGGTGTTCGACGCGCGGCTGGTCAGCTTCCGCTGCTCGTGCACACGCGAGCGCGTGGTCAACATGCTGCGCCTGCTCGGGCGCGGCGAAGTGAAGTCCATCCTTGCCGAGCGCGGGCGTGTGGACGTCAACTGCGAGTTCTGCAACCGGCACTACTCGCTGGATCGTGTGGACGCGGAACAGATCTTCGCCGCCGAAGTGGTAATGCCGGCGGGCGCGACGCGGCATTGAGGCAGCTTGGCCCGGATGAGCGGAGCCGACCACGACGACAAGCTGCGCATCGACAAATGGCTGTGGGCCGCGCGCTTCTTCAAGACGCGCTCGCTCGCAGCCGACGCGGTGGAGGGGGGCAAGGCCCTGGTCAACGGCCAGCGCGTCAAGCCGGCCAAGGCGCTCAAGCCCGGGGACGAGCTGTTCGTGCGCACGCAAGGCGCGGACTACACTGTGCTCGTGCGCGCGCTGTCGGATCGCCGTGGGCCCGCCAGCGAAGCGGCCAGGCTCTACGAGGAAACCGCCGAGAGCATGCGCAAGCGCGAGGAGGTCCGGCTCACGCGCACGCCGCGGGAATCCGGCGCGTTCATCCGCGGTCGACCGACCAAGCGAGCGCGCCGGCAACTGCAGAAGCTGCGAGACGACACGCTCTGAGCGAGGATGCTGCGTCGCACAAGCGGCGCTATAATGGCGTTCGTCCGGGGATGACCGGTCCGGCAGGCAACTCACGAGGAGAACTTCAATGGACTCAGGACGCGAAGTAGTGGTGTTGAGTGGTGTTCGCACAGCGATCGGCGATTACGGCGGCGGCCTCAAGGATCTGGCGCCAACCGACTTGGCGGGCCGGGTGGTGAAGGAGGCGGTGACGCGCGCCAGGATCGCGCCCGACCAAGTCGGGCACCTCGTGCTCGGCAACGTCATCCACACCGAGCCCAAGGACATGTACATCTCGCGCGTGGCCGCGATCAACGCCGGCCTGCCGAAGGAAACGCCGGCGCTGACGCTGAACCGGTTGTGCGGCAGCGGGCTGCAGGCGATCGTCACGGCGGCCCAGATGATCAAGCTGGGCGATGCGGATGCCGCGGTAGGCGCGGGTGCCGAGTCGATGAGCCGGGGGGCCTACGCGCTGCCGGCCGCACGCTGGGGGGCGCGCATGGGCAATGTCGAGGTCATGGACATGATGGTCGGCGCGCTCACCGACCCGTTCGACACGGTGCACATGGGCATCACTGCGGAGAACGTGGCCGCCAAGTGGGGCATCAGCCGCCAGCAACAGGACGAGTTGGCGGTGGAGAGCAACCGGCGGGCAGTGGCTGCGGCACAGAAAGGCTACTTCAAAGAGCAGATCCTGCCGATCGAGCTCAAGAGCAAGAAAGGGCCGGTGCAGTTCGACACCGATGAACATCCTCGTGGCGACGCCTCCCTCGAGGGTATGGCGAAGCTGCGCACCGTATTCCAGAAGGACGGCACAGTCACGGCCGGCAACGCCAGCGGCATCAACGATGGGGCGGCCGCGGTGGTGCTGATGGAGCGCAAGGCAGCGGAGAAGAAAGGCCTCAAGCCGATGGCGCGGCTGGTGTCGTATGGGCACGCCGGCGTGGACCCGAAGTACATGGGGATCGGGCCGGTCCCCGCGGTCAAGCTGGCGCTGGAACGTGCCGGGCTGAAGGTCGCCGACATGGACGTGATCGAGTCCAACGAAGCCTTCGCGGCGCAGGCCTGCGCCGTGGCCAAAGACCTTGGCTTCGACGCCGGCAAGCTCAATCCCAACGGCGGCGCCATCGCACTCGGCCACCCGATCGGCGCGACCGGCTGCATCCTGACCATCAAAGCGATCTACGAACTCCAGCGCACCGGCGGGCGCTACGGCCTAGTCACCATGTGCATTGGCGGCGGACAGGGGATTGCTGCGGTGTTCGAGCGGCTCTGACCGGGCCCTGCCGGACTCTCTTCAAGGGGCGCACAAGCGCCCCTTTATTTATTTTATTCATATAGTTGAAATGCACGGGTATTGTCAAGAAAAATCCATTGACATCTGCCCTAGAACTCATAGAATAGCTGGGCTTTTTGCGCTGCAGCATAACCCAGATTGCCAACCAACCCCGGGAGTCCCTGAAGATGTTCGCCGTTTCCGAAGACCTCAGCACCATCCAGAAGACCAACGTGGAGCAGCTGCTCAAGTTCGCTGACGCCGCCGCCAGCGCCGCGGAGCAGTGGCTCGACTTGAACATCAAGAGCGCCAAGGCCGCCGCCGCCGAAGCCACCAAGCAGCTGCGCGCGCTCGCCTCCGCCAAGGATGTGCAGGAGTTCGCCGCGCTGCAAACTAGCTTCACGCAGGAAAACGCGGACAAGCTGGTGGGCTTCAGCAAGGCTGTGATGACCTGGGCGACCGAGACGCAAGGCCAGGTTTCGAAGCTGGTCGAGGAGCAGGTCACCGAGGTCAACAAGGCCGTGACCACGGCGGTGGACAAAGCCGCCAAGTCGGCCCCCGCCGGCTCCGAGTTCGCGTTCAACGCGGTCAAGAGCGCGCTTGCCACCGCCAACCAGGCTTACGAGTCGGTGAGCAAGGCCGGCAAGCAGGTCGCCGAGATGACCGAGCAGACGATCACCACCGCGACCAACAGCATCGCCACCCCGCGCAAGAAGGCCGCTTGATCGCCCGATAAGGCATCGCCTTGGAGAAAGCCCCCGCGATGCGGGGGCTTTTTCTTTTCTGCGCTTCGCGCGCTGCGTCATGTGACTGGGTTCCCGGCAGCCGTCCGACTTGGTGGTACAGTTTCCTCCATGTCGCCCACCACCCTTCCCGCCTGGCAGGCGCTGATCGCGCACCAGCGCGAGATCGTCCCGTTGCACATGCGCGATCTCTTCGCGCAGGATCCGCAGCGATTCATGCGCTATTCTGTGGAAGCGGCCGGGCTGCTGCTGGATTACTCGAAGAATCTCATCACTGAACGCACCTTGCCGTTGTTGTGCCAGCTGGCACAGGAAGCGGGCGTGCCGCGCAAGCGCGACGCCATGCTGGCGGGCGAGCGCATCAACTTCACCGAGAACCGGGCGGTGCTGCACACCGCACTGCGCAACCGTTCGTCCTCGCCAGTTCTGGTGGACGGCCGCGACGTGATGCCCGACGTGCACCGAGTGCTCGCGCAGATGCGCGGCTTCGCGGAGGCGGTGCGCGCGGGGACGATCCGTGGCCACACCGGCAAGCCGATCGCAGACGTCGTCAACATCGGCATCGGCGGCTCCGATCTCGGGCCGCAGATGGTGTGCGAGGCCCTCGAGCCCTTCGGCGGGCACCTGCGCGCGCACTTCGTCTCGAACGTGGACGGCGCGCACCTTGGACGCACGCTCAAGCGACTGGATCCGCAAACGGTCCTGTTCATCGTCGCCTCCAAGACCTTCACCACGCAGGAGACGCTGGCCAATGCGCGCAGCGCCCGCGGCTGGCTGCTGGAACGCCTCGGCGACGAGGCGGCGGTCGCCAAGCATTTCGCCGCAGTCTCCACCAACCTGCAGGCAACCGCGGCGTTCGGCATTCCGCAGGATCGCGTGTTCGCGTTCTGGGACTGGGTCGGCGGACGCTATTCGCTGTGGTCCGCGATCGGACTGCCGATCGCCCTGTACATCGGCATGGATGCATTCGAAGCGCTGCTCGCCGGCGCGCACGCGATGGACCTGCACTTCGCCAGCGCGCCCCTGGAGCGCAACCTGCCGGTGATCCTCGCGCTGCTGGGCATCTGGTACGTCGACTTCTGGGGCGCGCGCACGCACGCGGTGCTGCCCTACGACCAGGGGCTGCTGCGCTTTGCACCTTACCTGCAGCAGCTGGACATGGAGAGCAACGGCAAGCGCATCGATGCGGGCGGGGCGCAGGTGCGGCAGCCGACCGGCCCGGTGCTGTGGGGCGAGCCGGGCACCAACGGCCAGCACGCGTTCTTCCAGCACCTGCACCAGGGCACGCAGTGGACGCCGGCCGACTTCATCGTTCCCGCGCGCACGCACTATGCGCTCGGCGAGCACCATGCCCTGCTGCTGGCCAACTGCCTGGCGCAAACCCAGGCGCTCATGCGCGGAAAGGATGAGACGGAGGTGCGGGCCGAGCTCCGCGCGCAAGGCTTATCGGGCGACGCGCTCGAGCGGCTGGTGCCGCACAAGATCTTCCCCGGCAACCGCCCGAGCAACACGATCATGCTGCCGGCGGTGACCCCGCAATCGCTGGGGGCGCTGATCGCACTCTACGAGCACAAGGTGTTCGTGCAGGGGGCGATCTGGGATATCAACTCGTTCGACCAGTGGGGCGTCGAGCTCGGCAAGCAGCTCGCCGGGCGCATTCTCGAAGACTTGCGCGGCGGCCGCGCGAGCCCGGCGCAGGACGCTTCCACCGCCGGGTTGATCGGCGCGCTCACGCGCGCAGGAAGTGCTCCCGGTAGTACCTGAGCTCCTCGATCGACTCGTAGATGTCGGCCAGGGCCTCGTGCTTGCCCTGCTTGGTCAGGCCCGCCGTCAAGTCGGGCCGCCAGCGCCGGACCAGCTCCTTGAGCGTGCTCACGTCCAGGTTGCGATAGTGGAAGTGCGCCTCCAGCCGCGGCATGTAGCGCGCAAGGAAGCGCCGGTCCTGGCAGATCGAGTTGCCGCACATCGGCGAGGCCCCGACCGGCACGTACCGCTCGAGGAAGCCGATCATCTCCGCCTCCACCTCCGCCTCCGCCTGGCGCGCCACGCGCACCCGCTCGGTGAGGCCAGTGCGCGCATGCGTGGACTTGTTCCAGCTGTCCATGGCGTCGAGCACCGTGTCGCTCTGATGCACGGCCCGCACCGGGCCTTCGGCGACCAGCTGCAGCTGCTGGTCGGTGACCACCAGCGCCACTTCCAGAATACGGTCCATATCCGGCTTCAGGCCGCTCATCTCCATGTCGATCCAGATCAGGTGGGTGCTGTCTTGTGCCATAATCGCCGGGGAATTTTCGCTTGCGACATTGTGTCATATCGGTCGTCAGGCACACACCTGTAGCCCAGCGCGTCGCCTTATGTCCCCATTCGCCATCGTCTTCCTGCTCGCGGTCCTCGGGACCGCGGCCATGCGCCTGTGGCTGGCTACCCGCCATATCCGGCATATCCGAATGCACCGCGACGCGGTGCCGGCTGCGTTCGCCGGAGAAATCGCGCTCGAAGCGCACCAGAAAGCCGCCGACTACAGCGCCGCACGCAGCCGCTTCGGCATGGCGCATGCGCTGTTCGACACCGTCCTGCTGCTGGCACTGACGTTCGGCGGCGTAGTGCAAGGCCTCTACGATGCAGCCGCGAAGCTGACCTCGGTCGAGCTGCTGCGAGGAGTGGCGTTCTTCGCGCTGCTCGGCTTGCTGGTGACGCTGATCGAGCTGCCATTCGACTGGTACCGCACGTTCGTAATCGAGCAGCGCTTCGGCTTCAACAAGATGACGCCCGCGCTGTTCCTGGCCGACGCCGTCAAGACGCTCGCGCTGGGCGCCGTGCTCGGGCTGCCGTTCCTGGCCTTCCTGCTGTGGCTGATGGGCGCTGCCGGCGAGGGCTGGTGGCTGTATGCCTGGGCCACGGCGGTGGCCTACTGGGTATTCGTGCAGTTCATCTCGCCCACCGTGATCGCACCGTTGTTCAACAAGTTCTCGCCGCTCGCCGATGAAACGCTGCGGCAGCGCATCGAGCAACTGCTGCAGCGCTGCGGCTTCCAGTCCAAGGGCTTGTTCGTCATGGATGGCAGCCGTCGGAGCAATCACGGCAATGCGTACTTCACCGGTTTCGGGCGCAACAAGCGCATCGTGTTCTTCGACACGTTGATCGCGCGTCACGCACCCGAAGAAGTGGAGGCAGTGCTGGCTCACGAGCTGGGGCATTTCCGCCTGCGCCACGTGATCAAGCTGACCGTGCTGCTCGCGGTGTTCGGCTTCGGCTTCTTCTGGCTGCTCGGCCAGGTTCGGCACGCGCCCTGGTTCTTCGAAGGCCTCAACGTCCGCTTCCCGGCCCCCGACGCGCTGGTGCTCAGCTTGCTGTACCTCGCGCTTCCACCGTTCGTGTTCTTCGTGCGCCCGCTGCTCGCCGCTTACTTGCGCAAGAACGAGTTCGAGGCCGACGCGTATGCCGCGCAGCACAGCTCCGCGCATGAGCTGGTCAACGCGCTGGTGCGGCTGTACAAGGACAACGCCTCCACGCTCACGCCCGATCCGATCCACTCGGCGTTCTACGATTCGCACCCGCCGGCGAGCATCCGCATCGCAAGGCTCAAAGCGCTGGGCGCCTGAAGACTCGCTGCGCTCGCCGAGGAAAACGCCGGTGCCGCGAAGCTGGATGCGCCGTTCGATCTCTGGGCTGCTGGCGGCATCGACAATCGTCGCCATGGGTTGCGCGACGCAGGCGCCGGCAGACCCCAAGGCCGCTTCCTGCCTCCAGCACAGCCGTAGCGTCGCCCCCACGCACGGCCGTAGCCCGCCGCTGGCGGATATCACCGCGCAGGCCAACGCCTTCGCCGCCTGCATGTCGGCCAACGCCTTCGTCTACGATCAGGACACCGCGGACGAGCGCCTACTCAAGTTCGAGCAGACGCGCATGTTCGACCCCTATCGCGGCGATCCCTACGAGGCAGTCCAGCTGGAGCGACAGCGCCTGCGGTTGAATCCGGGACTTTGGCGCCGCAGCCCCGGCTGAGTCGCCGCACGGCGTCACCCGGCCGCACAACCGGCACCGCGGAGTGCCCCCAGGCGCTAAAGTTTTCCCATCCGGGGCAGATATTGTCAACGTAGGTCGGCATTCCCCGCCGCGGCGGGGAATGCCGAGCCTGCGCCAGGCGGTCACGGGCGTTCGCGCGCCCCGGCCGCGCGGCAGCTGCAAAGGGCAAACCCATCGAAAGGTGGGGACGCAAAGTCACCGGTCTACCGGGTCCGCCACTGCGGGCCCCACGACAGCGGGACCGCCAGGTGCCAACCCTCCAGCGCCCACGTTCATGCGCGCCAAGGCAAACACCCGGTAGTGCGCCCCGTCGCCGATGCGAAGCCCTTTGCCGGCAGCCAGCGCAGGCAATCTGCGATACCAGGGAACCGTCATCCAGGCTTCGTCAGCGGGGGGAGCATCATGAGCAACAGTGCCGCGAGTAACGTGATTTCCATGCGCGAGTTTGACCGCCCGGCGCCGGTCGCGCAGCACGCAGCGCAGTTCGATCGCCTGCTCAAGGAGTGCGAGGACCTGGCGCTGATCCGTCTCACCGCGTCGGTATCGGGCATGCTGGACAAGGCCAGCGACGCGCTGCGCCAGCAAAGCGATCAGACCACCGACCGCGACCAGCGCGACCTGTACAACAAGGCGCGAGACACCGTGCTGGACAAGCGCAAGTCGATGGAGGAGCAGTTCCGCACTCAGCTCCAGACCGAGTTTCGCGGCCGCGCCGACCGGGAGCGCAAGGACGGGCAGCAGTTCGCCAAGTTCGATCTGTCCTCGCTCGAGCTGGGGCTGGTCAACGACGACGACCTCGAGGAAACGCTCAAGGTCAACGACATGGCGACGAAGCTGCGCCGCTACTGCGAGGAGGAACTGGTCGCCCTCGACCAACGCATCGGGGTGCTGGTGGGCGATGCTACGCTGCAAGGCGACGCGAACCCGTTCAGCCCGCAGGCCGTCTTGGGCGCCTTCAAGCTGGCCTGCCGCCAGGTCGAGTCGGATCTGCGCATCAGGATGATGTTCCTGAAGCTGTTCGACGATCACGTGCTGGACGAGGTGCGCTCGGTGTACAGGGATCTGAATGCGCTGCTGGTGCAGCGCTCGATCCTGCCGAAGATCCGCTACTCGGTGAAGCGCGGGCCCGGCGCCGCCGGCATGCATCTACCGGGACAACCCGGCGCGCCTGCCGCGGCCGTCGCGGCAGCCGCCGCACAGCTGGCCGGGATGCCACTGGATGCCGATGCGGGCGGTGGCGAGCAGGACTTCTTCGCGATGCTCCAGGGCCTGGTTACGAACCTGGCCGGCACCGGCGCAGCGGCGGCGGGTGGCAGCGCGGCTGCAGCAGGCAGCCCGATCACGCACGTTCCCGGCTTCCCGCCGATCCTCGGAGACACCGGTGCTCCGGCCGCAGGGGGCGCTGCCCCGGCCGGGGCGGCACGCCTGCTCCAGGGAGCGGACCTGCTCGGCTCGCTCACCCGCATTCAGCACGGCGATGTAAGCGCGGTATCGGCCGGCAACCTGCCGCTCGCAGCAACGCTGGCCGATCCGGGCACCGTCAACGTGTTGCGTCAGCTCAAAGCCACCAGCCTGGTCGGCGGCATGGCGCAGATGGACAGCGCCACCCTGGACATCGTGGCCATGCTGTTTGACCAGATCTTCGACGATCGCAAGATCCCCACGGCGATGAAGGCGCTGATCGGCAGGCTGCAGATACCGGTGCTCAAGGTCGCGATCCTGGACAAGACGTTCTTCTCCAAACGGCATCATCCCGCGCGGGAGTTCCTCGACACCCTGGGCGAAGTGGCGCTCGGGCTGAACGCCGATTTCAACGTCGAGTCCCCGCTTTACCAGGCGCTCGACCGGATCGTGCAGAAGCTGATCGACGACTTCAACGACAGCGTGGAGCTGTTCGTCGAGCTGCACGGACAGGTCAAGAGCGTCGTGGCCGAGGACTCGCGGCGTGCCGAGGACGAGGCGCAACGGGTGGCCAAGGCCATCGAGCAGAAGGAAAGGCTCGAGGTCGCCAAGGCCGTCGCGCAGCAGGAGATCCGGCAGCGGGCGAAGATCCACACCATCCCGCGCCTGGTGCTGGGTTTCCTGAGCGAACACTGGGTGAAGCTGCTGCTGGTCGCGCACGCCAAGCACGGCCCGCAGAGCCCCGCCTGGAAAAGTGCGCTCGAGACCATGGACCTGCTGATCTGGAGCGTGACCTCCAAGCAGGACCTGGACGAGCGGCGCAGGCTCGCGACGCGGTTGCCTGGCCTGCTCAAGCGGCTCAACTTCGGCATGCAGCTGGTCCAGGCGGACGAGGAAGCACGCAAGCGGTTCTTCGCCAGGCTCATGCGCTGCCACACCAAGGTGATCAACGGCACCATCGGGCAGGGACGGCCGGCACCGGTGCAGCGCCCACAAGCACCAAGTGCGGCCCAGCGCGCTGCCGGCGCGCTGCTCGGAGCCGTACAGGCCGTCGCTCCCACTGCGGAGCCGCCGACGCTTACGGAAGTCGCCACCGAGCCGGGCACCGCGCGGGGTCCGCTGCCGACGGATGTGGCCGCCGAGAGCGGTGCGCAGTGGCGGCGCGGCTCGGATGCTCCAACCGGGCAGGGGACGCCGACGGAGCCCACCGCGGCTGCCGACATCGACGAGGACATCGCACCGGCCGAAGCGCCGCCCACGTTCAGCGCCGTGACGCTGCGGAACCCGTTCGGTGACGGCGACATCGAGATCGAGGAGATCAGCCTGTCCGACGTTCCATTCGCGGCCGGTGGCACGCGGCAGGAGGACGAGGCGCAAGGCGCCGACGAGCACAGCCGCATGGCTTCCGGCCTCAAAGAAGGTGCGTGGGTCGAGTTCCGCGATCGCGAAGACGACCGCACGCAGGCACGGCTGTCCTACATCAGTCCGCTGAAAGGCACCTATCTGTTCGTCAACCGCCAGGGCCGCAAGGTCGCTGAGTACTCGCTGTACCAGCTTGCGCGCGAGTTCCGCTGTGGCAACGCGCAAGTGATCGACGGCGTCCCGCTGATCGACCGCGCCATGAGCAGCCTTGTGGGGGTGTTGCGGATGAGCGCGCCTGCGCGTTGAGGCCATGGACCGTTCCGGATGGGAGTGACGCGGGGACGGCGCTGAGACGTCGTATGCAGGCGCGACGCCGGCGCCGCCCTGCCGAGGCCAGCCGGCCAGTCCAGTAGAATGGCCGGCGTGCCCGCCATGCCGCCCTGCTCTTGAGCCCACGCGCGCTGCTCCATGGCCAGGTCGTCGCCGCGCACGGTCGCCATTACTTGGTTCAGACGCGCGACGGCCGCCTGCTCACCTGCTTCCCGCGCGGCAAGAAAAGCCTGCTCGCCTGCGGCGACCAGGTCGCCGTCGTGCCTACGGCCGCCGGTCAAGCCGCCATCGAGGCGGTCGATCCGCGCCGCTCGCTGCTGTACCGCTCCGACCAGCACCGCCAGAAGCTGATCGCCGCGAACGTGACGCAAATGGTGGTGGTGCTGGCCGCCGTGCCCTCCTTCTACGAGGAGCTGCTCAACCGCTGCCTGCTGGCGGCCGAGCATCAGGGCATCGCCAGCCTGATCGTGCTCAACAAGTTCGACCTGGTCGAGGAAGCCCGCCGTGCGCTCGACACGCTGCAGCTGTACGCCGGCCTCGGGTACACCGTACTGCCGCTGGTGGCCAAGCGCGATGTGGGCCCGCTGCGACGCCACCTCGAGGGTCATCTGAGCGTCCTGGTAGGGCAGTCGGGCATGGGCAAGTCAACGATCATCAACGGCCTGTTGCCGGAAGCGGCCGCGAGAGTGTCCGACATATCGGCTGCGCTCGACTCGGGCCGCCATACCACCACGCACGCGCGACTGTACCGCCTCGATCAGGACAGCGCGCTGATCGATTCTCCCGGCATGCAGGAGTTCGGCCTCGCGCACTTGACACTCGGCGACCTGCAGCACGCGTTCGTCGAGTTCCGCCCGCTGCTCGGCCGCTGCAAGTTCAACGACTGCCGCCACGTGAGCGAGCCGGGCTGCGCCGTGCGGGACGCGACGCAGCGTGGGGAAGTCAGCGAGCGTCGTCTGGTGATCTACCGGAAGCTGGTGGACGAGCTGGCGCGCGCGCTGCCATACGGCCGGTAGATCATGATGTCTAGCGCCAGTACGCGTCGGCCGCGATGGCGAAATTGAAGGTCGGGTTGTCGCGCCGCATGAAGGCAGTGATGCCGATGAGGTTGCCCGCGCCGTCGAACAGGCCTCCGCCCGAGGATCCCGGCGAGATGGCTGCACTGCTCTGCACCAGGTCGACGCCGGCGCGGCGCCGCAGGCCCGACACGAGTCCCTCCGCCAGCGTGTTCTCCAGCCCGCTCGGCGAGCCGACGCTGTACACGCGCTCGCCGACCGCCAGCGTCGAATAGGGTCGCACGCCTCTCACCGGCACCAGAGCGCCCGAACGGATCGACACCGCGCAGCGATCGGAGAGGATGTCGCCGAAGATTTCGCTTACCTCGAAGCGCGCCGGTCCGTGCATCAGGAAATGCGCCCGGTTGCCTTGCAGCACGTGGCAGTTGGTCAGCGCCATCGTCGGGCTCACCGCCACCGCCGAGCCTTGTTTGATGGTGCCGCCGATGGCGAACTGCTCGCGCGACAGTGCAGAGACCAGCACATAAACCGATTTCTGCACCAGCCCGTACAGCGCCTCCGGTAAGCCCGCGCCTTGCGCGCCCACCGGCGCCGGCATCGGCAGCTTGGGCAAGCTGTGCCACGGCGCGATGGCGCCCGGCGCAAGCGGCGCGTCGAGCTCCGCTTCGCGCTGCGCGGCCGGCGAAGCGGATTGGCTGGGATGCATACTTTGCGCGCCGGGTACCGATCCCGTCTCCGGCTCCACTCCGATGCTCTTGAGCTGCGCACGCAAGCAGGCTCCATAGCTGGCCGGCCCATGCGCCTTGTCGCTGCGGCAGGCCAGCTCGATGGACTCGCGCGTAGTGGCCTCGATGCGGGCCAGGCTCGGCACGCCCGCCGATGCGCGCAGCTGATCGATCTGCTGTTTCAGGCAACGCCGGTATGGGGCAGGCCCGCTCGACTGCGCGCTCAGGCACGCGAGTTGGATCGACTGGCGCGTCGCGTCGTCGAAACCGGAGAGCGGCGGGACGGCCGGCGCACCGCGCAGCGCGTCGAGCTGCCCCTGCAGGCAGCGCGCATACTCGGCGGGACCTTGCGACTTGGCCCAGATGCACGCCAGATCCAGCGCATGCCGGCTCTCGGCATCGAGACTGGGAAGCTCGGGCATGCGCGGCGCATCGCGCAATGCATCCACCTGCCGATGCAGACAGCGCGCATACGTCGCAGGCCCTTGCAACTTCACGCCGTTGCAGGCGAGCTGGATCGACTGCCTGGTGCCTGCGTCGAAGCGGTAAAGATCGGGCATGCCGGGCGAGTCGCGCAGAGCATCGAGCTGCTCGTTCACGCACCGCCCGTAGGCAACCGGCCCCTGCTGTCTGGCGCCGATGCATGCCAGATCGAGCGACTGGCGCGTCTCGGCATCCAGGCCGCGCAGGTCGGGGATCGGCTGCGCGCGGGCGCCTGCGGCCAGGCACAACCACAGCAGACCGAGGGCTAGGCGCCGACCCACCGCGCAAGCGTGAGCATCAGCAACAGCACCAGCCAGACCACCAGGGTACGCCACAACAGGTAGTACGCGCTCTGGAGGTCGTCGGCGTCGGGCCGCTGGCCGTCCCCTAGCTCGGGGCGAAAGTCGACCCCACCTTCCCGGGGCAGCGGGCCGCCGAGCGAAAGCCCGAGCGCGCCGGCGCCGCTGGCGAGCACGATCGCCTGCGTCGCGTCGGGCCAGCCCGCCGCGCTC
>Ga0335070_10002332_pt1 | contig 22135 bp, 25 predicted proteins | sample Lox_Sample_13_FD_206722 | JGI IMG/M metagenome (GOLD analysis project Ga0335070, IMG submission 206722) | Soil microbial communities from Loxahatchee National Wildlife Refuge, Florida, United States - Lox_Sample_1.3 | ecosystem: Environmental > Terrestrial > Soil > Wetlands | place: USA...
TCGCGAGCATGGGACGGTTCAAACCTTTACCCTGGGGAAAGGGGATGTGGTGTTGCGCGTGTATGACAAGGTCGCCGAGATCCGCCAACAGAGTGCGAAGGTGTGGTTTTACCAGCTGTGGGGACAAGAGGAAAACGTTTGGCGCATCGAGTGGCAGGTGAGGAAGCCCGTCTTGCGGAGTTTTAACATCAGTACGTTCGTCGATCTCCGAGAGCAGCAGGGAGCCTTGCTTCGGTATCTAGCGGATTATCATGACACGCTCCGGACTCAGACGCAGGATTCGAACCGTTCACGCTGGCCTCTCCATCCGTTATGGGCTGATTTACAGGAACGCATTGCCGCATTACATATCCTGGAGCCTAAACAAATTGATGGGAAAGAAATGGTGTTGGATGAACGGCTGATCCGCTTGACGATTAGTGTGTACGGCTATCTGAAGCGGATGGCGGCTGTGTCCTGTGTGAAAGAGGGACAGCCCATGATGAGCGAGGAAGAAGCCTACGGTCTCTTGGGTGAGCGCCTTCGCCGGCTATTCGATCCGCTTAGTTGGAAACTCGATATCCAGAAACGGATGAAAGCGATTGAGCTCGGAGAATGGTAACGAAACAAGAGATTATGGACCTCGTGAATCGACGTGTGACCCACATGCTGCTGGTGGCGGAATCGTCGTTGCCGCCCAGTCAGTTTCAGGCGTTTCGGAAATTGATGCTGGATGCATTTGGAAAAAATGGATTGGTGGGGGAGTTGGAGCGGCTGTGTTGGTCAGTTGCGGCGGAGGAGCGGTAGGGACAGGGCCGGAATAGATGATGCAGGAAAGGCGGTGGCCCATGAGTGTCCCCTGATATCGAGCACCATGAACTGAGGGTGACCTTCGACGGGATGGTCCCGACGGTGTCCGACGCAGAGGTGTTGTTAATTGAGTCGTTCCTTGGGGATGTGCTACAAGCGATGCTTCAACAGGACGAAGAGAGGTAAGCTACCGTGATTGTTGCGCTATACGCACGTGTTTCGACGACGAAACAGGCGGAATAAGATCTCTCCATTCCTGATCAGCTGGGTCAGTTACGGGCTTGGTGTCAGGCTCAAGGCCACCGTGTCGCGACCGAGTACGTGGAGCCTGGAGCATCAGCCACAGACGACCGACGACCAGTCTTCCAGCGAATGATTGCCGAAGCCTGTCATACTCCATCGCCCTTTGAGGCGATTGTAGTGCATAGCCTGTCTCGCTTCTTTCGAGATTCGCTTGAATTTGGTCTCTACGAACGGAACTTGAAACGGTTTGGAGTGCGCGTGCTGTCGATGACGCAGCAGACCAGTGATGATCCGTCGGGCGAAATGATCCGCCGGATTTTTAGCGTCTTCGATGAATATCAAAGCAAGGAAAATGGCAAACATACCCTGCGGGCGATGCGCGAGAATGCCCGACAGGGGTTTTTTAATGGCTCACGTCCGCCCTTTGGCTATCGTGCTGTCGAGGTGGAGCTTCCTGGTAATAAGGGGAACAAAAAGCAGCTAGAAGTCGATGGGTCGGAGGCGGTCGTGGTTAAACGGGTATTCGAGCGCTACTTGTACGGAGATCGGGGACGAGATCTCGGTGTCCATGGCCTGGCCGCTCAGCTGAATGAGCAAGGAGTCCTGGTTCGAGGCCAGCGATGGACGAAGGGCCGGATTCATGACCTCCTGACCAACCGAGTCTACATTGGTGAGCATTGTTTCAACAAATATGAGAAACGAGGCGTGGCCGTGCGTCGCCTGAAGCCCAAGGAAGAATGGGTCCTGATCAAGGTCGACCCGATCGTGGGCAATGAACTCTTTAGCGCCGTGCAACAGAAACTCGCTTCTCGGTCGCCTGAGCGAATCCCCCCGCGTGTCGTCAATTGTCCCACACTTCTGACGGGACTGCTGAAATGTGGTGTCTGTGGGGCAGGGATGACCTTGGCGACTGGGAAAAGTGGGAAGTACCGCTATTACAAGTGCGCGAACCGGATTCTCAAAGGTAACGACAGCTGCACAAGTGATAACTTGCCCACGGAGCACGTTGACCGACTGGTGTTGTCTTCTTTGGCAGAACGTGTCTTTACCGCTTCTCGGGTGCAAGTCATGCTCGAGAGGTTGCGAACGCGACTGGGCCAAGCACAAGCCTCGCAGGACGGAAAACTCAAACAATTAACCAAGGAACTCGAAAGCGTTCAGCGGAGAAGTCAGCAACTCTATGAAGCGGTGGAAAAAGGATTGCTACCGATGGATTCGACGTTAACGGAGCGGGCCAACAAACTCCAAGCTCAGCGGCAGGCGCTCCTCACCGAAATCGCAGGGGTTCGACGAACCAAGCAAATGCCATTAGAGGCCCTCTCGGGAAAGAGGGTCCTGGCGTTCGCGGCGGCTTTACGTGAGCGACTGACTGGGAAAGACCGGGTATTCAGCAAGAAGTATTTACGGCTCTTAGTGAAAGAGATTTGCTATGAGAATAGGCAACTTGTGATGAAGGGGAGCTATGCGGCATTGGCACAAATGGCTGGCGGAGAAAGAAAAGAGGGCACCTCACAAGGTGGAGTGCCCTCTTTTGGTCTAGATTGGCTCCCCGGGCAGGACTCGAACCTGCGACCAGCCGGTTAACAGCCGGCTGCTCTACCAACTGAGCTACCGGGGAACATGCGACGTGTTCAGCTCAACGAGAGGAACATTCTAACAAAAGTGGCTTGCTCAAGGGGAATGTTTTTTTGGCCGGTCAGTTGAGTGAAAGATTACATTAGATGTCGAAGTCTTCAGTTTCGTCTTCGTCCGAGGAGGCGTCGGTGTTGCCTTCTGCCAGTGCCGCGAAGTGCTTGGCCCAGGTAATGTACAGATTGCCGCTGTCGCGCATTGTATCGGCGGCTTTCACAAGTTTCTCCACCAACTCGGGATCTTTCCCGGTGGCCTGAATCTCCGCGGCGCGACGTTCGATGGCTTTGGGATATTCGTGAATCAGTCCGGCGATTTCTCTCAATAGCTCATCGATGACGTTGTTTTCGTTCGGCATGGTCTTCCTCAACCGCGGAGCCAACAAAAAACCCCATAGCGTTGGCGCCATGGGGTCTTCGTGCGGGAGCCCCGCTTACATGAACAGTTACCCTTGGTAGGCTTGGCCTAGCGCAGCCGATTCACCTTTGCGACTCATCAATTCTCCGCTCGCGCTGACAGCCTGCATGACGATCGCCTGGTGCTTGGCTGCATTACAGACGACTACACAGAGTTCACAGCCCTTGCAGCGATCAATGTTTACTTCTGCGACCATCTTGGTGACATTGAGGTCCAGGCAGTTGGCCTCCGGGCAGTACATAATACAGAGGCGGCAGCCCTTCTTGGCGGTACACTTCTCGTCGATGACTTGCGCTACGTTATACATGCAGAATAGTTCCTTCTTGCTTGTTACGCCGCGACGGCCGGATTGCCGACTCGCAACTCAATCTTATTCTTTTCGGCCCATTCGCTCGCGATTTCGTAGGCCCGCTTCACAGTTGCCAGATTCTTCGCCAAAAGCATTTCTTTTTTGGCGAACTTTTTCTTAATGGCTTCGTCTAAGGATGCCGTACCACCGGAGGCCACGAATTTCTTTCCGAAGCGCTCCTGGAGCGCGCCGTCGAGCGCGTCCATTGAAACGCATTTGGTAATGCCGGCCACAGAACCAATCATGGTCATGTTGGTGGACAACTCGGTACCGGCGACTTCGATCGCGAGCTCTGTTCCAGCAATGTAAAACACGGCGACGTTCAAGTCCTTGAGCCGCTGAATGTCTTCTTCCGACAGAAGAGACTGGGCGGAGTTGATGATAACCACGCCACCTTCCTTCACGCCCGAGTAGAAGGGCATGGTGTAGCTCTTGCCCATTGTGATCACCTGGGGGTGAAATACCTGGATGACGTCCGGGAATACTAACTCGCCTCGGTCGTAGATCCGTTCGATGCCGATGCGACAGTAGCTCTCGGCCGGCGCCATCCGCTTTTCAGCGCCGAAGAATGGGTTCGAGATTGAAAACTTCCCGTCGCGGTTGGCCGCCATCGCCAACACGTGTGCGGCCGTGACGGCGCCTTGCCCGCCGAGTCCCGACATCCGGATGTTCAGTCTTTTCTTGATCATGGCCGTCTCTCCTCCAGATTCGGACTAGGCTTCCTGTGAGGTAAGTTGCTTAGCGGCTGCTTTGCGTTCCTTCTCTTTCGCGGCCATTTCGGCCAAGAGCTGTTTGGCCGGTTCGCTGATATATTCTTTGTACGCGAACCGCTCGGTCGGCTTCTCTGAGTCGCGCATTTCTTGGAGGCCTTCCATGCTGTTCTTGCCGATTTCAAGAATGCAGGGAGTGTACAGCTGCAAGTAAGTCGGGCCGATCTCCCGCGCAACCATCACGGCATTGCGAACGACCTTTTCCACGAGCGACGGCTTGCTGACCGTGCAGTTGACGACATAGTGGCAGCCGGATTCCCGAGCAATCTCCGGGAGGCGAACCTTGTCGAACAACTTGCCAACCGGCGCCATCTTGGCGACAAAGCCCTTCTGCATGAGCCCGCTCTCTTGACCGCCGGTGTTCGCGTAGAGCTCGTTGTCAAAGCAGATCGTGGTGAACTTCTCCTGGCGGAACCAGGCTTGCAGGGTCATATCGAGACCGATATCGACGGTCGCGCCATCACCGGCCAAGACCACGACGTCCTTCGTACGTCCGGGGAAGCGAACCGTTAACGCGCGCTTCAGACCCGAGGCGATCGCGTTCTGATTGCCGAACAGCGAGTGAATGTTGTGAACGGCTACCATGGGGAATACCAGGCTGGTACACCCAGTGGAGCCCACCATGACCGTATCTTCCGGGTTCGGGAGTGAGGCCAGAATGTAGCGGAAGGCCATCGATTCCGGACAACCGGCGCACAGAGAATGTTGTTCGATCAGCTCCTTTGAGGTGCCGATGTCCTTCCACCCTCGATCTTCCTTGCCGTAGGTGGCGCTCTTTACGAGGTCTTGATAGTCCGACGGCATAATGTCGTACAGAGCGTCTGAGATCTTGATCCGTTCTTTGCTCATGAAGGCCTCCTCAGGGGAACTCAATCGGAATTAGTTTTCTCGTCAATATTCCGCTGCTCAGCTTCCGCGACCTGCCAACGACATGGTCCGCATGCCAAGTGCGGTCTTGATTTCGGACACGATGATTTCCGGTGGCATCGTCATGCCTCCACACACGTGCGGGCCCGCATGGACTCGCTGGTGATTTGGGATTGATGCGCGAATTTCTTTTGCCAGCCAGCCTGTCACATTGAATTCCGGTACGAAGATGTGCTTCGCGTTCTTCGTGGCTTCGCGAAGCTCTTCTTCCGGCCATGGGCGCAACGTCTTGACCTTCACTAGGCCGCAGCGAATACCTTCGTCTTCAAGTAAGCGGATTGCCTCACGCCCTTGAGACACCGCAGTACCGGACGCGACGATCATGATGTCCGCATCGGTGTTTTCGGTGTCGATGAGCCCGTTCAACCAATGGATCGAGTGCTTCCGGGACCGTTCGACGGCCGCCCACACTTCCTGTTGCCAGCTCGCGTGGGTGGCGTAGCTGATGTAGTTGCTCTTCATGATAAACGGATCGCGCATCATTCGGACCGGTGGACACTCCATATCCATGCAGGGGACCGGTGAGCGATAGGGATCATAGGGCGGCAAGCACATGTCGGCCGGCGTCAGGTTCACGACGTCTTTCGTGTGCGTGACGAAGAATCCGTCGCAGCAGAGCGCGAGCGGCAAGTGCACGTCCGGCTCCTCAGACACCATGTAGCCCTTGAGAATCCAATCAAAGAAATCTTGAGCGGTCTCTGCATGCCAGACAAGCATGCCGGTGTTCAACAGATAGGCGATCTCGAGTGTGTCCGGCTGAATCGACAGCGGCGAGTTGATGCCACGGCAGGTCACGATCATTTGGATCGGTAACCGCGCACCCGCCCACATAGGGAAGTTTTCCATCGCACGCATCGTGCCCGGCCCCGCAGTTGTCGTAAACACGCGGGCCCCACCGAACGCGGCTCCGGCACACTGAGACATGACGGCGAATTCGCTCTCACCACGGAAGTAGTCACCAATGTAGCCTTCGGCAAAAAGTTCGCCGATCAAGGCGGCGGCTTCGCTTTGTGGCGTGATCGGATAGGCGATCATGACATCACAGCTGGCGCGACGAATGGCCTCCTTGATCACTTCGCTCCCGGTGTAGAAGGAAGGCGTGCGCGGGGCCTCATTCATCATCTTCCAAGTGTCGGTGTACGTCTGGCCTTTCTTATTTTGCGTGCCGATGACTGAGTGTGTGTCTGCCATAGCCCCAGCCTCCTTTCCCTCTCCCCTGTCCCTCAAACGCCTAGTTTGAGGCGGTGCTCGCGGCTGTTTCCAGCCGTGGTTTGACGGTACCCTTCAATCGTTTCACAGTGTCAGCTAATCGCATAATTTTTTCGACGGATGCGTCACGGAACGATAGCATAGCGTCTTCATGGCCTGCTTGCGCGCACATCGCGATGGTGTAGCAGGACGTGCCGCCGCGAATAATCTTCAACGACAAGTTGGCTTGGTGGCAGTGGACGCCGACAAACATGCAGGCGTCGATCTTGTTGTGCCAAATGGTGAGATTCGGATGGTTGGGGTTGATTTCCACTTCAGGATTGATCTTGGGGTACTTCGGCCGATAATCCGGCATCGGAATCAGCATCGGTTTCTGTCCAGGCTGCACGCATTCTTTGAGGGTATTGAACAGATGGCGGATGGCGGTCGCCTTCTTCGCGGCCTTTTCGTTCCATGCCCACAGGACGAGAGGCCCTGGGAAAATTGTGGGAACTTTTGCCATTAGGAATTGCCTGGCCGCTTCCTCGTAAGCTTTCTCTTCCGGCACGATTACGCCATTGATATGAGCCTCTCCGGGATTTGGCAGGCGGATTCCCATGCTTGCCGCAGCAGGAGGTAAAAAATGTTCTGGGCCTGGGAGTACGCGATACTGACTCATGCGGATTTACTCTCCGACGCTAAGGAATTAGAAGGACAGGATTGACTCGTCTGGCAACACGTGAAACCTTGTTCACTCTAAGCTTTTTCAAGTCTCTCTGCAACCTGACAGAAGGCCCACCGTAGGGAAATTTCGGGCTATCGGACCGGACCAGCTTAGGCCTTTTGTCCCAACACAGACGATGCGAACGTGAGAGGCCAAAGCGAGATCGGAGGGCGCATTATAGGAGGCCATCTTTAACATTGTCAAACCAGCGGACTGGTGCTGTATTTCCTGAGTCCGCAGAAATATTTGCGGTAACTCTCGGAACATACATTTGTAAATTCAATAGGTTAGAAAGCGCTTCCATCTAAGGCAATTGTTCACACGCAGGGATTGAACCTAGAACACAGGCCCGTTCAAGATCATCCTTGGCCAGTCCACCTTGAAGCCGTCCTCGGTACAATTTTGCTCTTGTTATGAGGGCATCTGCGTTTGTGGGATCAACTCGAAGCACGGTGGAAAGATCGTCGATCGCCTGTTCCGGCTGATTTAACTTCACATAGATTTCACTACGAAGAAGGTAGGCTTCCTTTTGATAGGGAATCCAACTCTCCGACGTCTGCGCAGACAGGAGTTTCTTCAGTGTACTCAGAGCCTGTTGCCATTGTTTTGCCTGAGCCTGTCTTCGTGCTTGAGTTGTATAGAGTCCGATCAGTCGTTGGCGTGCGACGTCAAAAAATGGATCCAGCTCAAGAACACGTTCATAGGAGGAAGCGGCATCTTCAGTATGCTTCTGCCAAGAGTAGACATCACCTTGCCCCAACCAGGCCCACGCGTTCTTGTTGTCAATCGACACCGCACGATCAAAATCGGCCTTCGCTTTGTAGAGATACGGTTCATAGTCGGCTGCGTCGCTATGTTGAGAAAATGCTAGGGAAACCAGTCGAAGAAACGTCTGCCCTCTCACAATCAGCGGCTCGACCTGTCGTCCGTCGAGATCAAGAGCTTCCGAGGTCAGGGCGATTTTGTCGTTCAGGTCGTTGGTTTGAAGGGCTTGATTCAAGAGGGTGCGGGCACGGTAGTAGATTTCTCCTCGTCCGGTTGGTTCGATCACCAATGTGCGGACCCCTGACGGCTGCGACTGCAAATCTTGAAGCTGCGCACGCAGTTGATGATTCTCTTGTTGGAGCTGGCGGAAATGGCGCGCCAGTTGTTCGTCGGATTTCATCCGCCTGACGGCCTCTGCGAGACTATCGAGATTGACCGTAGCCCTGATGCGGATGAAAAAAACAGGACGCTCGTTTTTAAAGGACCGCTGTGATTCAAGAATCTCGGTTTGAGTAATTGCAGCGGCAATGGTCCGGATCTCCAAGGAACTAGTCTGTGAAGTTCGCCCGCCCGATTCTTTTTCTGTATCGTGGAAGGTCGATTCTAAATAAATCCCTGCTTCTTCCACAGCTCGGCGCTGCGCTCGTTGCAGAACTTTTTCTTCCGCGGCTCCGAGAGTATCGCCATCCGCCATCGCATACTGACCTTCTGCGACCACAATTTTTGTAGAGGCGGCAAGGCTCGGGATTGTCGAAAAGGCAATGGACAGGGGAATGAGTGCAATGTGCAGGAATCGCTGCGTAATCATGCTTCAAATATACCGCTCAAGGGATACCCCAGCAATGCATCGAAAGGGGAGGGAGCGGCTAAAGATTAGACCGGTAACATTCCGAGCAACTATCTATGATTCAATGAGTTACGAGATTGAGTGGGCGTCAGAATTAAGGAAGGTGTCAATCGGCTTCAGGGAAGACTTGGAGGAATGGGTGCACTTCGACACGCTCGAATACACCATGTATGGTGTAGGGATCTTCGCGGGCAAACAGTTGCGCTTCCTCCAAGGAGTCGGCTTCGATGACGATGAGACTCCCGGTTTTGTCGGTCAGAGGGCCTGCCAGGACAACGCGCCCTTGGGCGCTCAGTGGCGCGAGATTGGCCAGATGAGCAGGCCGATGGATTTTTCGTTTGGCTTCCCCGTCAGGGCCATCGAATCCCAGGATCACAAATTTCATGGGTATGGGTATAGGTGGTAGCAAGCGGCGCACGAGCAAACGTCAGTTTCACCGACATTCTTCGAGCGGGCACCGATCCTTAAAGCCAGTCGTGGTTTCGTGCCACCATCGAACCTCATCTTCGCCGAGCTTCCAACAAAGATAGACGACGCGTCCGTCCCGGAGATGGGGAAAATCGCACAGCCCGATATCCACATCCTTGACTAGCACGCCGAGTTCGTGAATGGCTTGTAGGTTGCTGCCGACTTGCTGCAAGCCTGAGATGTACAGGTGACCGACCGAGCTGCCACCGCCATATCGAGCTTGGGCACTGGCTTTTTGAATCTCCTGCTTCGTCTGTAGGATGATCGCTTTGGCCCGCTGGATCGACGTAAAGCGCGTGTGAAGCTGCGGAATCAGATGATTGGCTTCGGAAACGGTGAATGTACGTTCGTATTCTTCGCCATGCGCCACTGGGTGCCTCGCCGTGTCCTTCCTTTAGCACACCCAATTCTAGGCTGCAACCGAGCCGGGGTTATGCAGAAGAGGCATGCGTGCGAGGCATAGCACCAATAGGTTTCGCCTCTGACGCGGTTTTTGGGAAAGCCATAACATATATTGACAAGGAGATTACCGCGAGGTATCATTTCACCAACGTTATCGTTCGACTCAAACATTCCTCCGCTGATAAAGCTTCCGGGGCCCGTCTCGAAAAAAGCTACATTGGTCGCATGAGAGAGACGAGAGAATTCAGCATCGTTGTGAAATAGTGGACGCGTTCCTGGTTCCTGTAAGTAGCTCAAGCGTGACGAAAGCGGACCCAAACGGATAGGCCCTTCAGAATTTAACCCTCTCCATTTCAAAAACGAGCACACGAATCAACGCCAATTCATTACCACCCAGTTGTCAAACATTTGGCCCATGATTATCCGATTCGGGAGTGCCTTGTGATCAGTAAGCCTGGAGCTTGAAGGGATTCGTATGCCACAAACCAAGGGGGAGGTTATGCATCTTGCCGAGTTGAAACAGAAAACCATCGCCGATTTAAACGACGTCGCACGCGACCTCAAGATCGAGGGGGCGGCGAACCTTCGTAAGCAGGAGCTGATCTTCGCTATCCTGCAAGCGCAGACGGAAAAAAACGGCGTGGTCTTTGGCGAGGGTGTACTCGAAACCCTGCCCGATGGATTCGGATTCTTACGGGCTCCCGACTCCAACTACCTTCCCGGCCCCGATGACATTTATATTTCCCCCTCGCAGATCCGCCGATTCAATCTTCGTACGGGAGACATTGTTTCAGGACAGATCAGACCACCGAAGGAAAGCGAACGATACTTCGCGCTGCTCAAGGTCGAGAAGGTCAACTATGAAGATCCGGAAGTCGCCCGCGACAAGATTCTTTTCGATAACCTGACCCCCCTCTATCCTGAAGAGCGAATCATTCTCGAATTCGACCGCGAAGAATATTGTACACGGGTTATGGATCTGATCACGCCGATTGGGAAAGGGCAGCGGGGACTCATCGTAGCCGCGCCTCGAACCGGTAAAACCATGTTGCTCCAAGCCATCGCGCGAGCCATCCTCAAGAACCACAAGGAAGTCACCTTGATCGTACTCCTGATCGACGAGCGGCCGGAGGAAGTGACCGACTGGCAGCGACAGGTGAAGGCGGAAGTGATTAGCTCGACATTCGACGAGCCAGCCCAGCGCCATGCCCAAGTCGCGGAAATGGTTCTTGAAAAAGCCAAGCGGCTGGTTGAGCACAAGAAGGACGTCGTGATCCTGCTGGACAGCATTACACGACTTGCGCGCGCGTACAATACCATCGCGCCTCCCAGTGGCAAGGTCCTGTCCGGCGGTCTCGATTCGAACGCCTTGCAGAGACCGAAGCGGTTCTTCGGCGCAGCACGGAATATCGAGAACGGGGGCAGTCTGACGATCATGGCCACTGCCCTGGTTGATACCGGCAGCCGCATGGACGATGTGATCTTTGAAGAGTTCAAGGGCACCGGCAACATGGAAGTGCATCTTGACCGCCGTCTGGCCGACAAGCGGATCTTCCCGGCGATTGATATCAGTCAGTCTGGGACAAGGAAAGAAGAGCTGTTGGTGGATAAGGATCGCCTCAACAAGATGTGGATTCTCCGCAAGGTGCTCAGCCCGCTGGGAACCATGGAGGCGATGGAGTTCCTGATGGACAAGGTTCAGGGGACCAAGACCAACCAGGAATTTCTGCAGTCGATGAACCGATAGCGGGCCGCTTGTATCTCGACCCCCGGTCGAGATACAGTGTCACGCCCCTGCACGGGGGGCTGTGCCGTAGTGCAACCGTGATGTAAGGAGTTGATGGTTATGAAAAAAGGGATCCACCCACTCTATCGGGAAGCCACGGTTCATTGCGCCTGTGGCAACAAGTTCAAGACGCGCTCAACGGTGGGCGATATTAATGTCGACATTTGTTCAAATTGCCATCCGTTCTTCACCGGAACGCAGAAAATCGTCGATACCGAAGGGCGTGTCGAACGGTTCAAGAAGAAGTACGCGAAAAAGGGCAAGTAGCAACTCTGAGTACCATAGAAGAGACCCTGCTTCGCGATGGAGCAGGGTCTCTTTTTTTGTGAGCAAGGAGTCGGGGCGGAGAGGGATGGAAAGAGCCTCATGGACGCAGCACTGTTGAAGAAATGGGAAGGCGTGGCGGGGCGATACGATGAGCTGACCTCGCAGCTCATGGATTCCTCTGTCATGAATCAGCCCGCGATGCTGCATAAGATCAATAAAGAACGAACCGAGATTGAATCAGTCGCGCAGCTGTTTCATCGTTATCAGGAACTCACGAAGCAACTGGCTGAAGCCGCTCACATGCTGGATGACCCGTCCGCCGGCGCGGAGATCCACTCGCTGGCCACGGAAGAAAGCATGCGGTTAGGTTTGGAGCGAAGCGCGGTCGAAGCGCAGGTGTTGGAGTATCTGACGCCAAAAGATCCCCGCGACGAGAAGAACCTCTTCTTGGAGATTCGAGCCGGAACCGGCGGGGATGAGGCGGCCCTCTTTGCCGGCGATCTGTTCCGCATGTACGTGAAATTCGCTGAGCGACACAAGCTGAAGGTCGAAATGGTCGAAGCCTCCGAAACCGGGAAGGGGGGCTATAAAACCGTGATCGCTGTGATCGAGGGCAAAGGCGGATATGGTCTGTTCAAATATGAGAGCGGCGTGCATCGAGTTCAGCGAGTTCCGGTGACGGAAGCGGCCGGTCGTATTCATACCTCGACCGTTACCGTCGCCGTCATGCCCGAAGTTGATGAAGTCGAAGTTCAGATCGATCCCAAAGATTTACGGATCGATACGTTCTGTTCATCCGGCGCCGGTGGGCAGAGCGTGAATACGACCTATTCGGCCGTTCGGATTACGCACATTCCCACCGGAGTCGTTGTGAGCTGTCAGGATGAGCGATCGCAGTTAAAGAATCGGAACAAAGCGATGCGGACCCTGCGTGCCAGGATTGTCGAGGCTGAACGAGAAAAACAGGAAGCAGTAATTGCGCAAAGCCGCAAAGCGCAGGTGGGGACCGGCGATCGCAGTGAAAAGATCCGCACGTACAACTTTCCGCAAAATCGCGTGACGGACCATCGAGTCGGCGTGACGTTGCATAAATTGGAGTACGTCATGGCCGGTGATCTCGACGAGCTTATCGATGCCTTGCGCGCACAGCAGGACCACGCCACCGTGGTTGAGGCGTCATGAGCAGCGATTGCGCTGCCATGACTGATTCGTCGTGCGAGACAGTTGGATCGCTTGTTCGAGACATCCGTGCGCGGTTAGCGGCGGCTGGGATTGAGTCGGGTCAGCAAGAAGCTGTCTGGTTGATCGAGTTTGTGCTCGGTTGCTCAGGCGTAGCACAGGTCATCGACCGGGATCGCCCGCTCTCGAGAAGCGAAGTTGCCAGAGTGCAGACTCTTGTCGCTCGGCGCGCTGCGCGAGAACCTCTCCAGTACATCCTCGGGACACAAGAGTTTTGCGGGATCGAGGTGGCCGTCACACCGGCCGTACTGATTCCGAGGCCCGAGACCGAGTTGCTCGTTGGGGAAGTGCTTCGGCGGATTTCTCCAGCGCAGCAAGCCACCCTAGTTGATGTGTGCACCGGGTCCGGCTGCATTGCCGTGGCGGTCGCTCGTCTGAGATTCCGTACGCGAGTGATCGCAATCGATATTTCACACGCCTCGCTGGAAGTTGCTCGGCAGAATGCTCTCCGCCATGCGGTGGATGATCGCACGACCTGGTTGGAAGGAGATATGCTGCTGCCGCTGGAGGAGATGAAGCTGGACGGGTGCATTGATGTGATGGTTGCAAATCCTCCATATATTGCTGAGGCCGACTGGATCGATCTTCAGCCGGAGGTCCGGGATTTCGAACCGCGACACGCACTGGTGGCGGGGTCTCGCGGGACAGAGTGCCATGAGCGAATTCTACAAGAGGCGCGGCGGTATCTGTCCCCTGGCGGCGCGTTGATTGTGGAAATCGGTGCTGGTCAGGGGGAAGCAGTGTGTCAACTTGTAGAAACCATCGGCGGCTATGGACCTGTCCGTCTTCTTCGGGATGCTGCAGATATTGAACGTGTCCTGATTGTGGAACGGGGAGAAAAATAAACAAGTTTGCCATGGATCGCATCATCATCACAGGAGGAGTTCCGCTGCAGGGAGACGTGCAGGTTAGTGGTGCAAAAAATTCGGCCTTGCCGCTCTTAGCCTCGACGATTCTCGGTGGTGAGGAATGTGTTCTCACCAACGTGCCCCGCGTCGTCGATGTCGTGACTATGGGCAAGCTGCTGGGAATGTTGGGTGTGTCCGTTGTGCATGAAGGCAATCGTGCCGTCGTTAGGGCTGACGTCATCCACTCGACCCAGGCGCCCTACGAACTTGTGAAGACCATGCGGGCCTCCGTGCTCGTCTTGGGGCCGCTCCTGGCGCGATGGGGCGAAGCGGCGGTCTCGATGCCTGGCGGCTGTGCGATCGGATCGCGTCCCGTCAATCTGCACCTCGCAGGACTCGCAAAGCTGGGGGCGGAAGTGTCCATCGAGCACGGATACATCCGGGCAAAGGCGAAGCGGCTGAGAGGGGCCAGGATCTATTGCGACACCACGACCGTAACGGGCACTGAGAATCTCATGATGGCCGCGTCGCTCGCGCAAGGCACGACGGTTATCGAAAATGCGGCGAAAGAGCCGGAAATCCTCGACCTGGCGAATTTTCTGGTGAAGCGGGGCGCACGTATTACCGGAGCCGGGACGGATGTGATCACAATCGAAGGAGTTCGCGAACTCCGAGGCAGTGATCACGAAGTCATTCCGGACCGTATTGAGGCGGGAACTCATCTCGTGGCTGGGGCGATCACGAAGGGATCGGTCACCGTGAATCGGTGCCGTCCCGACCATCTGGAGGCGCTCTTGATCAAACTGCGCGAAGCGGGTGCCACTATCCGCATCGAAAAGGAGCGAGTGCAACTCAGCGTGGAGAAACGGCTGAAGAGTGTGGATATCCGAACCCTGCCGTTCCCGGGATTTCCGACCGATATGCAGGCACAGATGGTGGCGCTCATGACGGTCTCCGAAGGGACAAGCGTAATTACCGAAACCGTGTTTGAAAGTCGCTTCATGCACGTTGAAGAATTGTGGCGCATGGGAGCGGACATCAAGGTCGAAGGGAATCGCGCGGTTGTGACCGGTCGAACACGTCTCGCCGGCGCGCCGGTCATGGCCTCCGATCTTCGAGCCAGCGCGGGGTTGATTCTTGCCGGTCTAGCGGCAGAAGGCGTGACGGAGGTCTTGCGCGTCTACCATCTCGATCGTGGCTACGAGCGGATTGAGGAAAAGCTCCGCGGGTTGGGGGCTAAGATTGAGCGCAGGAAAGAAGGGATGGCCACAACACCGGTGGCCTGAGCCTATGCTGACGATCGCATTATCAAAAGGTAAGCTTCTCGATCCGACGCTGGAAGTATTCCGCCGGGCCGGGTACGCCTCTCCGAGCGTGATGAGAGACAGCCGAAAACTGGTCTTCCCCTGTCCGGAGATCGGGGTTACTTTTCTGATCGTGCGACCGACCGATGTCCCGACCTATGTCGAATATGGGGCGGCAGACGTCGGAATCTGCGGGAAAGATGTGCTGCTGGAGCAAGATAGCGATGTCTATGAGCCATTGGATTTAGGGTTCGGAGCGTGTAAAATTGCCGTCGCTGCGCTGCGGGGGCAAGGGTCGCGCAATCGATTGTCGTCGAAGATTCGGGTGGCCACCAAATACCCGAACATCACGGAACAGTATTTCAATCAGCGCGGCGTGCCGGTCGAACTCATTAAGCTCTACGGATCGATTGAGCTCGCGCCACTCGTCGGTTTAGCCGACCGGATCGTCGACCTGGTCGAAACGGGAAGCACGTTAAAAGCACACGATCTCGTCGAAGTCGAAGTCATTGCCCGCTCCACGGCCAGGTTGATCGTGAACCGGGCCAGCCTTAAACTGAAACATGCAACAGTGACCGAGTTGATCCACAAGTTGCGGGCGGTGGGTCCAGCCAAGAGGGGCATCGCTCCACGGAGGTCGAGCCAGACCGCAAAACGAGCGCGCAAATGAGTATGAAGATCGTATCGTCAAGCGACCGCACGTATGCCACGACAGTCAAGAAAGTCGCGGGGCGCGCACGGGTCCAGGGTGCGGCAGTGGAAAAATCCGTGAAGACGATTCTGCAGGCGGTTGAGCGAGGGGGCGACCGGGCGGTATTCCGGTACACCAAACAGTTCGATCGTGTGACGTTGAAGGCTGCCACTGTTCGGGTGACTGCTGAAGAAATCAAAGAAGCCTACTATCGGATTCGCAAGGACGAAGGAGACGCCTTGCGCTTTTCCGCGCAGCGTATTGCGGCGTTTCACGAACGCCAGCGCACGAAAACCTGGATGTATCAAGACCAGGCCGCTACACTAGGACAGCTCGTCACGCCGATCGACGCCGTCGGAGTCTATGTGCCGGGTGGTAAGGCCGTGTATCCTTCATCGGTGTTAATGTGCGCCATCCCCGCCAGAGTCGCCGGCGTGCCACGCATCGTCATGTGCACGCCGCCACAAAAAGACGGAATCAATCCCTATCTGCTGGTCGCGGCGGATCTCGCCGGCGTAACGGAAATCTATCGCGTGGGAGGGGTTCAAGCGGTTGGGGCATTGGCCTATGGGACGGCCACAATCGCCAAAGTCGACAAGATTATCGGACCGGGCAACATCTATGTGGCCACGGCAAAACGGATGCTCTATGGGACCGTCGGGATTGATATGATGGCAGGTCCGAGCGAACTGCTCATCGTTGCGGATGACAATTCCAAGCCAGCGCATATCGCGGCCGATCTACTCTGCGAGGCGGAACACGATGAAGATGCACAGGTGTATTTAGTCACGACGTCCCATCAGTTGGCGAAGGATGTGGCCCAGCTGATTGGTGATCAGTTGAAAGGATTGCAGCGCGAAAAAATTGCGGCGAAGTCGATCTCGCGTCACGCGGTGGCCTTTGTCGTCACAACGATGGATGAGGCGATCGATCTGGCCAACGAGATTGCGGCAGAGCACGTGACGCTTGCAGTGGATGAGCCCTTCGATTATCTGGAAAAGATCAGGCACGGAGGAGCGTTCTTCCTTGGGCGGTACACTCCCCCATCGTTCGCGGATTACGTGGCCGGCCCGAATCACGTCTTGCCGACAGGCGGCACAGCCCGATTCTTCTCCGCCTTGTCCGTCCATGACTATACGAAGGTCAGCAACATCGTGCATTGTACGAAAGAGGAGCTGAGCAAGGTAAAAGATCATCTCATTCGTCTCGCGCACATTGAAGGGTTCGATGCCCATGCAAAGTCGGCCCAAAGCAGGTTCTCATGAAGAAGAACGGAGCAGCCCCCAGACAGGCCTCGATTCAGCGTGCGACCAAGGAGACAGATATCCGTGTCGAATGGACATTGGACGGCACTGGGCAGGGGAAAATTAGCACGTCGATCCGTTTCTTCGATCACATGCTTGAGCTGCTGGCCAAGCACGGGTTCTTCGACCTGGCTGTTCAAGCCAAGGGCGACATCGATATCGATGAGCACCACACGGTCGAAGATGTCGGCATCGTCATGGGCCAAGCCCTCAACCAGGCCTTGGGCGAGAAAGCCGGGATCAAGCGATTCGGGTTTGCCTCAGCGCCGCTCGATGAGACGCTGGCGCAGGTGACGGTCGATCTCAGCGGGCGTCCCTATCTCGTGTACAACGTGAAGCTGACGGATCGAAAAATCAAAGCGTTCGACCTAGGGCTGTTCGAAGATTTCTTCCAAGCTTTCGTCACGCACGGCGGACTGAATCTGCACGTGAATCTCCTCTATGGCCGTAACCCGCACCACATCATGGAGGCGATCTTCAAGGCGCTGGCCAAAGCGCTCGATCAAGCGACGATGTTGGAAGAGCGGTTGGCCGGGAAGGTGCTGTCAACCAAGGGAATGTTATAATCGAGTTCAGAGTTGATAAAGCCGGAAGGCAAAGGGGGACAGGCTACAAGAGAAACCTGTCCCTCTTTTTATTTGCACGGATGGGAGTAGCGGGACAGTCCGAGTTGGAGTATTGTTAGAATCCTTTGGACGACGAGGGACAAGCGGATCGGGGAGTAGGCAAATCAGAGGGATGGGAGTCTTATCTAGCCATCACTCTAGACCTCTCGACTCCGGAGCGCGGCGATGATCGCCATTATCGACTACGGCATGGGCAACTTGCGCAGTGTCTCCAAGGCCTTCGAGGCAGTGGGTCATCAAGCGGTGGTGACACGTGACGTGACGACGATCACAAACGCGAGTCATGTGGTACTGCCTGGGGTCGGAGCCTTTGGTGACTGTATGGCGAATCTGGATCGGTTTGGTTTGATCGAACCGATCAGGTCGACCATTCAATCAGGGAAGCCCTTTCTGGGAATCTGTCTCGGACTACAACTGTTGTTTACGGAAAGCGAAGAGTTCGGTCTCCATAAGGGGCTCGGCATCATTCCTGGAAGGGTGAGACGATTTATGGTCGACAAGCACGAAGGCAGAGGTCTAAAAATCCCGCATATGGGCTGGAATCAGGCTAATTTCCAGCGGGACTGCCCGTTGTTCGACGGAATTGCGGATGGCGCCAATTGGTATTTCGTACATTCTTATTTCGTAGATCCCAGTGATCGGCAGCTCGTTGCGACAACGACAACCTATGGCATTCCGTTTGTGTCGAGCATCTGGCGGGACAATGTGTTGGGTTGCCAATTCCATCCGGAAAAGAGTCAGACTGTCGGATTGCAGCTCATCAAGAACTTTGGATCATGGAAGTAAGTCTGGTGAGCCAGAGACGGTGGTTGACAGCAGTGGTCGGGCTGGCTGTGTTGGCAGCGATTGGATGTAGCGGCCAGAAAGTCACCACGAAGTCGTCATCGGAATTGACTCGGCATCCGGTTCGCACATTGGCGCTGGTGCCCTTCACGACCTTGAGCACGCCGCAAGTACGGGAGCTCCGCGATCCGTTCTTCGCGACCCCGCAGAGCGTGCGCCGGTCCGATATCTCCGTGGCGGTACCGCCAAACGTCGAGCCACAGGACAGGCAAACGGTCACCGTGCCTGATTATGCGGGCGAGAAGATTACGCAGCTCTTCTGGACCCGGCTCCGGGCGAGAGAAGCGGTCACGGTGTTGCCCCCGAGCGAGTCGGCGAAAGCATCGTCCGGCAACGTGGATGTGAGCAAGTCGACGACGGAAGCGGTCGGAGCCGCCGTTGCTGCACGACTCAAAGCAGATGCTGCGTTGGTCGGCCGGGTGCTGGTGTTTCAAGAGCGCGTGGGTAGCCGCCTGGGAGCAGATCCTCCAGCCGCTGTGGGATTTGAAGTGAAAGTCGTCGCATCCGATGAGACGGTCCTCTGGATCGGCAATTACTATGAGCGCCAGCGGCCTATGACGGAAGATATGTTGGGGTTTCTCCAGCGGTGGGGTGCCTTCGTCACGGCGGAGGAGCTTGCTCAATATGGTGTCGACGAAATCTTGAAGGAATTCCCGTTCGGTTCTCCCGGCAAGTAATCTGATCGAGACTGGTTCCAGGCATGATCGTTATTCCAGCAATTGATTTAAAAGATGGGCGTTGTGTGAGACTCCGTCAAGGCGATATGGCAGCGGAGACGGTCTATTCCAGCGATGTGCCTGCTGTGGCCCGCCGGTGGCAAGAGCAGGGGGCACGGTTGATCCATGTCGTTGATCTGAACGGTGCCGTGGATGGCGAGCCGCGCAATCTTTCTGAGATTCAGTCCGTCGTCAAGACCGTCAGTGTAAAGGTGCAGGTGGGTGGGGGCATCAGAAATATCGATACGGTGCGTCGGTACCTCGCCGCGGGGGTCTCCCGTGTGGTACTGGGCACCGCAGCTTTGACGGATCGGATGTTGTTGGAACAAGCATGCGAGGAATTCCCTCGCCGCATTCTGCTTGGACTCGATGCCCGCGATGGGAAAGTGGCGGTCAAGGGTTGGACGGCGGTATCGGAAACCAAGGCGATCGACTTGTTAAAAGAATTGTCAGGCTACGAGTTGGGCGCGGTCATCTATACCGACATCGCACGTGATGGCATGCTGGGGGGGCCGAGTATCCACGCGTTGCGCGAAGTCGTGGAGCGATCGTCCTTCCCCGTCATTGCGTCGGGTGGCATTACGCGCCTAGAAGACCTGCGCGCAATTCGGTCGCTTGGGCCTCGAGTCGAGGGGGTGATCGTGGGGAAGGCTCTTTACGACGGTAAACTCGATTATGTAGCTGCTTCAGTAGCCGCGGGTGAGAGGTGATCGCGACAAGCTGCAACGTTTCAGAGAGAGGCTTGCGATACTAGTCATGAGAGAGTCTAGCGAGCGAATATGTTGACCAAACGCATCATTCCCTGCCTCGATGTGACAGGTGGCCGAGTTGTCAAGGGTGTAAGTTTTGTCAACTTGCGCGACGCGGGTGATCCGGTCGAAGTGGCGACGATCTATGATCGTGAAGGGGCGGACGAACTCTGTTTTCTCGACATTACGGCCTCTCATGAAAACCGCAAGACAATCATCGACGTGGTAGAGCGGACAGCTGACCGAGTGTTCATGCCGCTGACGGTTGGCGGAGGAGTGCGCACACTTGATGACATCCGAGCGCTGTTGAATGCAGGAGCAGACAAGGTCAGCATTAACACTGCAGCGGTCGAGCGGCCGGAATTCGTCAAGGAAGCGGCGGAGCGATTCGGGACGCAGTGCATTGTTGTGGCCGTCGACGCAAAACGTCGTGCTTCTCCGGCTGCCGGTTGGGAGGCATTTACGCACGGCGGTCGAAAACCGACTGGAATCGATGTTGTGGAGTGGGCAATGAGAATGGAGCGATATGGCGCGGGCGAGATTCTATTGACCAGCATGGATCAGGATGGCCAGCAAACCGGCTACGATCTGGCTTTAACGGCGGCCGTATCCGAAACGGTCTCGATTCCGGTGATTGCCTCGGGCGGTGTCGGCACGTTGGCTCATCTGTACGATGGTTTTGTGACCGGGAAGGCCGATGCGGTCTTGGCCGCGTCGATTTTCCACTACCGAACCCACACAATTCCTGAAGCCAAAGCATATCTTCGTGAAAAAGGGGTCGCAGTTCGATAATGGATCTCACTCAACTGAAATTTGATGCACAGGGTTTGATTCCAGCCGTAGTGCAGGATTGGCGTGACGGCACAGTGCTGATGGTGGCCTTCATGAACAAGGAGGCGCTGCAGAAAACAGTCACGACCAAGTCCGTGCATTTCTGGAGCCGATCTCGTGAGACACTCTGGGAGAAGGGCGAGACCTCTGGTCACAAGCTCGTCCTTAAGGATCTCTTCGTGGATTGTGACGGTGACGCGCTGCTGGTGAAGGCCGAGCCAATGGGACCGACCTGCCATACGGGCGAGAAAGCGTGCTTCTTCTCTCGTATTGATGAGCCGGGGGCGAAAACCTCCGAGGCCTGGGGCGGCATTCTCGAGCGGCTGTATCAGACGATCCAGGATCGCAAACGACAACCGTCCAGAGACTCCTATACATCCAAACTCTTGGACGGCGGCGTCGATCGGGTGCTGAAGAAAGTTGTGGAAGAAGCCGGAGAAGTGGCTTTGGCGGGAAAAGGCGGCAAGAAGGATGAGATCATCTATGAGACAGCGGATCTTCTCTTCCACACGGTAGTGGCCCTCGGCTATCATGACATTACGCTTCAAGAGGTCTATCAGGAATTGGCGACCCGGTTCGGTAAGCCTGGTTTGAGAAAAGGGGCGGGTTCATGAGCGACTGCATTTTTTGCAAGATTGCCAGTAAGTCGATTCCGTCGAAGCTGATCTACGAAGACGATCAGGTCGTGGCATTCGACGATCTCCATCCTCAGGCCCCCGTCCACTCGCTGGTCATTCCCAAGCGACATGTGGTGTCGGTGCAGGAATTGGGGGAACAGGATCAGGCGTTGCTGGGACGGCTGGTGCTGGCCTGTACAAAAATCGCTAAACTCAAAGGGCTGGCCGAGAACGGCTACCGGTTGGTGACGAATACTGGCCGAGACGGAGGGCAATCGGTCTTTCACTTGCATTTCCACATCCTGGGCGGTCGCCACATGGCCTGGCCCCCCGGCTAGTACCGTGGTTGACGACGGGTACCAGCGCTGCGCTGAGTCATTCGAGCCCCGCAACCTGCCTTGCTCGCATACACCCCGAAGTTTTCACTCCTTGAGGCCCAGCTGGACAGCCTTTTTGAATCGCGCAGATCGGCTAGTCGAGTTCCCTTGAGGTTCCCGCGGGTTTGACAGAATTCTTGCCTGTCTGATACCCTAACCGATCAATTTTTTCGAGAAGATACGGTTAAAACCCCTTGGCTGTTTCGAGGGGTAATGAGGAGTTGCGACTCCCGTGGGGCGAGGACTGATTTCTGAAGACGTGATCAATCAAATCCGAGACCGGATCGACATTGCTGAGATCATTGGACAGCATGTCAATCTGACGAGAGCCGGTCAAAATTTGAAGGGGTTGTGTCCATTCCATCAGGAAAAAACCCCCTCCTTCACGGTCAGTTCCTCGCGCCAAATCTTTCATTGCT
>Ga0335070_10002333_pt1 | contig 22133 bp, 21 predicted proteins | sample Lox_Sample_13_FD_206722 | JGI IMG/M metagenome (GOLD analysis project Ga0335070, IMG submission 206722) | Soil microbial communities from Loxahatchee National Wildlife Refuge, Florida, United States - Lox_Sample_1.3 | ecosystem: Environmental > Terrestrial > Soil > Wetlands | place: USA...
TGAACACGTCCCCCACGTCCTGCACGATCTGGGATACGGCAACCGGGTGGTCCACATCCCGGCCGGGCCGGAGGTGCCCCTGCCCAAGCAGGAGCTGCCCAGATACCTGCCCCAATTCGTCCAGGGGATCCAGCGTTTTGCCGTGGGAAAGGGCATTCGCTACGACCTGATCCACAGTCACTACTGGATGTCGGGGATCGCCGCGGAGACCCTCAAAACTGACTGGGAGATCCCGGTCATCCACATGTTTCACACGCTGGGCCTGATGAAGAACCGCGTGGCGCGCACCCCTGCCGAACTGGAAGGCCAGTACCGCATCGACGGAGAAAAAGGAGTCATCCAGGTCGCGGACCGCATCGTCGCCGCGACGCTGGCCGAGAAGGCGCAGCTTGAGTTCCTCTACGAAGCCCCTACCCGTAAGATTGTGGTGATTCCCCCGGGAGTGGATATCAGCCGCTTTTACCCGATCCCCAAGGATGAAGCCAAGGCGGTGATCGGGGTCCCCGTCGAGGACCGTTTGATGCTTTACGTCGGGCGTATCGAGCCGCTCAAGGGGGTGGATACATTGATTCGCGCGCTGGCGATGATCCGCGAAAATGGGGTCCTCGAATGTTGTCCCCATTTCCTGGCAATCATTGGCGGCGACCCCGAAGTCAGCCCACAGGAGATGACCGCTGAGATGAGCCGACTGCAAAAGCTCAGCCGCGACCTGGACATCAACGACCTGGTCATCTTTTTGGGAAAGCGCGACCAGGATATGCTACCTTATTACTATTCTTCGGCGGAAGTCGTGGTCGTCCCCTCGCACTACGAGTCCTTTGGAATGGTGGCCCTGGAGTCCATGGCCTGCGGGACCCCTGTGGTCGCTTCTCAGGTTGGCGGGCTTGCCTTTCTGGTGCGCGACCGCGTCACCGGTTTTCAGGTCCCGGATGGGGATCCCAATGCGCTGTGCGAAAAGCTATCCTGGTTGATCCAGGATCGCGGTTTGCGCGAGCGGATGGGCCAGCAGGCTGCGGATTACGCGCGCCAGTACTCCTGGGATCATATCGCTCGCAGCATTGAATCGGTCTATACGGAGATGCTCGATCCCGTGAAGCTCAATTAACTTTCCTCGAACGGATCTTTACCGTACAGGCCGCGCTGGATCGCTCCATCGCCGTAGCGGCGGCGCAGCTCGTCGAGCGCTTCCAGCAGGCGGTGCTCTTTCTCGATGCTTGAATCCCACAGGCTGAGCTGGCGAAGTTGCGGATGCAACCCAGAGACCCCCACGCCCAGCAGCCGCACCGGCAGTCCGGCGTGCCAGGCCGCCCGGAACAGCTCCAACGCCGCGGAGAAAATCACCCCATCCTGGTCGGTCCCCTGGGGAAGAGTCACCTGGCGTGAGATGGTGGTGAAATCAGGCCAGCGCAGCTTGATTTTGACTGTCGTCCCGCACAGGCTTTCCTGGCGCAGCCGAAAGCCGACCCCTTCGGACAGCCGCTTCAAAGTTCGCTGTAACTCTTCTCCCATGACCACATCGCGATCGAAAGTGATTTCCTGGCTGATAGACTTGGACTCACGTTCGGTGGAAACCGGGCGGTCGTCGATCCCGCGCGCCCTTAGTGCCAGGTCCTGGCCCAGTTTTCCGAAATGTTGGGTGAGCTGCGCTTCGGGGATCTTGAGGATCTCGCCGATGGTGTGAGCGCCTAACTGGTTAAGGTGTTCCGCGGTTTTAGGACCTACCCCCCACAAAGCTTCCACTGGCAGCGGCGCCAGGAAGGCCGCTTCCTGCCCCGGCGGCACCTCGAGGATCGCGTTAGGCGGCCCATCGCCGCGGTGGCTGGCTTTCCCGACGTCTGTCGCCGTTTTGGCGATCAGCTTGTTGGTCGCCACCCCAATCGAGCAGGGCAGCCCCAGCTCGTCGCGGATGGACGCCTGGAGGTTCTGTGCAATGGCCTTTCCGGGGGTCGGCAGGTCCGAGACGTCCAGAAAAGCTTCGTCGATGGAGAGCTGCTCCACCAGCGGGGTCAGATTGCCAAGCCGCTCCATGACCTGGACGGATGCCTGGTGGTAGCTGCCGCGCCTTCCGCGCAGGATGATCAACTCCGGGCAGCGCCGCAGTGCGTTCGCCGTGGGCATCGCCGAGCGGATGCCGAATTTCCGCGCCGCATACGAAGCCGAGCTGACCACCCCTCTCTGGTTGGGTGGGCCGCCCACCACGAAGGGCCTTCCCTTGAGCGAAGGTTCGCTCAGTTCTTCCACGGAGCAGTAGAAGGCATCCAGGTCTAAATGGAGTATTTTCCTCGGCATAGCTTTATGTTATACTGAAATCGTTCCGAATGTGATAAATTAACCCAAGTTGCTACCAAAGGAAGTTGAGGCTACAAGCCAGGACAAACAAAGCGACTTTGAGTTCAAATCCTTCTGCAGTCACGGCGTGAATCGATTTTGGTAATAAGCGTTCAATCAAGCTGCCTGTGGTTTCGACCATTTTGCGAACGGTCGACTGGAGATACAGCATAAACGGTGGCACCGGACGTAACGAGTTCTTTTTGCGAAAGGGCAAGAGTTCCCGCTCCGCTTCTCGCAGAATATCCTCGATCAGGTAATCGTTGTAGGCTTTGTCTCCATCGATCCAGGCGCCTTCAGGCAAGTCAAAATTATAGAGAGCCCAGGCGCTGGTATCGCTAAAGGCTCCAGGAGCCAGAAAGAATTCCACGGGTTCGCCCGTTTCGGTGATCAAGATATGAATGCGCACCCCATAAAAGTAGCGTTTTTTGCTGGGAATATAGCCGCGCCAGGCTTCTCCGCTATAGATTTTGCAGCGCGAGATGCGATAGTTGTCGCAGACTGCAATCGGGAAGCTGTCGATGATGTAGGTCGAGCGCTCATTGAGCTGTTTCCAGGACTCGCCCAGCCGCAAAAACAGGGTCAAAAACAAATCGGCAATGCGATGCAGACGACGGTTGCCTGTCCTGGCCGGACAGGCCAGGGAAGCGACTTTTGCCCAACATGCCCGGAATGGAGCCACCCTCAAACATAAATCGGCACGCCAAACAGAAATTGCCACGGAAATACAACATGGCCACGATGACCGTGGTCATCACCTCAGCATCTTTCATGTGGCACTGCGGATCTTCGTGGTGATGCAGGGCTTTGAGCATATCGTCAACCAGACAAAAAACGACTACAATTTGGGTATCCATGAGTTCCTCCAGTCCTTTGGTGGTCGGGATACCCCAACTGTACTGGATACTCATGGATTTTTGTTAAGGTTCACCCCAAGGTAGCAACTTGGGTTAATTTAATAGAAGATAGTCCTGAGCTTTCATCCAATTTTACCGCCACACAGGCCCGAGCGATCAACGCCCAACCAGGAGGACATCATCATGTACAAGCCCGCGCCTATCAAGATCGACCCTGCTCTGCTGGAGCCTGCTGAGATTCAGGTCATGGGGGAGGGGGCCTGGCTGGCCACACCCTTTACCCTTTCCTGCGCCAGCCCGGATTTTTATCAGTACGGCGCTCGCCGTAAGATCGGGTCGGCAATCTGGTTTTTTGTGATCTTCAATATGATCCTCGTTCTGATCGCCACCGTGCGCATGACCTACGTCATGGTCGACACTCGCCAGCAGATCAGCGACGCCTTTCTCTCCGGCCAAATCCCAGAAATAACGATCTCGGGCGGTCTCGCGAACGTCAACGCCACGCAGCCTCTGGTGCTGGTGGATGGGGATGGGGTCCTGGTTAAAATCGACACCAGCGGGTTCGCCACCCAGATCGACAACCGCCGCTACGCCAACGGTATGGTGCTCACCCGCGACAGCCTGATGGTCCTTAATAACGGCCAGTATCAGACGATCCCCCTGGCCAAGATCCAGGAGGCGTTCAAAACCGATCCGATTTTAATCAATGCCGAGATGGTTACCGGCTTGTGGGACCAACTGACTACCTGGTTGATCGCCGGCACCTTCCTCCTCGGATTGCTCTGGATGGTACTGGTCCGCCTGGTCTGGCTGCTGCTGCTTGCCTCGCTGATGCGCGGCGCGGTGACCCTTTTCCGCAGGAAGGTGGAATATGCGCCGGTGGCGATCACCGGCCTGTATGCCTTTATCCCGGCGTTATATCTGCATTATCTGCTCGGCCGGGTGCACGTCGATTTCATTTTCTTGCAGACCCTGATCTTGCTGGTGATCTGGGGGATCGCCCTGATCCCGGCGCTCCGCCAGCCCCTACCCAGGGAAATAGAAAAGCCTAATCTGGCGCCCTGGCAGATGTGGATCGGCGTTCCCATGGTTCTTGCCCTGGCGTGGGACAGCATCTTCTCATTGCCGGATGCGGTCGGCCTGGTCTGGGTGATCGCTATCGTGACCATGTTGATTTACGTGACGATGTACATGTTCATGGGCGGCCACCCGGAGGAAAGCACCGGTCAGCCCGGGCCGACCAGCTCTCAATAAGGATTTTTCTGCGAGCGGAATTTCCCGGTCAGCGGGATGTTTTCGATCCGGCTGGAGAAGCTGTATTTCTCCCAGAATTCCTGGTTGCCGTTGCCACGGTGACCGCTATCGCTGGGCCCGTCGTAAGACACCAGCCGGATGATTCCGGACTGCATGATCGCCAAGCTGCAGTCGGTACAGGGGATGCCCGAGACGTACATGGTGGCGCCCAGGCGCTCTCCAGGAGCGCTGTGAATGCTGGCGTTTAATTCCGAGTGGATACAACAATTGGGTTTAGCGGCGTTATCCGGCGGGCCTTCCCGACAGCAGATGGCATCGTTGATCGATCCGGCAGGCTTCCCGTTGTAGCCCGTGGCCACGATGCGCCCATCTTTGACGATGATGGTGCCGTAATGGGCGCGAGCGCCCAGGCAGGCGTTGGGGATGATATAGACATTTTATGTCTAAAAGCTATAATATCTATATAGTTTTTGACAGATCGATCTTTTCTTCAGGAAGGATTTCAGATATGGGTGATGGGAATGGTTATAGTAACCGGAACGCGAGTGGCGCTACCCCGGCGACTGTTGTTAGACCGGAGCGCGATGAGCTCATCCGCAGGGCCCAGGAAGATTTGACCGGTTTTTGGGCGGCCTGCGCCCAGGAATTCGAGTGGTTCGAGCCCTGGGATAAAGTTCTCGACGATTCGAACCCACCTTTTTATCAATGGTTCGTGGGGGCGAAAACCAATATCGTCGCCAACTGCCTCGACCGCCACCTTCGCACTTGGCGGAGAAACAAGCTGGCGCTGATCTGGGAGAGCGAGCAGGGAGAGGTGCGCACCTTCTCGTACCATTCGCTCAACCGCGAAGTCTGCATGTTTGCCAACGTGTTGCGCAGCCTGGGGGTGAAAAAGGGCGACCGGGTCACGATCTACATGGGCCGGGTCCCCGAGCTGCCCATGGCGATGCTGGCCTGCGCCAAGATCGGCGCCGTCCATTCGGTTGTTTACGGCGGCTTTTCGGTCGAGGCGCTGCACGGGCGGATCGATGACAGCGAATCGAACGTGGTCATCACCTGCGACGGCGGCTACATGAATGGTAAGGTGGTCGAGCTGAAAAAGATCGTGGATGAGGCTCTCAAGCGCAGCGCGACGGTCGAGCACGTGGTGGTGGTCCGCCGGACCGGGCTGGAAGTGGCCATGGAAGCCGGACGCGACTACTGGTATCACGACCTGATGGCTCTGCCGATCGCGAAAACGGCGGGCGGAGCTTCGCGCTGCGAGACCGAAGTGATGGACGCCGAGGACCCCTTGTTCATGCTCTATACCTCCGGGACCACCGGCAAGCCCAAAGCCATTCTCCATACCCACGGCGGGTACATGGTCGGCGTGGGCACCACTCTGAAATGGGTCTTCGATATCCGCGACGAGGACCGCTACTGGTGCACCGCCGATCCAGGCTGGATCACCGGGCACAGCTACATTGTCTATGGACCGCTGCTCCTCGGCGCGACCAGTTTTATGTACGAAGGGGCTCCCACCTATCCATATCCGAACCGCTGGTGGAGCATGGTCGAGAAATATGGCATCAACATTCTCTATACCGCCCCCACTGCCATTCGGGGGCTGATGCGCTTTGGCGAGGCCTGGGCCAACCGCCACGACCTGTCTTCCCTGCGCATCCTCGGCTCGGTCGGCGAGCCGATCAACCCCGAGGCCTGGCGCTGGTACAGCCGGGTGATCGGCAAGGATAGCTGCCCGATCATGGACACCTGGTGGCAGACCGAGACGGGGATGTTTATGATCACCCCCCTGCCGGATTCCAGGCTGAAACCCGGCAGCGCCACGCATCCCTTCCCCGGGGTTTCTGCAGACGTCCTCGACGAATCTGGCCAGTCGGCAGCGCCGGGGGAGGAAGGCTTCCTGGTGCTCAAGCAGCCCTGGCCGGCGATGCTGCGCACCATCTACCGCGACCCGGAACGCTACGTCCAGCAGTACTGGTCGAAATACCCGGGTTTGTACTTCACCGGCGACAGCGCGCGCAAAGATGAAGATGGATATTTCTGGATCATTGGCCGGGTTGATGATGTTATTAAAGTCTCGGGCTACCGCCTGGGCACCGCCGAGATCGAAAGCGCGCTGGTCAGCCACCCGGCGGTGGCGGAAGCTGCTGCGATCGGCTTGCCGCACGAGATCAAAGGCAACGCGATCCACGCCTACGTGATCCTCAAGGCCGGCAACGAGCCCAGCGAGGCGCTGGTCGAGGACCTGCGCAAGCACGTGATCCACGAGATGGGCCCCATCGCCGCGCCGGAGAAGATCAATATCGTCACCCAGCTTCCCAAGACTCGCTCGGGGAAAATCATGCGCCGGGTCTTGAAGGCCCGCGCCCAGGGTCTCCCTGAAGGCGACCTGACGACACTGGAAGAATAACCGGGATCCATTCCCGGACCGATCTCTCTTCCAGGACCAGACCCTGAGGGCTTGTGATACCCTCAGGGTTTTCTTTCTCCATAATTGGACGAAAAGATCGAAATCCTTGGTTATAATACTTGATGAGAACGTCGACTTCCTTGATCGCCGCAGAATACAATGAAAGGGCTCGATTTTCACCTGTTCTTCGTGTAACCAACCAAATTCAACTGAACAGAGAGGAGAAGACCATGAAGAGGATCGTTTTTTGCCTGCTGATCGCCGTCTTTTTAGCAGCCAGCGTTGGGGGCTGTACGCCCGCAGCCACCGGACCCAAATCGCAAAAGGTGGTCTACTTGATCAACGGCGCCCTGGGGGATAACGCTTTCTATGACTCGGGCAAAGCCGGGATCGATGCGATTGCCAAGCAGTACGGCGTGGAGACCCGTACCATCGAATGCAACTTCGACGCGGCCAAATACCAGCCCTCCCTGCAGGCGGCCGTCGACTACGCCGACGTGATTTTTGTCATTTCCTACGGCTTCGAAGACCAGCTCAAGGAAATGGCCGACAAATATCCGGATAAGACCTTCGTCAACATCGATACCGTGGTCGAGAATTCGAAAAAGACGATCACCTCCGTGGATTATATCGAAGAGGAGAGCGCCTATCTGACCGGGATGGCCGCCGCGCTGGCTACCACCGATACCTCGATCAAGAATATCAACCCGGATAAGATCATCGGGGCGGTCGGTGGGGATACGGACCCGGTGATCAGCGCCTTCGTTTTCGCGTACGAAAATGGGGCTCACTCGGTGGATCCCCAGATCCAGGTGCTCAAGAAATCCCTGGGCGGCGCCTGGGATGACAGCGCCAAGGGAAAAACCGCGGCCCTCCAGCTCTACGACCAGAAGGCCGATGTGGTCTTCCAGATCGCCGCGGCCGCCGGGCTTGGTGTGCTCCAGGCGGCGAAAGAGCGCGAGCTTTACGCGATCGGCGTTGTCACCAACCATTACGTTCTTGTGCCCGGGTACGTCATCGCCATCGTTGTTTAAAACGTGGGTAAGTCCATTGAAACCGTCTTCAAGACCATTAAGGACGGGACCTTCAAGCCCGGGACCGTGATCAACGATGGCCTGGCAAGCGGCGGCGTGGATATCGCCCTGGAGGCCAAGCAGCAGGTTCTGCCCAAGGCCACGATCGACAAGATCATGGCTGCCCGCCAGCAGATTATCGATGGGAAGCTGAAAGTCGAAAAATACGCCGGTCAGGACGTTTGGAAGTAAGCTTTCCCGTGATGGAAGAAATCATTCGCATGGAGCACATCGTCAAGGTCTACCCGCCCAGCGTGGTAGCCCTTGACGATGTTTCTGTTTCCTTTCGCCAGGGTGAGATCCATGCCGTGGTTGGGGAAAATGGGGCCGGTAAAAGTACTTTGATGAAAGTGCTCTACGGCCTGGTTGCCAGGGATGATGGAGAAATCTTTGTCCGCGGCCAGCCGGCCCAGTTTCACGAGCCGGGAGAGGCTATCGCACAGGGGATCGGCATGGTCCACCAGGAGATTGTGCTGATCCCCGAATACACCGTGTGGGAAAATATTATCCTGGGCGCCGAGCCGGCCGGCCTGTTCGGAACGATCGATGCTGATCGAGCTCGCCGCCAGGTCGCGGAAGAGATCGCTGAATTCCAGTTCAACCTGGATCCGGATGCCCAGGTCGGTGAGATTTCAGTCGCCGCCCGCCAGAAAGTCGAAATCCTCAAGCTGCTGTACCGCAACGTCTCGATTCTGATCCTCGACGAACCGACTGCGGTGCTCACTCCCCAGGAAATTCCCCAATTGTTTTCAGAGCTGAAAAAGATGCGCGACAACGGTAAAACCATCCTGTTCGTTTCGCACCGCCTGGACGAGGTGATGGAGCTGAGCGATCGGATCACCGTGATGCGCAAAGGGAAAAAGGTCGATACGGTCGAGGCAAACCGGACCACCAAACAGGACCTGGCGCGCATGATGGTCGGGCGAGAGGTGATTTTCTCCTCTCGGCGCAGCCAGCACCTTTATGGCGAGGTGGTCTGCCAGATCGAGAATCTCTCCTACCGCGACCCCGAAGGCCGGCAGCGGCTGAAAGACGTCAGCATCAACGTTCGCGCCGGCGAGATCGTCGGTGTGGCCGGAGTCGAAGGCAACGGCCAATATGAGCTGGTCAACTCAGTCGTCGGGCTGATCCAACCCCAGCAGGGGAAGGTGCTCGTTAAAGGGATCGATCTCACCCATCTGCCGATATTGCAGCGGCGCGAGTTGATCTCGTTCGTCCCCCAGGACCGTGGAAAGATGGGCGCGAGCGTCAACGCCTCCATCCTGGAGAACGCGATCATGCTTCACCACCGCCTGAACCCGGCGCTTTCGGCCTGGAAGGGACTGCTCTTGAACTTTGCCAACGCGCGCCGCTTCACAACAGACCTCGAAAAGAAATTTTCGGTCAATATGGCCTCCAGCGATGATCCTTTCCGATCCCTCTCGGGCGGAAACCAGCAAAAAGTGATCCTCGGGCGCGAGCTGCTGCTGAATAATCCCTTTGTCCTCCTCGACCAGCCCACTCGCGGCCTGGACGTGGGCTCCATCGAATACGTCCACGAGCAGGTGCTGGCCATGCGCGAGGCTGGAAGAGCAATCCTGCTGATCTCCGCCGACCTGGAAGAGCTGTTCATGCTGTCGGACCGGATTGTGGTTTTGTACCGGGGAGAAATCGCTGCGGACTTACCCGTGGAATCCACTTCAGTGGAGGATATCGGCATGCGCATGCTGGAAGGATACCCCGAGGCTTCATGAATCAAAAAACTATCAGTGCACTGATCGGAATCCTGATCGGGCTGCTCATCGGTGCAGTCATCCTACTGGTGCAGGGGTATGATCCTCTGGCGACTTACCAGGCGTTGTTCCAGTATTCGCTCTTCGGCCTGTACCCGCTGTCGACCACGATCAAGAATTCGGTACCGCTGATCCTGACCGGGCTCTCCGCTTCAGTGGCGTTTGCCTCGGGGCCGGTCAACCTTGGCCAGCCCGGCCAGCTTGTGATGGGTGCGCTGCTGGCGACGATCGGCGGGATCTATCTGCACCTGCCTCCGGCCCTGGAAGTCCCGGCGCTGCTGGCCCTGGCGATGCTCGGGGGGGCATTGTGGGCCGGCCTGGCTGCTTTTTTCCGCCAGGCGTTCAACATGAGCGAGTTTATCGTCACCCTGATGCTCAATATGATCGCCGATTTCTTTACCGCCTGGGCGATCTCGTTCCCGCTGATGGACCGCAAGGCCTTCTCGCCGATGACCCCGCAAATCGATCGAGCCGGTTGGCTGCCGGATTGGGGCAGCTTCAACAGCGCCATTCCGGTCATGCTGATCGCGGTGGGGATCATGTGGTTCATGTTCAACCGTTGGAAAATTGGCTACGAGTGGCGCATGTCGGGGCAGAACTCGTTGTTTGCCCGCCTGGGCGGTTGTGAGATCCGCAAGAATTTCGTGGCGGTGATGCTGGTGACCGGGGCGTTAGCCGGACTGGCGGGTGGTCTGGTGGTGATGGACGGACCGCACCGCTTTATTAAAGGGTTGGGCGCCAATTATGCCTGGGATGGGGTCATGATCGCGATCGTTGCCAATAACGACATCCTGGGAACCTTGTTTTATGGCCTGTTTTTCAGCGCGATCCAGACCGGCGCGCTGGGGATGGAGCTGATTACCAACGTCCCGAATGAGATCAGCCAGGTGCTCCAGGCGGTCCTGGTCCTGGTGATCGTCGCCAGCCGCGAGGCGACCGTGGCGATCATGAATCGTTCCGCGGCCCGCCGCAAGGCTCGCCAGCGAGTGGTTGGGCATATCGAGGAAAAAGCAGTATGAGAGTCTTTATCGGCCTGATCACAGGTATGATCAGTGGAGCGACGCCCATCCTCCTGGCTGCGTTGGGCGGCACGTTCACGTTTTACGCCGGAGTGTTCAACATTGCCATGGAGGGGATGATGCTGGCCGGCGCGTTCTGTGCGGTGGTCGGCTCCTATTTCTTCCACTCCTGGTTGATGGGAATCCTTTTTGCCATCCTCGGCTCGCTGCTCCTGGCATTGATCTTCGTCCTGTTTGCCGTGGTCCTCCATACCGACGAATTCATCACCGGTATCGGGCTCAATTTGTTCGCGGTGGGGGCTACTACCTACCTGATGCGCCAGACCTTCAAGGTCAAAGGCGTTTTCGCAGATCCCGGGATCGTCGCGATCCCCTCCCTCCAGATCCCATGGATCAAAGATGTTCCTGTCCTCGGCCAGATCCTTTCCGGTCAGAATGTGATCGTGTATCTCGCGGTCCTGCTGACGGCCTGGTCGGCCTATACCGTTTTCCGCACTCGCTTTGGCCTGCGCCTGCGGGCCGCCGGCTATAACGCCGCCAGCCTGGACTCGAGCGGTGTATCGACCGCGCGGATGCGGGTCCTCTCGCTCCTGGTCTGCGGTGTGCTCTGCGGGCTGGCGGGGGCTTATCTCTCCCTGGGCTACGTGCGCCTCTTCGCAGAGAATATGTCCGCCGGACGAGGGTGGATCTCACTGGCGGCGATCATCTTGGTCAACGGAAACCCGTGGGGAATCGCCCTCATCTCACTCGTGTTTGGCTTCTCGGATGGCCTGGGGCTGCTGTTACAGGGGTACAACGTGGCCCCGCAGTTCACAGCCATGATCCCCTATATTGCTACGCTGATCGCCCTGTACTTCTTCTCGGTCCGCCAGAAAAGGCTGCAAAAAGTATGATCCATGAACGCAAGCGCAAAGCCTGGGAGATTGACCGTGAGATCCGCCTGAACGCGGTGCCGCTCGACCGGCGGATTCACCCGGGCACCTGGAGTGAAACCGCGGCGAGCTTTCCGACCGGCGACGATTTGATCGCGCTCTTCTGGAAGGCGGAGGTTCCCGGTTCCGGCGCACCGGAGATCCCTTACGTGGAAATGGTCGAATCGATGGCGAACAGGGGCTACGATGTGAGCGCGGCCGAGGCTCTTCTCCCGCGCGGGCTGGAGCTGGCTGCGCAGCAAGGAGCCGCCGGGCGGGATGAGCTGCGCGCTCTGACCGCTGAGCTTCTGGCGGCCCTCCATTCCGCCCCACGTATCCTTTCTCACCCGTATTGGACCTTCGAGCATCCAGGTTACTGGCAGGTCGTTCAGGCGGCTATGGATCATCCAGACGATGCCCGAGACCTGCGCGCACTGGACTTCCTGGACGAACGAGTCCTGGATGGGTGGCTGGGGCAACTGGCCGGAGGATCGTTTGGCACCCCGCTCGAAGGGTATCACAGCCAGAAAATTCGAGAAGTCTACGGGACAATCGACCAGTACGTCACCCCGCCCGAAACGATGAACGACGACGTCGTCTACGAGTTGGTGTTTCTGGATGTGCTCGAACAAAAAGGCAGAGGGTTGACATCCCGTGATCTGGGGCTGGAATGGTTGCGCCAGATTCCCTTTGGTTGGTCCGCGGAATGGGTGGCCCTGCACAATCTGTCGGATGGTATTATCCCGCCCGAGTCGGGCTCGTTTCGCAATCCCTATTCAGATTGGATCGGTGCGCAGATGCGCGGGATGGTCTGCGGCCTGGTGGCGCCCGGTTGGCCGCTGGAGGCCGCCCGCCTGGCTTACCTGGATGGTCAGGTTTCGCATGCCGCGAATGGAATCTTCGGCGAGATGTTCGCCGCGGCGCTGACCTCGCTGGCGTTCGTCCATACCGACATTCAGGAGCTGATCCAGGACGCGCTGCGCTATTTGCCTCAACGGAGTGAATATGTTGCCGTTGCGCGCGGCTGCCTGGATACGATCCATTCGGAGAAAGACCCCGGAAAATCCTGGGAGATCCTCGACCGCCGGTTTGAGGAGTACAACTGGATCCACGCCTATCCCAACCTCGCGGCGGACCTGCTGGCTCTCTGCTGTGGCAATGGGGAGTTGACTCGTTCGTTTCAAATCCTGGCGCACGCCGGGCTAGACGTGGATTGTAACGCCGGATTGGTTGGAACCGTTCTGGGAGTGATGAATGGCGCGCCTGAAAAATGGTCAGCGCCGCTCAACGATCGATTAGAGACCTATCTTCGCGGAAAAGAGACGCTTTCGATTCGCGCCCTGGCAGCCAGGACCGCCAACCTGGCGCGAGGGCTGGTCGTAAAGGAAAAACCTTAAGGGTTTCTGGAACCCTTAAGGTCTTGGTGATCAGGCTACTTCCCAGCCCAGACCAACTGGCGGATTTCAGAAGCGGGCCCGGCTGGCCTCCAGATCGGATTCCCAGATTGGTTTGTGCCGGTCTGGCGGACGGGCTGGATGGACCAGGTCAGGAAGTGGTCTTTTCCATCGCTGGAATGGAACGTTGCGGGGATGCTGAACTGAGTTTCCCGGGTCGTTTCGTACAGGCGTTTTAGCTGGCCGGTATCCGCTTCTGCGGTGACGTCGATTACGATCACCGCATAGGCTTCATTCTCACGCAGGTTTCCAACCGAGGACCACTGCAAACCGGGCTCATCACCTGCCGGAAACACAGTACCGTTCAAGGGTAGCAGCAGGGCTGCCGCCGCGTAGTCCGGCGGCTGGGTGGGTGTGGGCGTCGACCCATCCGCTGGTTTTCGCTTGCAGAGGGGGATTTGCAGGTGGGATCCCTGCAGGACATTGTCGTTGAGCAAATTGTTGAAAACCTTAATATCTTCCATAGATACATTGTAAATGCGCGAAATGCGGCTTAAGCTGTCGCCCTCGGCCACTTCGTAATCGGCGACCTCGCAGTTCGCTTTGGCGGCCTCGGTCGCTCCCGCGGTCGCGCTGGGCTCCGGGGATGGCGTGACGGTTGGCTGGGGGACGAGGATCTTCTGCCCTACAGACAGGTTGTCGCATGCCTGAGGCAAGTTGTTCTTCTCCAGCAGGCTGGCCAGGGAAATGTGGAAGTGGATCGCGATCGAGAGGCAGGTATCTCCGTCTCCAATCTTATACTCGATATCCGGGAGCGGGGTTGCGGTGGGGGGCGGCGGTGGAGTTCTGGTTGGCTCCAGGGTGGCGGTGATCGTGGGTGTCTGCGTGACGGTTGCCGTCCGGGTTGGGGCCTGAGCAGCGGAGCCACTCGAGCGCCCCTGAATGGCGTAATACGCCAGGCCGGCGTCTGCTCCAAAGAAGACGATCAAGAGAATCAGAAATATCGGTAAGCTCAGCCTCACGCCTGGTTTGCGGGCCGAGGAGGATCGTGCGTTCGATTGAGCTGGTTCATTGAGAATTCTGCCGCAAACCAGGCAGCGTTCTGCCCCGGGTGTGATCCGTGATCCACACGTAGGGCAAAGCGGGGTAGGGTTGGCAGTTTGGGCCATAGCTGGTCAATTTCCTGTTCATGGATAATAAAATTACAAGCCTGTTTCTACGGGGTGTCGCAGAAACCTTCCCCAATTGTACCCTTACTTATGACCCAAATGGGTACTCTTTTTCCAAACCTATTGAATCGAGCGGTCGAACGTGTTATTCTCTTCGCGTTCATTTGTTCTGAAACTCACAAACGAAAAGCTGAGAAGAAAACTTTTCAACGATTGATACGGGATCTTTCCCGAGATTGAACCAAAAACAGGAGCAGACGAGAATGGATACGAACTTTGATGATGAAACCATCGAAATCCTTTTAGACGACCGGATTGGAACCGGCGGATAATTCAAACAGACAGTCCTCTATTCTCTCGAAAGGTCCCTGGCTGCTCCCGATGCCAGGGACCTGAATTTAACTCACGGGTAGATTCCGGTAGCGGTCGTACGCTTTTTCCCAGGTCAAAGCATCCATCGGGCTGTAGGGTTCCAGGTCGAAGGAGCGGCGGACGAGAGCCCGTCCTTCTTGGATGGACCCAAGCATCCCCATCGAGATTGCCTGGATCAGGATATTCCCAATCGATGTCGCCTCCACCGGCCCGGCGATCACGGTTTTTCCGGTGGCGTTGGCGGTGAACTGGTTGAGTAGCCGGTTGCGGGAGCCGCCCCCAATGATGTGGATCACCGGCAGGCCATGGCCCACCATTTCTTCGAGCTGAACGGCGATCGTGCGATATTCGAGCGCCAGGCTTTCCAGAATACAGCGGCAAACTTCTCCGACGCTTTCTGGGACCGGCTGCTGAGACTCAGCACAGTAAGCGCGGATTCTCAAGGTCATGTCGCCTGGGGCCAGAAACCGCGAGTCCGATGTGCGCACCAGCGAATGGAACGGCGCCGCGCTCTCTGCCAGCCGGGTGAGCTCGCCGTAGTCGTACGTTTGCCCGTGGCGGGCCCATTCACGCCGGCATTCCTGGAGCAGCCACAGCCCGGAAATATTCTTCAGAAGCCGGATGGTTCCATTCGCGCCGCCTTCGTTGGTCAGGTTATACTCCACCCCTTTCGCGTTGATGATTGGGCCGGGGATCTCGATGCCCATCAGCGACCAGGTTCCGGAGCTGAGGAAGATGTAGCCCGGCTGGTTGGCGGGGACCGCGGCAACCGCGGAGGCCGTGTCGTGGCAGGTCGTGGCGATCACTTCGATGGCTCTCCCAACCAGCTCCGGCGCGGCGGATTGTCGAAGCGCGCCCAACCGGGTACCGGAGGGAACGATGGCTTGAAAAATGTGCGCAGGAATGTCCAATCTGGAAAGCAGGTCTGTGGCCCAGGCTTTCCGGGTGGGATCGTAACACTGGGTCGTAGTGGAGATGCTGAATTCACTGGCTTTCACCCCGGTCAGCCAGAAATTGAAGAGGTCGGGAATAGTCAGGAAGGTTTGGGCGGTGTCCAGAATGGAAGGCTGATGGATGCGCATAGATAAAAGCTGGTAAAGGCTGTTGATCTGCATGAACTGGATCCCGGTTTGCCTGTAGATTTCTTCTTTTGGAACGCGCCGGAAAGCTTCCGCAAGCATCCCATCATTGCGCGAATCGCGGTAGTGGTGCGGATTGCCCAGCAGCTCGTCACCCTCACCGAGCAGAGCGAAGTCGACTCCCCACGTATCAACCCCCAGGCTGACCAGGTCCGGACCCGCCTTTTGGGTTGCCATGTGGATCGAGGCCTGGATTTCATCCCACAATTTGAGCGTGTTCCAGTAGAGGCTGGATCCAACCGCAATCGGTCCGTTCGCAAAGCGATGAATCTCTTCCATCGATAAAATGTTGTTTTCCAGGCAGCCAAGCACGGCCCGTCCACTTTCCGCTCCCAGATCGATCGCCAGAAAAGAAGGATTTTTGGACATAAACCAACTCCAGAGGATTACAGTTCGACATTAAATCAACGGAAGCAACGCTTTGGTCACGTCGGCGTCGTTTTGCGGAGTAGTAACGTCGCGGAACAGCAGCCAGGTCTCGGGGTGTTCGACTGTCTGACCTGGCTGGAGGCGCGCAATCGGGCCGAGGGTTTCCAACTCGAGCATTTCGTCGTTGGTGAAGGTCTCGACGTTGCTGCCGAAATCCGGGTAAGACGCACTCGCCTGATATTGAAATTTCTTCACAAACAGGTGCCCGCCGTTCGCGCAGGCGATCCATCCCGCGCAATCCATCAGACCGATCTTCTGCGGCGCAACGCGCTGCGGGTCTTGGCGAAGGAGCAGGTATTGGTTTCCCAGGCTCCAACGCGGGTCGGAGAAATCGGTATATGCCCACATAGACAGAGAGTTTACCGGTAACAGGTTCTGGTCGTGGCGCTGTCTGGGCGGCAGGGGCAGGATGGCCGTTCCACCTGGGCGCATCACGCTCAACGCCCAGGGGGCGAGCTCCACATCCCACAGCCCGCAGTTGCGCAGCCGGTGAATGACCTGGACACGGGCTTTCTGAGGATCCAGGTGAATCTCGATCTCTTTTTGGATGCCCGTAGTGTGCTCGACCGGTTGTATGAGAAGGGCGCCGTCCGCGAGCAGGAGGTATTCCACATCGCCATTGTCTGGATAATAGCTGCGCGGCATCTGTTCGGGGGCGTGCCAGAGGCGGTGACCGCCGTAAATTCGCCATTCGTCGCCGCCGGTCTTGCCGAGCATCTGGGAATATTCTTTGAATTCGTTCCGATCGCCAACGAAGCCAAAGCGGATCACCCGCGGCCCAACAACCGTCGTAATGACAAGGTCCACCAGTGGATTCGATACTCGGATACAGTTAGACCAACCCGCGTAGGAGGTCAGCTCGATGTCCATAAGAATATGGTTTCTCCTTCTGGCTTAGATTTTATTTGCTGGAAACGGTGCGATGACCGAAGAACGCTCTCTAGTTTACCCTGATTTGTCCTTCAGGGAAAGCAGTGGAACGACGATTTTCGGGATCGAAAGGATTAATATCACTGTAAATCAATATCATTGGTAGATTGTGCTCCAGGTTTCTTTCGTTATAATGGTTATTAGGTTCATTGCCTTAAACTGACGGAAGATTATTACCATGGGGCGCCAGATAGGGGGCGTCGGGCTAAGGACATCGATGCTGGCCGATCCTCAATTCACTGAAGAACCATTGCCGTCCAATCCGGTTTCACTTAACCTGCTAGACGCGGCGGTTGAAGTTGCCGGCCAGTTCGAACTCTCCCTGGCGCTTCCGAAAATCCTTCATTCTACAGCCCAACTCTGTCCTGGCGACGGGGTGGGCATAATGCTGTTCGATCTGGAAAAAGGCGAAATATCCCATTATTTGGGTCGCTGCAGCCTGGCGAAAATTCCCCTGCCTGAGAGTGGATCTGAGGCGATGCAATGGATCCAGGAAATAGCCGAATCCTTGTGCCTGGAAGGGGAAGGTCTTCAACGATATTTCCCCGGATCGGCGATCAACGGGCGCGTGATGTTGCAGCCAGTCCGCGAGTTGGAAAAAATGACAGATGTCCTTTACTTCTGTGGATGGATTCAACCTGAACGCACTGTCCCGTTTCATAGCAGTTGCAGTGAAAAATGCACGTGCATTTAACGAAACCCGGGAAAAGGCCCGGCTCCAGGAATGCCACACGCTGGCAAGATCGCTCCATTCTGGCGCAGCCCAGACTGTCTTTCTGCTCGGTTTGGAGGCCGATGTCGGCCTGGAGCTCCATGAGGTGCAGGAGATTCGCCAGCATATGATCACGCTACGCCGCCTGGCGGTGCGCGCCGGTGAGGAACTCCGCGGTTTGATCGCCTCCATGCGCTCGCGCCAGGAGATCCAGCAGAATCCGCTGGTCGCTCTGCTCCAAAAAAAGCTGAATAATTTCCAGGCCCAGTCCGATTTTCCTGTGGCATTATACGCCGGCATCCTCCCCGCCTCCCTTCCGCCATCTGTCATCGAAGCGGTTTACCGGATGATCGCTGAATACCTGGATTCTCTGGCCCATCAAACCGGAGTTGCCGGGGTGATCGTCCGATTAAACGCTGAGCTGGGGAAGCTCACGGTCGAAATCCGTGATTTCGATAACCCGAAAACCGTCAGGGGCCGTTTTGACGGTGACGATCTCAGCATGTTGGCTCATACCGTGAAAGAAATTCACGGCGCGTCGTTTTCCTCCGGCCGAACCGAGGATGGGAGCCGCTATTTCTCAGCCAATTTCGGTCTCTTTTCATGAGTCTGAAGAATTACCACCATGAAAATCACGGATAAACCGATCAGAGCGTTTCGCAGCGAGCTGCGGCGTCCGCTCAATTCAATCCTGAGCCTGACGGAAATCCTGGACGAAGAGATTCACGGCCCGCTGAACGATCGACAGCACCAATCCCTGCGGAGAATAATCCAGGAAAGCCAGCGACTGCTCAACCTGACCGATCAATTTTCCAACCTGATCGACATTGAGTCTGGCCAGCTACAGCCCCAGCCAGCCACGGTCTGGCTGGCCGACCTGTGCCAGATCAGCGTACGGATCGCCCGGGAGCAGGCGTATAAAAAAGGGATCACCATCAAGCTGGATTACGACAACCAGGTCGAGACGATGGTGACTGATGAGTGGATGCTGAAATATGTTTTAGGAAAACTGGTGGTCAGCCAGGTATCGATCGCTCCTGAAGGTGGGATCGTGACCCTGGTCGTGAAGGGGAACCGGGACGAGAATACCGTTCGCTTTTCCACCCTTGACGATCGCTCAGAGATCTCCACGAGCCAACCCTTCGACGAAGCAGCCGGGAATGAAAATTGCCTTGACCAGGTCCTGGTGCGAAAAATGGTCGAGATGCTAGGCGGTACTTGTCCTGTACTTCCGCGGGGCCACGCCGGCGCGGCGACGTTCTCTTTGCCCTGGAATCGCCAGCAGCTTTCCTAATGTAAGATCTTGCTTAGAAAAGCACGGGTTCGTTCTTCCTTCGGATTGGCAAACAGCTCTTCCGGGGTGGTATCCTCGATGATCCGGCCTTCGTCCATGAAAAGGATCCGGTCTGCCGCTGCACGGGCAAAGCCCATTTCGTGGGAAACCACGATCATGGTCATTTCGCCGGCCAGCTCCTTCATCACGTCCAGCACCTCGCCGATCATCTCCGGATCCAGGGCGGAAGTAGGCTCATCAAACAGCATCAGGCTGGGTTTCATTGCCAGGGCGCGGGCGATCGCCACGCGCTGCTGCTGGCCCCCGGAAATCTGGTTGGGATATTTATCGGCTTTGTCCGCGAGTCCGACCCGGTCCAGCAGCCGCATCCCTTCCTCTTCGGCCTGTTCGCGGGGTATCTGGCGGACGTTCAACGGGGCTTCGATGATATTTTCCAGGGCGGTCAAATGTGGGAAGAGATTGAAGCGCTGGAATACCATTCCGATCTCAGCCCGCTGCCGGGCGATATTTTTTTCGCTCTCCTCGTGGAGCCTGCCGTTGCGCAGGGTATAACCGATCAGGTGGCCATTGACATATAGCCGTCCGCTGTTGATTTTCTCCAGGTGGTTGATCGTGCGCAAAAAGGTGCTTTTCCCTGAGCCGGATGGGCCGATGACCACTACGACCTCATTTTTGCAAACCTCGATCGTGATATCATTCAGCACGTGAAGCCTGCCAAAATATTTGTTGACCTTGATCGCTTTAACGATCGTACTGGCGTCCGGTGTATAGGAATCATCTAAAAGCGGGTCACTCATCAGTGCGCCTCCTTGACCGCGAAGATGCGCTGGAGCATCCCGGGGGTCTGTTCGGCCCCTTTCCGCTCGCCCAGGCCGCTTTCCAGGCGGGCCTGGATGATCGACCATAGGGTGGTCAGGACCAGATAATAGAGGGATGCAGCGATATACAGCTCGAAGGGCTCGAACTTTCGAGCGTTCACCTGGCTGAAGGCAAAGAGCAGCTCGGTGGCAGCGATGACCGTCATGAGCGAGGTGGTCTTCATCATATTGTTGAACTCGTTGCCGAGGGGTGGGATGATCACTTTGGCGGCTTGAGGGAGAATGATGCGGCGCATGGCCAGGCCGTACGGCATTCCCAGCGATTTGGCTGCCTCCATCTGTCCCACGTCGATGGCCTCGATCCCCGCACGGACGATTTCGGCCATGTACGCGCCTTCGTTGATCCCCAGGGCCAGCGTTCCCGCCTGGATCGCGCCAGAAACGGCTAGCGCCCCGATGTGAATGTCCGGGAAATCGAAAATGTGGGTAACTCCCAGGCCATAATACAGGATCATCATCTGGACGAGTAGAGGTGTACCACGAAAATACCAGACATACAACTCCGCGATTGAGCGAAACAGAGGAAATTTAGACATCTTCCCCAGGGCGGCGAACAGGCCCAGAATCACCCCCATGAGCTGCGCCACGATGCTGACCATGACGGTTGCGAGCAGGCCGGAGCGGACCAGCGGGTCTTGAAACGCGGTGATCGGGTTGATATACTGGAAAAACGTTGTCCAATCGAAGTAATACATGGTATCCTCGGATCTGCGGTTTTTTTGTTGTTAAAAGGCTGGCCCCATGAACCAGGGGCCAGCCCACTCTGGCATGCCAGTTATGAAGACCGGCGCAGAGGCGATCAAGCTCATTTCGGTTTGATGGCGCCAGTGCCCAATCCCCATTTGTCCAAAATCTTCTGATAGGTGCCGTCATCCATCATGCTCTTCAAGGCAGCCTGGACGGCCGAGCCCACCTCGGTCAGTGGCGCTTTGGTGCAGTCCTTCTGGCCGCAGGGCATGTTGATCCCCTCTTCGATCGCTTCGATCACATCGCCGGCGATTTCAAACTCAGGGTGCTGCTCGGTGTAATACCCGGCCACCGGGGAGTCGGCGAAGTAGGCGGCGACCTTGCCAGCCTGGAGCTGCTGTAACGCGTCCGAGTCTTTCTGGGTCGTCACCAGGATAACCGCCTGTTTGCCCGCCTTGGTGCATTCCGCGGGCAGCCCCTTGCCCGCGTACACATCGGTTCCAGAAAGATAGAAGGCTTCCGTCGTTCCACTTTCGGCGGCAACGGATTGACCGCATAGATCCAGTGGTGTCTTAATTCCTTTTGGATTCCCCTTTAAAACCACCATCGACTGGCCTGCCCGGAAGTAAGGGATCATGCTGACCTTTATATTCCGGTCGGGAGTGATGTTCATCGCGGAGATGATCACGTCGCACTTTCCGCCGCTGACGGCGGCGATAATCGAGTCAAAGACGGTGTTGACAAATTGTGCCTGAAGCCCAACCCGCTTGGCGATCTCGTTCGCGATTTCGACATCCATCCCCTGCGGGTTCCCATTATCATCGAAGAACTCCTGGGGAGGGTAGGGGAAATCGGTGCAGAAGGTCAGTTTTGTTTTTTGGACCAGTTTGTCCGCGGGGATGGTGGCGACTACCGCGGGTGCGGCTGGCGGTTGAGTGGCAGCCGGAGCGCTGGTAGCTGCCGGGTAAGCGGTGGGAGCTGCTGCGGCTGGCGTTTCCTGGGCCGCAGGATACGCCGTCGCGGCTGAGGCGGTCGTTGGCTGCACTGGAGCAGCCGGCGCGGTGGTTGGCGCTGGTGTCGGAGTGGCTGCGGGCGAGCAGGCTCCAGCGAGAAGCGCCAGGACGACAAATATACTGAACAGCGACATCCTTTTCATTTCTTCTCCTCTTTGGCGATCGATCTGGATGGATTTATATTGTGGAACGGTTTCCGGTGCAGGCCGGATCAACCGTTCCGTAAAAACAGATTGGTGATTTTGTCAATTATACCTGTTGTGGCGAATTTCGCTTCCAGTTAATTTGGGTAGCTGCGTCCGGTCCACGCTTCTGTGTCCCGGATCAAATTCCGATCGCTGGCAAAAATTTCCGCCCACTATCGTTGGCGTTCTGCACAGCCACTTCGATTATTGTTTTTTTATCCGACTTAGACGGGGGCTTTGACCTTCACCGGATAGAGCCATTCGGCGGAATGCTTTCCCTGCCCGTGGACGGTATCCTGGAAAG
>Ga0335070_10002334_pt1 | contig 22129 bp, 25 predicted proteins | sample Lox_Sample_13_FD_206722 | JGI IMG/M metagenome (GOLD analysis project Ga0335070, IMG submission 206722) | Soil microbial communities from Loxahatchee National Wildlife Refuge, Florida, United States - Lox_Sample_1.3 | ecosystem: Environmental > Terrestrial > Soil > Wetlands | place: USA...
GCCGCAGCATCTGCGCGAACTGATCATCGGTGAAAGGCGCGCCTTCGGCCGTGCCCTGAAGCTCGACCAGTCCGCCGGAGCCGGTGAGCACGAAATTGGCGTCGGTTTCGGCCGTCGAATCCTCGTCATAATCGAGGTCGAGAACCGCCTCCCCCTTCCACACGCCGCAAGACACGGCGGCGACATGGTCCTTGAGCGCCGGCCTGGTGACCATGCCCGTCTTTTTCATGAACGCGACGCACTGGTGCAGCGCGACGAAGCCGCCAGTGATCGAGGCGGTACGCGTTCCGCCATCCGCCTGGATGACGTCGCAGTCGACGACGATCTGGCGCTCGCCCAGCGCGGTCATGTCGGTCACGGCGCGCAGGCTGCGCCCGATCAGGCGCTGGATCTCAAGCGTGCGGCCGGATTGCTTGCCCTGCGCGGCTTCGCGCCGCATGCGTTCGTGGGTCGAGCGCGGCAGCATGCCGTACTCGGCCGTCACCCAGCCTTTGCCGGTTCCGCGCAGGAAGCCGGGCGCGGTCTCCTCCAGGCTGGCGGTGCACAGCACGTGGGTGTTCCCGAACTTTACGAGGCAGGAGCCTTCGGCATGCTTGGCAACGCCCGGTTCGAGGGTCACGCTGCGCATCTGGTCGAGCGCGCGGCTGGATGGGCGCATGGTTGTCTGCCTTGAAGTTTCGGCGTAGCGCCGTTACCTAGCGGCTTTGCCTCCGCAGGTGCAAACGTTTCGGCGTCGGCTAGAATAAACTTTGGGAAATCAGGACCTTAATTCTTTGGATTCGGTGAGTGCACAAGCCCTGAACAAAGCCCTTGGCGAGCGGCCGAGGGAGGTGTTCCGCCATCTCGTCGAGGCGTTCCTGGCCTCCGGTGAGCCGGTGGGCTCGCGCACGCTGTCCCAGCGCCTGCCGCTGACGCTGTCGCCGGCGTCGATCCGGAACGTCATGGCCGATCTGGAGTCGATGGGGCTGCTCTATGCGCCGCATACAAGCGCCGGCCGCGCCCCGACCGAGAAGGGCCTTCGGCTGTTCGTCGACGGCCTCTTGGAGATCGGCGAGCTGGCGCCGGACGAGCGCGTCGCCATCGAGGCGCGCATGAGCGGAACCGGCCGCGCGGTCGAGGATGTGCTGACCCAGGCCACCAGCCTTCTGTCGGGTCTTTCCAACTGCGCCGGCCTCGTCGTTTCGTCCAAACAGGATTCGGCGCTCAAGCACATCGAATTCGTCGGCGTCGCGCCGGGCAAGGCGCTCGTCGTCATGGTGAGCGAGGACGGACAGGTCGAGAACCGCCTGATCGACACGCCGATCGGGCTGCCGCCGTCCGCGCTCGCGGAGGCGTCCAACTATCTCAACGCGCGACTGCGCGGCCGCACGCTCGACCAGGCGCGCATCGAATTCCAGCAGGAACTCGAGAAGGAGCGTTTCGAACTCGACCAGCTGACGGCGAAGATCGTCGCCGAGGGGCTGGCCACGCTGTCCTCCTCGGGCGCCGGCGCGCGCAACAGCGACGAGAAAGTGCTGATCGTGCGCGGCGCGTCGCACCTGCTCGACACGGTCGAAGCGCAGACCGACATCGAGCGCGTGCGCAACCTGTTCGAAGACATCGAGCGCAAAAACGAGCTGATCCGCCTCTTGGAGCTCGCCGAGCACGGCGATGGCGTGCGCATCTTCATCGGCTCGGAAAACCGCCTGTTCAGCCTCTCAGGTTCCTCGATCGTCGCCGCGCCCTATGCCAACGCGCAGGGCAAGGTGATCGGCGTGATCGGCGTGCTTGGCCCCACCCGTTTGAACTATGGTCGCATCATCCCGATGGTCGATCACACAGCGAAAGTCGTCGGCCGCCTGCTGGGCTGACGCGTTAGGAAGACATGATGAGCGACGAGAACGAACAGGACGGCCCGGAGCCGGGTCAGCCGCATCCCGCCGATGTGATCGCGGCGTTGAACGCCGAGAATGTCGAGCTCAAGGACCGCCTGTTGCGCGCCCTGGCGGAGACCGAGAACACGCGCCGCCGCGCCGAACGCGAGCGGAGCGACGCGAGTCTCTACGCGGTGACGCGTTTCGCGCGCGACATGCTGACCATCGCCGACAATTTCGCCCGCGCGCTCGCCCATCTGCCGCCGGCGGTGCGCGAGGCGGCCGACCCGCAGGTCAGGGCCGTCATCGAAGGCGTCGAAGCCACCGACCGCCAGCTCCTGCAGGTGCTCGCCAATCACGGCGTCAAGCAGATCGACACCAGCGACGGGAAATTCGATCCCAACCTGCACCAGGCCATCGCCGAAGTGCCTGGCGAAGGCAAGCCGGGCGGCTCGATCGTCAACGTCGTCCAGACAGGCTACACGATCGGCGACCGCTTGCTGCGCCCCGCAATGGTCACAGTCGCCCGCAAGGATGGCAGCGGCGGCGCGCCCGGCGGCACCTTCGACACCCGAGCCTAGACGGCCTACTCGACAAGGCCGCCGACGCGCGCGAAGCTTCGGGCGATGAGCGATACGGCCGCCGCGCTTGCGCAATCCCCGCCGAACGCCGACCTGCCGTTCGAGCAGCAGATATTCCTGCGTTCGCCGGTGGGCATCCTGCCGACGGCCGGCATACTGTTCCTGCTCTTGTTCGGCAGCTTCGTCGGCGTTGCCCTGCTCCAGGGCGTGCCGCTCTTCAATCCCGCGGTCTACGAGCTCGGCATCTCGCCCGTGGCCTGGTCCGCTTTGGCGTTGTCGCTGCTGTGCTGCACGGCGCTGGCCATGCAGCGCTACGCGCGCAACTGGGAGGCTGCCGCCCGTCCGAGCTATGCCGGCATCCTGACCGGAGGATTGGCGAGTGCGGAGGCCGTCACCGGCGCAGCCGCGCGCGGCGCGAAACTCGGCCGTGCCAGCGCAATCGGAGTCGTCAGCGGGCTCCTGATCAGCGCGGTCGTGCGCTACAGCGAGATCCGCGAAGGTCATCCGCTGCACTGGGGCGCCATGGTCTGGTTCGCCGTGGCGACGATCTTCGTCGCGGTGCTGTTCTCCCGCGGCGTCGAACAGAGCAGCGCCGGAAACCGCGCCTACGCGGCCTTGCTGAAGTCCGAGTTGAAGATCGATCTGCTGCGCATCGACACGCTCGCCGTGCTCGGCCGCTCGGCGGCGCGCTCCGCGCTCATCTGGTTCGTGGTCAGCGCGGTCGCATGCCTGTTCTTCGTCAGCGGCGACCTGAACTGGCTGACCATCGCGCTAATCGTCTCCTGCGCGGCGATGGGCATCGGCATGTTCGCCAGCATCATGCTGCGCATCCACCGCCAGATCGTCGCCGCCAAGAATGCCGAGCTCGAGCGCGTCCGCCGACAGATCGATCCGCTGCGCGCGAGCACACATGACGACCAAAGCGCGGCGATGCGCCTGCAGGGCCTGCTCGCCTATGAAAAGCGGATCGCGGACGCGCACGAATGGCCGTTCGACCAGTCGACGCTTGTCCGGCTCGGGGCGTCGGCGTTCATTCTGGTCGTGCCGTGGCTGGGGCGTGCCGCGGCGGAATATCTGATCGACCATTTGGGCCGTATCCCGGGCTGAGCATCGCCGCTAGGATAACGCCATGAGCGATATCGGAATCGTCGTCGCGGGCGCGGCGGGCCGCATGGGCCTGACCCTCGTCCGCATCATCTCGGAGACGCCCGGCTGTTTCGTCTGCGGCGCGTTGGAAGCTGCGGGCCATCCCGATCTCGGCCAGGATGTCGGCACCCTCGCCGGACTCAAGCCGATCGGCGTTCCGCTGACCGACGATCCACTGCCCCTGCTGGCCAAAGCACAGGCCGTGGTCGACTTCACCACGCCGAAGGTCTCGGTCGAGCTCGCCGCGCTGTCGGCGCAGGCGCGCATCGTCCACGTCATCGGCACGACCGGCTGCTCGGCCGACGACGACGCCAGGATCCGCGCCGCCGCGCGCCATGCCATCATCGTCAAGTCCGGCAGCATGAGCATGGGCATAAACCTTCTCGCCGCGCTCGTGCGCCGCGCCGCCAAGGCTCTTCCCGATTTCGACGTCGAAGTCGTGGAGATGCACCACCGGAAAAAGGTCGATGCGCCCAGCGGCACCGCGCTACTCCTCGGGCAGGCGGCGGCCGAGAGCCGCGGCATCGCACTCGACTCGCATTCCGTGCGCGCCCGCGACGGGCACACCGGCGCGCGGCCGGAAGGCGCGATCGGTTTCGCCAGTCTTCGCGGCGGCACCGTAATCGGCGAACATGAGGTGATTTTCGCCGGCCCAAGCGAGCGCATCGTGCTCGCCCATGTCGCTGAGGACCGCAGCATTTTCGCGCACGGCGCCGTGCGTGCAGCGCTGTGGGGACAGGGCAAGAAGCCCGGGCTCTACGCGATGGCCGACGTCCTCGGGCTATCCGACTGACGCGCCGCCTCGACCGCTAGCATCGCACGCTTGCGCTCGAGCCCCCAATGATAACCGTGCAGTCCGCCGTCGCTGCCCAGCACCCGATGGCAGGGGATGAGCCAGGCGACGGGATTGCGTCCGACCGCGGTACCGACAGCGCGCGCGGCGCCGGCTTCGCCGATCCGGCCGGCGATCGCGCCATAGCTCGACACGCTTCCCTGCGGGATCGCGAGCAGCGCTTCCCAGACTTTCACCTGGAACGGCGTTCCGAGCAGGTGGATGGGGAGATCGGAACCGTCCGCTCTCGCCGCGAAGATCCGTGCCGCGATCGCCGCGGTGCGCTCCGCCGCCGGCCGGTAAGTCGCCTTCGGCCAGCGCGCGCGCATGTCGGCGAAAATCGCTTTCTCCTCGCCCTCGTCGCCGAAGGCGAGGCCGCAGACACCCTTGTCCGTCGCCATCACCAGCGCGATGCCGAAAGGACAGGCGTGAAATCCGTAGTCGATGTCGACGCCGGCACCGCCGCGCGCATATTCGCCCGGCGTCATCGCCTCGATCTTGAGGCAGAGATCGTGCAGGCGTGACGGGCCGGAAAGGCCCGCATCGAGCGCGGTACCGAGCAGGCTCTTTCCTGCGACCAGATCGTTCTTGGCGTGGCCGAGCGTCAGATGCCCGACGAAGTTTTTCGGACTCACGCCGACATAGCGGGTGAACAGCCGCTGAAAGTGGAACGGCGACAGATGCACCGCGGCGGCCGCGTCTTCCAGCGAAGGCTGATCGCGATAGCGTTCGCTGAGGTAGCGGATGGCGCGGCCCATGCGGCGCCAGTTGGCGTCGTTCTCGTCGAAGGAAAGTATGTTCGTCATGGCTCGAACATGGGCCTTCGCGGCCCGCTTTTCGACCCGTTTCTTGCGCAGTTCAGGCCGGCGTTTCACGGGCCCGCCGCAGCGCATCCTTGAGGATCTGCGCGAAGGTGGCGCGGTCTTCCGGCGCCAGGAAACTGCCGATTCTCAGGCCCCGTCCATGGCTCCAGACCACGAGCTGGCTCCAATGATCCGGCGGATCGTCCATCTGCACGCGAACCCAATAGGGATTGAAGCGGATTTCGTCGCTCGTTCCGTTGGGCGGGCGACGCGCGACGCGCAAGAGCGCGGGCGTCAGCGTCACGCGCTCCTCCCGCCGGGCCGCGACCACGCTGGCGCGGAACGCCCAGGCCAGGAGCCCGACGTCCAGCCCGAGAAACGGCGCGATCGGCCAGGCGCCGTGCAGAACGAAGTAGAGTGCGACCGCCAGATTGGCGAGCACGACCGACGACAGGATGACCAGCAGCGCGCGCGGACTCATGGGCGGCGAAGGCCGCAACACCTGATCGAGGATTACGCCGTTTTCGGACGCCATGCTGCCCAGGATACTTGCGCTGACGGCGTCGCCGCAACAGTCTGCGCCGCTCATTCACGGGCGATGGACATGGTGCGCGCTTTCAGCAAGGACGAGATCGAGGAGTTCTTCCAGCGGTTGAGGAAGCAAACGCCCGCGCCCAGAACGGAACTCGAATCTCTCAATCCCTATACGCTTCTCGTCGCCGTGGTCCTGTCGGCCCAGGCGACGGACAAGGGAGTCAACAAGGCGACCGGGCCGCTCTTCCTCGTCGCCGACACGCCGCAGAAAATGGTCGCGCTCGGCGAGGACAAGCTCCGCGATTACATCAAGACCATCGGTCTCTTCCGCACCAAGGCCAAGAACGTCATCGCGCTTTCAAAACTTCTGATCGAGCGTCACGGCGGAGAGGTGCCGCGCTCGCGCGAGGAACTCCAGGCTCTGCCCGGGGCCGGCCGCAAGACGGCCAACGTCGTTCTCAACGTCGCCTTCGGCCAGAAGACGATTGCGGTCGACACCCACATTTTCCGGGTCTGCAACCGCACGGGACTGGCGCCGGGCAAGGACGTGCTGGCCGTCGAACGCGGGCTCGAGAAAAAAGTTCCGGAAGACTTCAAGCTGCACGCGCACCATTGGCTGATCCTGCATGGCCGCTACACCTGCGTGGCGCGAAAGCCGCTGTGCCCGACCTGCGTCGTCGCCGATCTATGCCGCTTCAAACACAAGACGAAGGAAGGCGCGGTTGTCAGGAAACCGGTCGCGCGGCGGCCTTCGCGCGCAGCGCGCTGAGACAAGTCTCGTCCGCCGCGATGCTCGCGCCGCGCGGCATCGTCTCGACGTGCCAGACGGCGGTGCTGCCGTCGCGCGAATAGAGAAAGAAGAACGCCTTGCAGCTCGGCCCGTCGAAACGCCAGATCTGGGCGGTGCCGTCATGGCGCACCATCGCCGGCTCGCCATAGACCGCGCGCAGTTCGGTCTCATGTAGTCCGGTGGTGCCCGAAGGTTCGCCAGGCGGCGGAGCCTCCGGCAGCCGGACCTGTGTCGGCGCGACCGGCGGCGGCCGCGTGGCGCAGCCAGCAAGCGCGGTGCAGAGCATCAGGAGGCATGCGAGTCTTTTCATGTCGGACTTCCCTCGTGGGACAGGCGTTTGAAGAGGTGTGCCATCAAAGCGGAGCCGAAAAAAGGCGCGATCAGATCCACGAACGGAATCGCGCTCAGAATCGATATCAGCAGGCCTGCGAGGAATATCCGTCCGGCGTGCCGGCGCCGCAGGGCGTCACTTTCTTGCCGCGACAGATAGCGCAGCGAGGCCAGCTCGAAAAACTCGCGGCCCAGAAGCCAGCCATTGGCGATGATGGTCGCGGCCTCGGAAAGTCCGGGGACGCCGACATCGACTGGCAGCAGTGCGACGTTGATCACCAGCGACAGAAGGATCAGGCGCAGCGCCTCGCCGACGCTCGTCGCCAGCGGCGTTCCGGGCGCCTTCGGATCGTCGGGATAGAAATGGGCGTCGACCCTGGCTGCGATCCGATCGAGATAGAGCGAACCGACGATGGCCGCGACGGGCGCACCGAGAAAGAAAACCGCCAGAATCAGGACAAACGGCGCCGTCAGCTCCAGAAAGCGGTTGACCCAGATCGAGCCGAGCGGCGGCAGGTGCGCCAGGCCGTACTCGATTCCGAAAAACAGCAACGCGAACAGCACGGCCGTCAGCAGCAGCGTCCACAGCACCATGCCGATAAAGTCGCGGTCCAGAAGCATGGCCGCGGCCTTGCCGACGCTTGCGAACATGCGGTGGGTCCTCTAACTGAAATCCACTTATAGGCGAAGTGACGGGGACTTTTAATGGCCCATTCCTACGACGTGGCGGCACTCGGCAGCGCGATTGTCGACGTTCTCGCGCCGGTCGACGACAGGTTCCTGCTCGATCACAACATCGCGAAGGGCGTGATGACGCTGATCGACGATCATCGCGCCGCGCAGCTGCATTCCGCGCTCGGCGATCCGCGCGAGATCGCCGGCGGATCGGCGGCGAACACCATGGCCGGACTCGCTTCGCTCGGCGGGCGCGGCGTGTTCGAGGGCAAAGTGAAGCGCGACCGGTTGGGCGAGGCCTTCGCCGCGAGCCTCAAGGATCTCGGCGTGCACTACACGACCAAGCCGGCAGAAGACGGTCCCTCGACCGCCATGTGCCTGATCGCGGTGACGCCCGACGGCGAGCGCAGCATGAACACCTATCTCGGCGCGGCGCGCGAACTCTCAACCCACGACATCGACGAGAAGGAAATCGCCTCGGCCGCTGTGCTCTACATCGAGGGCTATCTGTGGGATGCGCCGAAGGCCAAGGCCGCCTGTCTGAAAGCGATCCGGGACGCGCGCAAGGCGGGCACCAAGGTGGCGTTCACATTGTCCGATCCGTTCCTCGTCGGACGCTATCGCGACGAGTTTCTCAAGCTGCTCGGCGATCTCGACATCATCTTCGCCAACGAAGACGAGGCGAAATCGCTCTTTGAAGTGGACAGTTTCGACACGGTGCTGCAGGCAGCGCGCTCGCGCTGGCACGGCATCGCCGCGCTGACGCGTTCGGAGAAGGGCTGCGTCATCGCCCAGGGTTCCGAAGTCCATGTCGTCGACGCCTCTCCGGTCGCGCGCGTCGTCGACACCACGGGCGCGGGCGATCTGTTCGCCGCCGGATTCCTCTATGCGTTGACGCGCGGCCGCGGACTGGCGCATTGCGGCAAGCTGGCCGCGCTCTGTGCCGCCGAAGTGATCTCGCATTACGGCGCACGCCCGGAAACGTCCCTCAAGGCGCTGGCGACGCAGGCCGGACTGATCTAGCGCACCTTGCGCAGATAGACGTACAGCGCGCCTTCGCCGCCATGTTTTTTGTGCGCCGGCCGCGTGCCGGCGACCATGCCTCCGAAAGCGGGCTCTCGCAGCCAGCGCGGCACCACGGCCTTGAGGATCCCGCGTGCGCGATAGTTCAACTCCATGTCGAATGGGGCATCGGGCGCCACCCGCGCGCCTTTTCCGGTGACGATGAGGACGAGCTTGTGCCCGCGCATCCGGGCGGCGCGCAGGAAGCCGAGCAGCGCATGATGCGCATCGCGCTCGGTGAAGCCGTGCAGATCCAGCCGTGCGTCCGGCTCGAGGAGGCCGCGGCGAAGCCTTTCCTCCGTGCGGCCGTCGAGACCGCTGACGCCCGCCGCGGCCGGCGCGGCAGGTTTCTTGTGAGGGAGCTGCGATGCCGGCATCGCCAGCGGCCGCGCTTCCGCGATGGTTTCTTCAAAGAGGACCCGTTCCTCCGTGGTCGTCTTGCGCCGGCTCATCGCGTTCCCGCCAGCGTTTTCGGGAGCAGGACGTAGAGACGCCCAGAGGCCTTCATCCCGCCTGCCACATCGCCCGCCTTGTCGCCGAAACCGAAATAGATGTCGGCGCGCACCGGCCCGCGGATCGCGCCGCCCGTGTCCTGCGCAACGAACAGCTGTTGCAGCGGCCGCCCGTCGGGCATCGTCGTGGCGATGAACATCGGCACGCCGAGCGGATGGTGGCGCAGATCGACGGCGATGCTCGCCATCGGCGTGAGCGCGACATGTTCCGCCCCCGAGGCGCCGAGCGCCGGATCGCCGACCGGCGAATCCTGGAAGAAGACGAAGGACTGGTCCGATTCCATCACCCGCGCGGCAGCCGAAGGATTAGCTTTCAGCCAGGTCCGGATGGACTGCATCGACACCGCATTGCGCGGCAGCGCGCCGGAATGAACGAGGGTCCGGCCTATCGGCGTGTAGGGACGGCCGTTCTGTCCGGCATAGGCGACCCGGAGGACCGAGCCGTCGTCGAGCGCGACGCGACCCGAGCCCTGGATCTGCAGGAAGAATACCGCAACAGGGTCGTCGCCGTAGAACAGGACGCGCGCGGCTGGCGGCGTCGCGTCGATGTCGGCGCGCGTCGGATAGGGAACGAGCGTTTGGCCGCTGAGACGGCCCGCCATGCGCTCGCCCTTCCATTCGGGACGGAACAGGCCGAGATCGACGCTGACCAGATCGGACGGGACGCCATAGACCGGCGTCTGATAGGCGCCATGGCGCGTGCGGCTCCCGTGCAGCATCGGTTCGTAGTAGCCGGTGAAGAGACCCTCACCTTCCGCGGCTTCGGCGACGAAGTTGGTTTCGAAGAATTTACGCGCGCTTTTCGCTGAAGCGGCTCCGGCGCAAGCCGGCAACCAGTCGGATACGCGCCCCGCATAGGCGCCCAGTTCCGCTGCCGGCGGCAGGGTGCGCAACGCAACGCAGGATCTACGGAACGCCGCCAGCGCCGGCGCCGGATCGGATCGGGTCCAGCCGGGAATCGCATCGAACCCGATTGGCGAAAGGACGAGCTTTTCCGGCGGCACGGACGTGCGGGGCAGCAGGAACCAGCCGGCGATGCCGGCCGCGGCCAAGGCGAACAGGATGATCAGGCCGGGAAGACGGGAACGCATTCCCGCCTCCGGGTTTATTGAGCGTCGCCGGAAGTGGCGACCAGCGTCCAGTTGGGATCGCGGGAGCGCGTGTCGCGTGCGAAGGTCCAGACGTCCGTCACGTCGCGCACCGATTTGGAATCGCCCTCGATCACGGCGCCGGCGGCATCGGCCGTGGCCGAGATGAACTGAGAGCCGAAGGCGAGCGTGATCTCGGCGGTACGCCCCTTGAGCGCGGCATGGACGATCTTGACGTCCTTGAAGCCGACGAAGGTGAAGGTGACGGTTTCCTTGCGCTGCTCGCGCCCGCCGATCACCTGGTTGAAGGCAGCAAAGACCTCGTCGCTGAGCAGCGGTTTGAGCTGCGCCCGATCGCCGCGCGCGAAGGCCGTGACGATCGACTCATAGGCGCTGCGGGCACCGGCGATGAAGTGATCGGTTTCGAATGCGCGGTCGGCCAGCTTGATGTCCATCAGGCCGCGGGACACCGGGTCGGCCGGCTTGTCCGCCGTCTGTCCGCCGCGCGCCGAGACCGGAAGCGGAACGACGTTGTCCTTGGGCGGCGCTGCGTCGACGCCCGACAGGCGGTAGCTTTCCTGCGGCGGACGCTCGTTGCCCGTGCGGCGCCCGAGCACGGTGTAGAGCCGGAACAGGATCACGCCGGCGATCACCGCGAAGAGCAAAATCTCGAAAAACGGGGAATTCGGCATTGTTGGTAAACCTTCCGCGGCCGGCCCACCGCAAGGCCGCAACAGTAATCCCGGCTGCCGGGAGGGTCCAGCACTCTCGTCCCGATATAGGCGCGACCGGGTGTGGTAACCCGTCGCTCGCCTTGTCACCCATGCGCGATCCGTGGTACCCGCCCGGCGCGAATTTCCAAGGAAAACACGATGAGCGGGCTACCAGACGGCGGCAGCGAGGCCAATGCGCCGCGCGTTCAGATCATTGCGCAATACGTCAAGGACCTGTCCTTCGAAAATCCGGGAGCGCCGTCCTCGATCACCGTTCGTCCCGCCATCGAGCTCGGCGTCGATCTTCAGGCCCGGCGCATGGAGAACGCCCTGTTCGAGGTCGAACTGAAGCTGCGCGTCAACGCCAAGTCCGCCGAAGACAAGCCCGTGTTCCTGCTCGAGCTCGTCTATGCGGGACTCATGCAGATCGTGAACGTGCCGGACGACGTCCTCCAGCAGATACTGCTGATCGAAGGGCCGCACATGCTGTTCCCCTATGCCCGCCGCATCATTTCCGACGCCGTGCGCGACGGCGGCATGCCGCCTCTCATGATCGAACCGATCGATTTCGCCGGGCTCTATCGCAGCAAGCAGGCGCAGATGCAGCAGGCGCGCAGCGGCGTTCAGGAATCAGGAACCGCCTGAGCCGAGCTTCCAGAACGCATCCTTGCCGAGTTCCTTGTCGACGAAATCGGCGTGCGCCGCTGCCTCGGCGTCGGAGAGACGCGACGCCAGCGGCACGGGACGCGCACGTGCCGTGCGCCCTCCCGGTTCCAAGGTGTCGGCGCGGTCGATGGGACTGAGCGAGAGCTTCTTCTGGCGGCCGCCGAGCAGCTCCAGATAGACCTGCGAGGTCAGCTCGGCGTCGAGCAGCGCGCCGTGCTTCGTGCGCGCCGACAGATCGATCGAGAACCGCTTGCACAATTCGTCGAGCGAGTAGCGCGCGCCGGGAATCCTGTTCTTGGCGATCTCGATCGTATCGATGGCGCGGGCATAGGGGATGGGCGCGCGGCCGATGCGATGCAGTTCCGAATTGACGAACTTCATGTCGAAGCTGGCATTGTGGATGACGAGCGCCGCGTCGCCGACAAATTCAAGGAACTCGTCCACGATGTCGGCGAATTTCGGCTTGTCGGCGAGAAACGCGTCGGTCAGACCGTGCACGCGCTGGGATTCGACGGGCACCAACCGTTCGGGATTGAGATAGCTGCGATAGGTCCGGCCGGTCGGCAGATGTTCGACGAGCTCGACGCAACCGATCTCGACAATGCGGTGACCGTCCGCCGGTTCGAAGCCCGTGGTCTCGGTGTCGAGGACGACTTCACGCATTGTCCGCTTTTTCCTCGGCCGCGCGACGCTCGCGCAGCACGCTCAAAATCATCTTCACCTGCTCGAAAGCGTGCTCGAGCCCCTTGTCCGTCACAACCACGAAATGCGCTTTTGCACGTTTTTCTTCGTCCGGCATCTGGCGCGAGTGGAGATAGTCGAATTTCTCCGGCGTCATGCCGGGCCGCGCCAGGACGCGCTCGCGCTGGATATGGGAAGGCGCGCTGACGACGACAACCGCATCCATATTGGCTTCTCCCCGGGTCTCGAAGAGGAGCGGAATGTCGAAAACCACGATGTCGGCGCCCTTCCTGGCGGCATCTTCGAGGAATTTACGCCTCTCGTCGGCCATCAGCGGATAGACGATCGCTTGAAGCCGGTGCGTGGCGTCGTGGTTTCCCGTGACGTGCTTGGAAAGCTCGACGCGGTCCACCGCGCCGTCTTTCACCGATCCCGGGAACGCTGCCGCGATCGCCGACACCGCGGCGCCGCCGGGCTGGTAGAGCCGATGCACGGCGGCATCGGCGTCGTACACGGGCACGCCCAGCTGGGCGAACATCCTGGCCGTTTCGGATTTTCCCATGCCGATGGAGCCAGTGAGGCCGACATGGATCGGACGCTTATGGGCCACGGTCGAGCGCCTCTTCGAGTGTTTTGCGCAGCGCCGGCGTCACTCTCGGAACGACGCCAAAAAACGCCTCGAACGCCGGAACGCCCTGGTGCATCAGCATCCCCAGACCGTCGATCGTCGCGTAGCCGGCGGCGCGCGCCCGTTTCAGTAGCGGCGTCTCCAAAGGATTGTAGACGATGTCGCAAATTGCGGCGGTTTTCGCCAGCGGCGCGAGCGCGATGTCCAATGATGGCGCACCCTTCATCCCCGCACTGGTCGCCTGAACGACGACGGCGGCGCCTTGCGCGGCGTTGGACCAATCCTTGTCGTCGAAAACGGCGATCTTCGGCGCGACATGCGGCGCCAAAGCGGCGGCGAGCTGGTCTGCCCGGCCGCGGCTGCGATTGACGATGCGGATTTCCCCCACGCCGAGATCGTGTAGCGCCACGACGACGGCCCGCGCTGCGCCGCCCGCACCCAGGATGACGGCACATTTCCCCTTCAGCGCATCCGCGCCGAGGCTCTCGCGCAGCGAAGCGGCCAGACCGGTGGCATCGGTGTTGCGGCCCTCGATACGGCCATTTTCACGGAAGATCAGCAAATTGACCGCCCCGGCCGCGCGCGCCGCAAGGTCCGTGTCATGGCAGATCGCGAACGCGGCTTCCTTGTGCGGGATCGTGACGCTGACGCCGCGGAATCCGGCCTTCATCAGGCCGCGTATCACGACCGAAAAATCTTCCGGCCTTACAGGCAGGGGAACCAGCGCGCCGTCGATCCCCAACTCGGCGAGCCAGAAACCGTGCAGCCGCGGCGAGAAAGCCTGCGACACGGGCCAACCGATGATGCCGGCGAGTTTTGCGGCGCCGCTGAGGCTCATGATGCGATCACACCCTTTCGGCGCAACTCCGCCAGGAGCGGCAGGAGCGGCAGACCGAGAATAGAAAAATAATCGCCTTCGACCGTTTCGAAAAGTTGCGCACCCATACCCTCCAGCCGGTAGCAGCCGACGCCGGCGAGCAGTCTCTCGCCTTCCCGCGACAGATAGGACTCCAGGAAGCCGTCCCCGAACGTCCGCATCCGCAGAGTCGCCGTATCGACGTGCGACCAGACGATCCGGCCCTCCTCGGCGAGCGCCAGCGCGCTGATCAGCGAATGTTTTTTTCCGCGCAGCCGGGCGAGAAGCTGGCGGGCGGCGGCCATGTTCTCGCACTTGCTCACCAATTCGCCTTCGAACAGCAGTACCTGGTCGGCGCCCAGAACCAGCGTGCCGGCATGCGCGCGCGAGATCTGAAGCGCTTTGGCCTCGGCGAGCTGCGCCGCGACCGAGCCGGGCTCGTCGCCGCGTGACAGGAATTCCGTCTTTATTGCGGTCTCATCGATAGCCGCAGGAACGGCCTCAAACGGCACCGCCGCCGCCTGGAGAATCCGGGCGCGGGATTCGCTCGCGGACGCGAGGATCAGCTTCACGACCGCCGCTCGTTCAGGAGATTGATCACAGCGGCCGCAGTTTCTTCGACGGATCGGCGGGAAACGTCGATCGCCGGCCAATCATATTGCTCGAAGAGTTTGCGGGTCGCGCCCACTTCGTTGCGCACCGACTCGACGTCGACATAGTCGGTGTCGCGCACCTCTCCCATCGTGTTCAGCCGGTTGCGGCGCACCTGCACCAGCCTGTCCGGCGATGCCCACAGGCCGACGATGAGCGGCCCTTTTGCGCTCAGCAGCGCCTTGGGGAGCGCGATGCCGGGGACCAGCGGGACGTTCGCCGCGCGCACTCCGCGGATGGCGAGATACACACAGGTCGGAGTCTTGGACGTCCGGCTCGCGCCGACCAGGATGACCTCCGCGCCGCTGATCGTATCGAGCGCCTGACCGTCGTCGTGCTGGATGGTGAAGTTCAGCGCCTCGATGCGCTGCAGATAACGCTGGTCGACTTCGTGCTGGGCGCCAGGCCTGTGGGTTTCCGCGGCGCCGAGGAACTGGCGCATCATTGCAATCGGGCCTTCCATCACATCGAGACAGGGAAGATTCGCCGCCGCGCAGCGCGAGATGAGTTCCTTGCGGAGTTCCTGGTTCACGAGCGTGAAGAACACCAGGCCTTTCTGTTCCAGAATCTGCTCGACCGCGCGATCCAACTGCTTTTGGCTGCGTACAAGGACATAGGAATGCTCTTCCACGCTTACGCCTTCGAATTGTGCGAGCGCAGCCTTGGCGATCGAGTTGAGCGTTTCGCCCGTCGCGTCGGAGACCAGATGAACGTGGAACTCGTTACTCACAAATTCATGCTCCGTTTGTGCACCGTTCGACGCGGTGCTGTGAGCAGGCACACCCGCGCGTTGATCGTTGTGCGGCGAATCCGTTCGTTCCCCGAGGCATCACCAGCATAGGTACTTTTCCGTAGGACCCACCCGTCGCGCCAGGCACTTGAGTCCAAAGCGCTTCCGGCCTAGTGGTCGAAACCGCCCACGGACTCTTCCACAGATCACAGGCCTTACACCATCTTCAGAATCCTAATCTAGGAGTCTTGTATTGAAGGATGAGACGAAGCTGATCCGGGTTCTGGACGGACATCCGGTCTGGCCGCCGCCGATCTGGCTCATGCGTCAGGCCGGGCGGTATCTGCCCGAATATCGCGCCTTGAGGGCCAAGGCAGGCTCCTTCTGGACCATGTGCAACACGCCGGAGCTCGCGGCGGAGGTAACGCTTCAGCCGGTTCGCCGGTTCGGCTTCGATGCGGCGATCATCTTCTCCGATATTCTGACTGTTCCCGTGGCGTTGGGTTGTCCGGTGGAATTCGAAGCCGGCGAGGGTCCGCGGCTCGCGCCGATCGCGAATTCAGATGGATTGGTCCGCGATCCGGCCACATGGGTAAAATCGCTCGCACCGGCCTACGAGACGCTGAAGCAGGTGCGCAAGGGTCTCACACCGGACAAGACGCTCATCGGCTTCGCCGGCGCGCCCTGGACCTTGGCGACCTATCTGGCGGCGGGGCGCGGCGGTGACGAACAGAAAGCGGCCAAACTCTGGGGCTATCGCGATCCGAAGGGATTTTCGGCGTTGCTCGACATCCTCGTCGACTGCGTCGCGTTCCATCTCGTCAAGCAGCTCGAAGCCGGTGCCGATGTCGTCCAGATCTTCGACAGTTGGGCTTCAGGGCTTCCGGCATCGGCCTATGCGCGCTGGGTCGTCGCACCGACCAAAGAAATCGTGGCGCGCGTTCGCAAGGCCCGTCCAGGCGCCAGGATCATCGGCTTTCCGCGCGCGGCGACACTTGCGGGCTACGCGCTGTACGCACGCGAAGTCGCCGTCGACGCCATCAGTCTGGATACATCGGCGCCCATACAGTGGGCGAGGGAGACGCTCGCCGATCGCGTCGCACTTCAGGGCAACCTCGATCCGATCGCGTTGATCGCCGGCGGCGAGGCTTTGGACGAAAGTGTGGATGAGATCCTGAACGTCCTGCGCGGCAAGCGTTTGGTCTTCAATCTCGGTCACGGCATTCTCCAGGAGACGCCCATCGCCAACGTCGAGCGACTGATCGATCGGGTGCGGAGCGCGACGTGAAGCTTGCCGTCGTCCTGTTCAATCTGGGCGGACCGGATTCACTGGACGCGGTGGAACCGTTCCTGCGCAATCTCTTCGGCGATCCGGCCATTCTCTCGGTACCGGGACTCGTGCGCGGCCCATTGGCGCGCTTTATCGCCGCGCGCCGCGCCCCGGTCGCGCGCGAGATCTACAAGAGAATCGGTGGTCGCTCTCCGATCGTCGAAGAAACCGAGGCGCAGGCCGTAGCTTTGGACAAGGTGTTGGCGGCAAGCGGGATCGAAGCCAGGAGCTTCATTGCGATGCGCTGCTGGCACCCGTTCAGCGACGAAGCCGCGGCGGCTGTGAAAAACTGGGGCGCGGACGCGATCGTTCTGCTGCCGCTCTATCCGCAATATTCGACGACCACGACCGCGTCTTCCCTTTCCGATTGGGATCGGGCTGCCGAGGCTGCCGGGCTGACGGTGCCGACCTCGCGCCTCTGCTGTTATCCCGACGGCGAAGGGTTCGTCGCCGCATCGGCCGCCCTTATCCACCAGACGCTCACACGGGCGAAGCCGGGTGTGGATTACCGCCTGCTCCTGTCGGCGCATGGTTTGCCGAAGCGCACGCTCGCCCGCGGCGATCCCTACCAATGGCAGGTCGAACGGACCGCTTCGGCCATTGTGGACAGGCTGGGGATAAAGGACCTGGACTGGCAGGTTTGTTATCAGAGCCGGGTCGGACCGCTGGAATGGATCGGGCCGGCGACCGATGCCGAAATCCGCCGTGCGGGTGCACAGGGCAAGGGCGTGGCCATCGCGCCGATTGCCTTTGTGTCGGAGCATTCCGAGACGCTGGTCGAGCTCGACCTGGAATACGCCCATCTTGCCCTTCAGTCGGGCGTGAAGGATTATCTGCGCGTTCCCACCGTGAGTGCCCACCCTGCGTTCATCGAATCGCTGGCCCAATTGGTCCGCCGCGCCAACGCCGGCGAGGGAATCCTGAGCGGAAACGGCGCGCGCATCTGCCCGAAACGTTTCGGCGCCTGTCCTTGTCTGGAGTAACGCGATGCTGATGTTCCTCTCCGACCACCTCGAGTGGATCAAAGCGTTGCATGTCATCGCCGTCATCGCCTGGATGGCGGGCATGCTCTATCTGCCGCGTCTGTTCGTCTACCATTGCGAAGCGCCCGCCGGTTCGCCGCAGTCCGAGATGCTGAAGGTGATGGAGCACCGACTGCTTCGGATCATCGTAAACCCCGCCATGATCGCGACCTGGGTGTTCGGCCTGACGCTCGCCTGGATCACCGGCGCTTATGCGGACCTGTGGTTCCAGATGAAATTCGTTCTCGTGATCCTGATGAGCGGGCTGCACGGTCTTTTCGCTGCAACCGTGAAGCGGTTTGCGCGCGATGCCAACACGCGGCCGCAACGTTTCTACCGGATCATCAACGAGGTGCCGATGCTGCTCGTCATCGGCATCGTGATCCTGGTCATCGTGAAGCCGTTTTGAAAAAGTTTAACCATCCGGGCTTGACGAAGGTTTGCAAGCGCCCCAAATCAAGGTATAAGACGTTCGTTCCCCTTGGTACGCATCGGCACCGGCAGTGATTGCGCGGCGCCGGATCCGGTTGAGACCGGCGCGTGCCGCCAAACCTCCGACCATGAACAAGCGGTTGCCAAAGGGCGCCCGCCGACAGCCGGATAATTTCCCCCAATGTTTCCCAGGTGCAATTTAACATGACAGTTCAAGACGGCCTGCAGGCGATGAAGCTGCAGGATCTCAAATCCAAATCTCCCACCGATCTCCTGGCGTTCGCCGAAGAGCTTGAGATCGAGAACGCTTCGTCCATGCGCAAGCAGGACATGCTGTTCGCGATCCTGAAAGAGCTCGCCGAGCGCAATGTGGAGATCACCGGCACGGGCGTCGTCGAGACGCTGCAGGACGGCTTCGGCTTCCTGCGCTCGCCGGAATCCAATTACCTCGCGGGCCCCGACGACATCTATGTCAGCCCGTCGCAGATCCGCCGCTTCGGGCTTCGCACGGGCGACACGGTCGAAGGACCGATCCGCGCGCCCAAGGACGGCGAGCGCTATTTCGCGCTTCTGAAGGTGTCCTCGATCAATTTCGAGGATCCCGAGAAGATCAAGCACAAGGTCCATTTCGACAACCTGACGCCGCTCTATCCGACGCGCTGGCTGAACATGGAGCTCAAGGACCCCACGGTGAAGGACAAGACCGGCCGGGTCATCGACATCGTCGCGCCGCAGGGCATGGGACAGCGCTGCCTGATCGTCGCCCCGCCGCGCGTCGGCAAGACGATCATGATGCAGAACATCGCCCGCGCCATCAGCGCCAACCACCCGGAATGCTACCTGATCGTGCTTCTGATCGACGAGCGTCCGGAAGAAGTCACCGACATGCAGCGCACGGTGAAGGGCGAGGTCATTTCCTCGACCTTCGACGAGCCGGCGACACGGCACGTCCAGGTCGCAGAAATGGTGATCGAGAAGGCCAAGCGCCTCGTCGAACACAAGCGCGACGTCATCATCCTGCTCGACAACATCACGCGCCTCGGCCGCGCCTACAACACCGTGATCCCGTCATCGGGCAAGGTGCTGACCGGCGGCGTCGACGCCAACGCGCTGCAGCGTCCGAAACGCTTCTTCGGCGCGGCGCGCAATATCGAGGAAGGCGGCTCACTGACCATCATCTCCACTGCGCTCATCGACACCGGCAGCCGCATGGACGAGGTCATCTTCGAGGAGTTCAAGGGCACGGGTAACTCCGAAATCGTGCTGGACCGCAAAGTCGCGGACAAGCGCGTCTATCCGGCGATCGACATTCTCAAGTCCGGCACGCGCAAGGACGAGCTCCTTCTCGAAAAGGGAACGCTGGCCAAGACCCACGTGCTGCGCCGCATTCTGGCGCCGATGGGCACGACCGACGCGATCGAGTTCCTGCTCGACAAGTTGCGCACGACGAAGAACAACTCGGAGTTCTTCGACAGCATGAACACCTGATTTCGCCGTTTGGTGCGAACGCAAGGGCCGCAACGCATGTTCGTTGCGGCCTTTTTCTTTTGGCGCGCAGGAGCGGGACGTTGCCGATCCGGGCTAGTGGCCGGCAGGCTCGTGCATCGGCTTGTTCTCGCTGCCTCTCTCGCCGAGCCAGTCCATCGCGGCGAGGACGATGCCGGAGACCAGGAACATGCCGTGCAACATCATGAGCCAGACGAGGTTGTTCTTGTCGGCGGTTTCGATGGCCATGAAGGATTTGAGCAGGTGGATCACCGAGATCGCGATGATCGAGGCGATCAGCTTCAGCTTCATGTTACTGAAGTCGACGCGCCCCATCCATTCCGGCTTGTCGGGATTGCCTTCCAGGTCGAGCCGGGAGACGAAGTTCTCATAGCCGGCGAACACCACCATCAGGGTCAGGTTTCCGGCCAGCGACATGTCGATGAGCGTCAACAGCCACAGGACAACTTTGTTCTCCTGGAGGTCCAGCGTGAGGACATGCGAGGTCTCTTCCACCAGCTCCGTGCCGAACGTCACGAGCAGGACGAGCAGCGCGATGACGAGGCCGACGTAGAAAGGCGCCATCAGCCAGCGGCTGCGGAACAGGGTTTGTTCGAAGGTTTCTTCCAGGCGCCGTTGCGGCATGATTTCCCCCAGTCTGGTGTTTGACGTTCAGTAAGCGCGCCGTCGCGCGCGACGCAAGGTACCGGTTACGGGATGAGCACGGTCGCTCCCGTCGTGCTGCGTGCGTGCAGCGCTTCGTGCGCCTTGCGCGCCTCCGAAAGCTTGAAGCGTTGGTGCACGGCGATCTTGACCGCGCCCGAGGCAATCGCCGCGAACAGATCGGCGGCGGTTTCCTGCAGCTCGCTCCCGGGGCGCGCGTAGCTGGCGAGCGTCGGCCGCGTGAAATAGAGCGAGCCCTTCGCAGCGAGGATGCCGGGATCGAAGGGCGGCACCGGACCGGATGCGTTGCCGAAGCTGACGAACATGCCGCGCACGGCGAGACAATCGAGCGAGCCGGCGAACGTGTCCTTGCCGACCGAATCGTACACGACAGGCACGCCCTCGCCGCCCGTGAGGTCGCGCACGGTTTTCACCCAGCCGTCTTTGCGCACGTTGAGCACATGGGCGTAGCCGTTTTCCCGCGCAAGCGCGATTTTGTCGTCGGAGCCTACCGTTCCGATCACCGTCGCGCCCAGATGCTTGGCCCACTGGCCCGCGATCAGTCCGACGCCGCCCGCGGCCGCGTGGAACAGGATCGTCTGGCCGCGTTTCACGGGATAGGTTCGCTTCAGCAGATACTGCGCGGTCATGCCCTTCAGCATCGCCGCCGCGGCCGTCTCGTCGCTGACGCCGGCGGGAATCTTCACCAGGCGATCGGCCGGAATGTTGTTGGCATCGGCATAGGCGCCCATCGCGCCGGCATAGGCGACCCGATCGCCCGGTTTGAGGCTGGCGACGCCCTCGCCCACCGCCTCGACGACGCCGGCAGCCTCGCTGCCGAGGCTGGAGGGCAGCGGCAGCTTGTACAGCCCGCTGCGATGATAGGTGTCGATGAAATTGACGCCGACCACAGTATGCCGGACGCGCGCGACGCCCGGACCCGGCGGCGGCAGGTCGACGTCGACATAGTCGAGAACCTCGGGCCCTCCGGTCTGGCTGAAACGAATGGCTTTCATGGCGTTCTCCAACAGGTTCCGGGTTGTCCGGCCGACACTTTGGTCCGGATGCGCGAGACTTCAAGCCCGCCGCACATGACAGGGCCGCTCGCAGCGCCCTTGCGCGCGGACGCAAGATAAGCGAGGTCATCTGCCCCTCCAACCGCGATCGTGCGACATGTCCGACGAGCCGACCGCCGCAAGCGAGAGTCCTGCGCCTTCGCGGGGCCGGCGGCGCGCGGCCTTCGGCTTCATTTTCGTCAGCGCCGTCGCCAGCGCCATGTCGATCGGCATCATGGTGCCGATCCTGCCGAACCTCCTGAAGCAGTTCACCGGCGGCGATACGGCGTCGGCGTCGGAGTGGAACGTCACGTTCGGCGTGGCGGGCGGACTGATGAGCTTTTTTGCCGGGCCGATCCTCGGCCTTCTGTCGGATCGGCTCGGCCGCCGGCCGGTGCTGCTCATCTCGCTCACCGGTTTCGGGCTCGACTTCCTGTTCATGGCCTTCGCGCCGACGCTCTGGTGGCTGTTCGTCGGGCGCCTCATCAGCGGCGCAACCTCGGGGATCTTCTCGACGGCAAACGCCTATGTCGCCGACGTGACGGCGCCGGAAGACCGCGCGCGCGCCTTCGGCTGGATGGGATCGGCTTTCAGCTTCGGATTCCTCGCGGGTCCGGCCATCGGCGGGCTGCTCGGCAACTACAATCTGCGACTGCCGTTCATGGCGGCGGCGGCGCTGACCTTGGTCAATGCGTTCTACGGCCTGCTGGTGCTGCCGGAATCGCTGGCGGACAATCACCGTGCGACGTCGTTTCACTGGCGGCGCGCCAATCCGCTCGGCTCGCTCGCGCTGCTGCGTTCGCATCACGAATTGCTGCCGCTCGCAGGCGTGGGTTTTCTCAACCAGCTTGCCAACATGGTATGGCCGAGCGTTTTCGTCCTCTACACAGGCTATCGTTATCACTGGACGCCGGGCACCACCGGATTCGTGATGATGGGAGGCAGCACCATCGGCATCGCGGTGCAGACTTTCGTCGTCGGCCCGGCGGTGCGCCGGTTCGGCGAGCGTGG
>Ga0335070_10002335_pt1 | contig 22119 bp, 20 predicted proteins | sample Lox_Sample_13_FD_206722 | JGI IMG/M metagenome (GOLD analysis project Ga0335070, IMG submission 206722) | Soil microbial communities from Loxahatchee National Wildlife Refuge, Florida, United States - Lox_Sample_1.3 | ecosystem: Environmental > Terrestrial > Soil > Wetlands | place: USA...
GAAATTAGCCGGCATTATGAGGGTACAACCGCATTGATCGGCAAACCATCTAATCGATAAGCCGTTATGTCCGGCAGGTGATGGCGCTGACTCCGTGCCGCGACCCGGGAATCTGACAAATGAAAATAGCCAGCGCCGCAAGTGCCTTCCCCGAACATTACTACTCCCAAAAGGTTCTTCTAGAAGAGCTCCAGCGATACTGGGGCGAGAAGCTGCGCAACCCGCTCATGCTGGCGCGCTTGCATCGCAATGTAGCGGTTGAGGGCCGCTATTTGGCGCTGCCCACCGAGAAGTACCACGACATCAAGACCTGGGGACAGGCGAACGATGCCTGGATTCAGGTCGGGCAGGAACTGGGCGAGAAGGCGCTGTGCCGCGCGTTGCATCATGCCGGGGTCGATCGCAGCGAACTGGGAGCTCTGTTTTTTACTTCCGTCACAGGAATCTGCAGCCCCTCAATTGACGCGTTGCTGATTAACCGTATGGGACTTCCTACGAATATCAAGCGGGTACCAATCTTTGGCCTGGGGTGCGTCGCCGGTGCGGCGGGCATTGCGCGGGCGGCAGATTACGTGCGCGGCTTTCCGGGTCAGGCAGCGGCTTTGGTGTCAGTGGAACTGTGTTCGCTGACCATCCAAAAGGAAGACCTATCGGTTGCAAATTTGATTTCTTCGGGACTGTTCGCCGATGGTTCGGCTGCGGTGATCGTGACGGGAGATGATCGCGAAGCTACTGGACCGGAGATTCTCTCGACGCGTTCTATTTTCTATCCGCAGACCGAAGAGATGATGGGGTGGAACATCAGCGAAAAGGGCTTCCGCATTACGCTGTCGCCCGAAGTGCCGAAACTGATCCGCGAAAATCTTGGGCAAGGCGTCGACTCGTTTCTTGGCGATCACGGTTACCAGCGCAGCGATATCGGAAGCTGGGTGCTGCACACTGGTGGTCCTAAGGTGCTGGAAGCCACGGCGGATGCGCTCGACCTGCACAACGGTCAGCTGGAAGCTTCGTGGAATTGCCTGAAGAAGGTCGGGAATCTCTCTTCGGCGTCAGTACTGGTGGTGCTGGAAGATGTGATGCGCAATCGGCGCCCGGAACCGGGCACACTGGGCCTGCTTGCGGCAATGGGCCCCGGATTTTGTTCTGAGCTTGTGCTTCTGCGTTGGTGAGAATTTGAAATTGATGAAGTCCACAGATGTTTTTGTGATCGGCGGCGGCCCTGCGGGGCTGGCGGCGGCAATTGCAGCACGGCGGCAGGGCTTTCGTGTGATGGTGGCCGACGGCGCGCAGATGCCGATCGACAAGCCATGCGGCGAAGGCTTGATGCCGGATGGAGTCGCGGCTCTGGCAAAGCTTGGTATCGCGGTTCCCGCTGGGCAGTCGTTCCCATTCCACGGGATTCGATTTGTGAGTTCGGGCGTCGGCGTCGACGCGTCTTTCCCAAATGGCGCCAGTGCCCTGGGCGTGCGGCGAACGGTTCTGCACGAGTTGATGGCCGGTCACGCCGCGAGCCTTGGGATTGATCTGTTATGGCGCACGCCGGTGACTGGAATCTCCGCCAATAGCGTTCAGGTGGGCGGGGACGAGGTCGGCGCTGGTTGGATCATCGGCGCCGATGGCGGCAATTCCCGCGTGCGTCGTTGGGCCGGTCTTGATGCCTTTCGGAAGCGCGATCGCCGATACGCGTTTCGGCAACATTTCCGCATCGCGCCTTGGACCGACCACATGGAACTGCATTGGGGACGCCATGGCGAAATTTATGTCACGCCCGTGGCGAACGATCAGGTTTGTGTGGCACTGATTTCTCGCGATCCGAAGCTAAGGCTCGCTGAGGCATTGCCTGAATTTCCGGAGCTTGCGGCGCGTTTTCACTCGGTGGAGGCGGCTTCGTCCGAACGGGGCGCCCTTACGACAACCTGCAAACTGCGGCGCGTGAGCCGAGGAAATGTGGCCCTGATCGGAGACGCCTCGGGCACGGTCGACGCCATCACCGGGGAGGGGCTTTGTTTGTCATTCAGCCAGGCGATGGTGCTGGCTGATTGTTTGCCCAGCGGAGATTTATCTCGTTACGAACGAGAGCATCGCAAGCTGGCATTGCGGCCTTTGCTCATGGCACGACTGATGCTCACTTTGGACAGGCGGCCGCGTTTGCAACGGCGAACGCTGCAAGTCTTCCGCAAGCAACCTCAGATTTTTCGCCGGTTGCTGGAACTGCACGTTGGTGCGCTTTCTCCGTTGCACCTTGCATTGGATGGTCTGACTCTGGGATGGGGACTTCTCACAGCGTAGATGATCAATCGGGTTCGTAGCTCCACAAAAAGCATAGTCACGATCGCGGCCCTGGCCATTCTGGCGGTCCTGCCAGTTCAGGCCCAACAAGTCTCCTTTGCCCTTGATCCTTCGCATAGCTCAGTGAAATTCACGCTGGGAGATGTACTGCATACCGTGCACGGAACGTTTGAAGTCAAGAACGGTCAGCTGCAACTGGAACCTGCGTCGGGAAAAATGTCGGGCGAGATTGTGGTGGATGCCAAGAGCGGCAACAGCGGCAGCGGCATGCGCGACCGCAAAATGCACAGGGAAGTTCTAGAAAGCGAGAAGTATCCGGAGATCTCGTTTCGTCCCGATCGGGTAGAAGGACCGGTTGCAACCTTCGGGAAATCCAGCGTGAAGATACACGGGATATTTCGCATTCATGGCGTCGATCGGGAGTTGATGGTCCCGGCGGAGATTGAAATGACGGCTGATCATTGGAGCGCCAACGTCCATTTCACCGTTCCGTACGAGAAGTGGGGAATGAAAAATCCCAGCACGCTTTTCTTGAAAGTGAGCGACTCGGTTGAGATCGATCTGGCTGGGAGCGGAAGCGTGACGCAGTCGAGTTCTCCCCGTAAGAATCAGTAGCCGTCGCGCGGGACGACTCCCTTCCCTTCGGTAACGTCGTAGGAACGACCTGCGGATAAATTCTTGTATTCTTCGGTCCTCCCACTGGGCCAGTCGATCACCACTTGATCAATCCGATCGCGCTTCTCAAGACCAAACGTAACCGGCAGTTCTGACTGGGAAAGATAGCTGGAGCCGCCTTTCACCGTGCGCGATTGAGTGATGCCGCTTGCGATGACCCGGACCTTTGCTCCGATTGCGTCGCGATTTGATTTGGTTCCGACCAGATGGAATCGAATACTGCGGTTCCCCGACAACTGATCGTTACGATACAGATATGCGGGACCGTTGTTCGTGGTCAATAGGAGGTCGAGATCGCCATCGCGATCGAAATCTCCGTAGGCCAGGCCGCGTCCCACTTTGGGCTGATCGAATCCGCCGCCAACCTCAGAGGCGACATCGCGAAAATTTCCTTTTCCACTGTTCAGAAATAATTGTGGAGGCTGGGCATAGCCCACATTGCCGCGAATGTTGCGCACGGTTTCGTCGATGTGGCCGTTAGCGACAGCGAAGTCGAGCCACCCGTCTAAATTGGCATCGAAAAACGTGCAACCGAATCCCAGGCTGTTTCTGGAAGCCATCCCTACGCCAGATTGGGGAGCGATGTCTTCGAATCCCTTGCCACTGGCGCGATACAGCCCGATCATCTCGTTATCGAAGTTGGTGATGGCAACTCCGGCGGCGCCTGAATTGTCGAAGTCGGCGACGTCGACTCCCATACCGGCCCGAGCTTTTCCTTCGCTGCTGAACGCGAGGCCAACTTCTACCGCAACGTCTTTGAATGTGCCGTTGCGCTGGTTCCGATAAAGTTTGTTGGGCTGTGTATCGTTGGCGACCAGCAGGTCGGGCCAGCCGTCGCGATTGTCATCGATGAGTGCGACTCCGAGAGACTTCGAACTGCTATCAAAAATGCCGCTGGCCGCGGTGACGTCTTCAAAAGTTCCGTTACCGCGATTGTGAAACAGCCAGCAGGTCGCGCCGCGATAAGCTTCCGGCGTGCAATAAGATTTGTGTTTGCCGTCAAGGCTGCAAAAGACGTCGCGTTCCGGCGACCACTTCACGTAGTTGCAGACGAACAGGTCAAGCAAGCCATCACGGTCGTAGTCGAACCACAGGGCCGAGGTGCTGAATCCTTCGCGCTTGCCCAGGCCGGCTGCGTTTGTCACGTCGACGAACGTACCTTTCCCAGTGTTGCGAAAGAGGCGGTTCTGCCCAACGCACGTGATGTAAATGTCGGGAAAGCCGTCGTTGTTGTAATCGCCGACGGCCACGCCCATTCCGTAGAGTTCGACGTCGAGCCCGGCACGGGTCGTGACGTCGGCGAACGTGCCGTCGCGATTGTTGTGATAGAGGCGAAGGGTCGTCCGCTGCTTTTTGTGCCCGGCCCAGTCGGACCCGTTCATCAGCAGGATGTCCTGCCAGCCGTCGCGATCATAGTCGAGGAAAGCGCAGCCGGAGCCGAGAGTTTCCGGAAGAAACTTTCCGCCGAAAGCTCCGCCGTTGTGTTCGAACTGAATGCCAGCTTGCGTTGTGACATCAATGAAGCGAAACCCAGGGGGATTGTTCGCCTGCGCGGCAAAGGACTCCAGACGCAACAATTGCGAACCGGATGCCAGACCCGCCATTCCCCACAGGAAGGACCGTCGATTCACGGAACGTTCACCAGCCCGGCGCGAATGGCGTAGACCACCAACTCTGCGGTTTTGTGGATCCCGAGCGTATTCATGATGTTGGCGCGGTGGACGGCGACGGTGTTCACGCTCAGTTCGAGAGCGGTGGCGATCTCTTTGTTGGACTTGCCATCGACGATCATCTGCAACACTTCCAACTCGCGCTGAGTGAGAGCTTGGCGCTCACCCTTTAGAGCCGGACCCTGATCGACTTGGGGATCGAACACGGTTTCTCCGGCGGCGATCTTTCGGATCGCGGCTCCCAGTTCGAGTTCCAGGGCGTTCTTCAGCACGTATCCCTTGGCACCGGCATCGATCGCCTGCCGCACCCAAGTGTTTTCCGTATGCATGCTGAGCATCAGCACCGACATTTCCGGCGAGTCCATGATGATTTGACGGGTGGCCTGCAGGCCATTCATGCCGGGCAGAGCGCAGTCCATCACGATCACTTCGGGTTGTAATTCCTTCGCCATCTTGATGGCATCTTCACCGTTGCCCGCTTCGCCGACGACGTCCATGTCGGATTCGTCTTCCAGCATGCGGCGAAATCCGCGCCGCACCAGGGCATGATCATCCACGAGCAACACTTTGATCTTCTTTTCCATAAGACTCCGCTTTCTCACGAGGTACGACGAGATGCACGAGCGTTCCGCCCTCTGGGCGGCGCGAGAACACAATCTGGCCGTCCATTAACTCGGCGCGCTCTCGCATCGCAACCAAACCAATGCCGCGGCGGCTGGGCCGCTCGGTGAAGCCTACGCCGTGATCTTCGATATCGACCTCGAGCGCGCGCGGTAAAAAATGCAAACGCACCCACGCCTGTTTGCAATCGGCGTGCCGCGCAATATTGTTCAAGCCCTCCTGAATGATGCGGTAGATATGGACGCCCGCGCCGCCATCCACCGGGAACGCTTCACCCAGCTTCTCATAGGATATGGCAATGCCGGTTTGGCGTTCCACCGTTGGAATGTACCAGTCGAGAGTGGATTCGAGTCCGGCCTCGTCGAGCATGACCGGATGCAGGGCCTGCGACAAACTGCGAACACTTTCGAGCGTGGTCTGGACGGTTTGCAGCACTTCTTGCAGATCGGCCCTGAGGGACGAACCCTCGGGCGCGTGGGTGCCGGCCCGCCGCAGCATGGATCCGACGGCAGTCAGCACCTGGCCGAATTCGTCGTGCAGTTCGCGTGAGATGTAGCGCAACGTGGATTCCTGAGTAGAGATGAGTTTCTGCGCGAGCTCGCTGCGGCGCGCGGAGATTTCCGCCAAACGAGCGAATAGACGCCGGTTCCAGCGGATCAGCGAAAGGCTGGTCAGGAGGATAGCAAGAAGCGTGGCGCCGAGGAAGAAGTAGACCTGGCGCTGAACCCGGTCGTAAATCTGGACGATTCTCTGGCCGGCCTGCTCTTCGTTCTCGCTGTTTTGCACGAGCTGGCGTGCGACCGCGGTGCTCAAGGCGGCTTGCCGCTCCTGAAGCGAAAGCTGAATCTGCTCGCGGGCTTCCTTTTCTTTGCCGTCGTGCGCAAGAGCGAACACGCGATCGACGGCATCCCAGAACTGGGTGAAGGAACTGGTGAGGAAGGCGCTCTGTTCGGGAGTTCGGGTGGTCGAGGCGAACCCCGCTTCGAGGCGCATCGCATCATCAAGATCGGTGCGTATCCGTTGGAACTGAGCCGACCAGGCGGTCAGGGGATAGGGTTCGTCGGTGCTCACCATGTCGCGCATAGCGACGGCGAGCAGGTTCAGGTCGTTCTGGATGCGCAGCAACTGGAGCGAATCCTTGCGATTGCGATCGACTAGTTCCGTCTGCAACTTCCGTAGACCGGTCACCTGCCAGGTTATGTAGGCGGAATAGGCTAGGACTGCCGAAAAGGTAATTAACAGGCCCAGCAGCAATCCGAAGGTCGGCGAGCGCTCCTGCTGGGATGGACGAGGCACGCCCCGAGCATACAACGGCTGGGCATGGCGTGTCACAGGAGTGCCGTGGAGGGAGGGATGTGTGACAATGCAGTAATAATGAAGCGAATCGCGCTGCGGGAGAGTCAAACAGAAGTTGAGTAGCCCCTCTAAAGAAGCCGCCAAGCCGCCGAAGATGCAACGCCTGAAGGCGGTTCTACCCGACGTCTGGAAACTGATGCGGCCCCGCCGCGGGCTACTGGCCTTCGGCTTTGTGTTAATGGTGATTAACAAGTTTGCCGGCTTTGTGCTGCCCTATTCTTCGCGATATCTGATCGACAATGTCGTCAATAAAAACCAGATCTGGATGCTCCGGCCTCTGGTGCTGGCAGTATTGCTGGCCACGCTGATTCAGGGCGTGACCTCGTTTGCACTGACGCAACTGCTGTCGAAAGCAGCACAGCGACTTATCGCTGAACTTCGCGAAGAAGTGCAGAAGCACATCTCGCGCCTGCCTGTGGCTTTTTACGATGCCAACAAAACTGGAGCACTGGTCTCGCGCATCATGAGCGATGTGGAAGGCGTACGGAATCTGCTGGGCACGGGACTCGTGGAGTTTGTGGGTGGGTTAGTGGCAGCGGCGATTGCCATGGTGCTGCTGTTGAAGACCAGCGTTCCTCTTACCCTCATCGCGGTCGGCTCATTGGGATGCTTTGCTTTCACGCTGAATAAGGCCTTCGCGACGATTCGTCCGATTTTCCGCGAACGGGGCAAGATCAATGCCGAGGTTACGGGACGGCTTACCGAGTCGCTCGGCGGCGTGCGCGTGATCAAGGGGTATCACGCGGAGGAGCGCGAGGAAAAGACGTTTGCCACGGGTGTGCGTCGGCTGCTCGACAACGTGATGCGAACTCTCACTGCCACCTCTCTGATGAGTTTGTCGGCTAGTGTTCTGCTCGGCCTGGTGGGCGCAGCCACGATGTACGTCGGCGGACGGCAGATGGTCGGACACACACTCACCGCGGGCGGATATATCTCGTACAACCTGTATCTGGTGTTTCTGGTGGCGCCGATCCTGCAGATCGTTTCCATTGGCACGCAGATCACCGAAGCGCTCGCCGGTCTGGAGCGAACTCAGGAAATCATGCACGAGCGCCCGGAGGATCGGGACCCAAGACGCACAGTGGCTCTCGGCGACGTCGTCGGGACGATTGAGTTCGACGATGTCAGTTTCAGCTATGACGGCACGCATGAAGTGCTGCACAACCTTTCGTTCCGCTCCGATCCGGGGACGGTCACCGCGCTCGTCGGATCGTCCGGCTCTGGAAAGTCCACCACTATTGGGCTGGTCTCCGCGTTCTATGTTCCAACGAAGGGCACGATTCGGATCGACGATGTGGACTTGAGCACGGTACGACTGGATTCGTTCCGCACGCGGCTGGGTGTCGTTCTGCAGGAGTCGTTCCTCTTCGATGGGACGATTCGGGATAACGTTGCATTCTCTCGTCCTGACGCGACGGACGAAGAGATCATGCGGGCCTGCCGCATTGCGCGTGTGGATGAGTTCGCGGAATCGTTTGCCGAAAAATATGACACGGTTGTGGGAGAACGCGGCGTAAAGCTCTCTGGCGGACAGAGGCAGAGAATCTCCATTGCGCGGGCCATTCTGGCGGAGCCGCGGATTCTCATCCTTGACGAGGCGACGTCGAGCCTGGACTCCGAATCGGAGCAGATGATTCAACAAGGACTGTCTTACCTGATGCAGGGCCGCACAACGTTTGTGATTGCGCACCGGCTGTCCACGATTCGGCGTGCGGATCAGATCCTGGTCATGGAACAAGGACGGATCGTGGAAAGAGGCACGCATGCGGAACTTTATGCGGCCCAGGGACGTTACTACGACTTGTATACCCGTCAGCATGGAGTGGAAAACAATTTATTCCTGGCTCCGGGTGAGGGTGATGCGATTACCGTGGAAGGCAACGGCGGCGGAAAGAACGGCGATGTGAAGGCGGCCGATGCCCTTCGAGTCTTGCGGGGAGAAATGCGCTAGGTCTTATGGCAGCGATTGAAGCAGTTTCACCGGTGGTAAATACCGTCGCGATTCGAAGCGAGAACGTGTGTCGCCACTACCGCATGGGAGAGACGTTAATCCGGGCAGTGGATGGCGTGTCGGTGCAGGTTCGGGCGGGCGAATTCGTGGCGCTTTTGGGCACCTCCGGGTCGGGCAAGTCTTCGCTGCTGAATTTGATTGCCGGGCTGGACCGGCCGACCTCGGGCAGCGTCGTCGTGCAGGATCGAGATTTGGCCAAGCTATCGCGAGAAGAATTGGCGAAATACCGCCTCCACGTGGTTGGAATGGTGTTTCAATCGTTCAATCTCATCGCAAGCATGAATGTGGTTGAGAATGTGGAACTGCCTCTGCGGTTCGCCGAGGTGGATCGCGATCAGCGCGAAAAGCTCGCACAGGAAGCCTTAGAGCGGGTTGGGCTGCGGGCGCGGCTTCATCATCGGCCGAGCGAGCTTTCGGGAGGCGAGCAACAGCGGGCGGCGCTGGCCCGGGCGTTGATCAACCGTCCGAAACTCCTGCTGGCCGATGAACCGACCGGAAACCTCGACAGCCACACCGGCACTGAGATCATGGAAATGATCCGGCAGTTCAATCAGCAGTTGGGAATGACGGTGGTCATGGTGACGCACGAGCGGACTCTGGCGGAGCGATATGCGCAGCGCCTGATTTTTCTCGCGGATGGGAAACTGGTGGGCGATCACGAAAATCGGCCGGGGACACAGATCGGTGGAGGACCGCAGTGAAGATTTCTGATTTGACGGAACTGGCGCTGAGGAATCTGCGGGAGTCGATGCTGCGAAATTCGCTGACGACGGTCGGCATCTCTGTGGGTGTCGCGTCGCTGGTGGCCATGCTGTCGCTGGGAATCGGACTGCAGCAACTGGCGTCGCGACGACTTGTAAAGTCCGGACTGTTTGACACGGTCGTGGTTACCTCACGACGAGACCTGCGCGGACGGGATGAAGATCGTGGAGGCCCGACGCCGGGCGAAAGTCGCGTGCTCGACGAAGCAGCACGGCAAGAGATTGAACGTCTGCCCAATGTAGTCGAGGCTTATCCGGATATTCGCTTCATTACCGAACTGCGCTTCGATGAGAAGCCGCATCTGACCACCATCTCGGCAATGCCCGCGTCGGCGAAGTCGAACGATGCGTTCGAAGGGATGCAAGGCGAGTTCTTCTCCTCAGAAACGGCGCCGGAGGCCATTCTTCAGAAGTCATTCGCGGAGGAGTTGCTCGGTAAAGTGCCGGCCCGGGGAGGTCTGGAGCCGAGCGTCGCCGAGCTAGCCCAACCGCTGCTGGGTAAAGAGTTGACGATGCGTTATGCGCAGCGAGCAGCAAGTCCGCAGGGAGTGGCGCCCTCCACTGCCAGCAGTCCCGTCGACGCACTGGCGGCCGCAGCCTATTCTGTGGTCTCTCGTGAGCAGACGTTGAAGATTGTCGGCGTTTCCGATCAAGATCCGGAAAGCATGCGTGGGCCAACGCGGGCGAAGGTTTTTTTGCCGCTGAAATTTGCTGAAAGCCTGCACGTTATGCAGCCGACGGACCTGCGCGAAATCTCTCGGGCAGCAAGCGACCAGCCCGTGTATTCGTCGGTAAGTGCACGGGTAAAGAATCCATCGCAGATGCAGGCTGTCGAAGACGCCATCAAGAAAATGGGGTTCAGCACGTTCTCGCTGTTGGATGCCAGCCAAAGCCTGCGCACATTCTTCAAAGTGCTCGACTTGTTCTTGGGGATTTTCGGAAGCCTGGCGCTCGCGGTAGCTTCGATCGGGATTGTGAATACGCTGGTCATGGCGATCCTGGAACGACGGCGCGAGATTGGCATCATGAAGGCGATTGGCGCCAGCGACGGAGATGTGAAGAAGTTATTTTTCGCCGAAGCGGGCGCGATGGGCATTCTGGGCGGCTTTGTGGGCGTTGCCCTGGGATGGACGATCGGCCGCGTGATCAACGTCGGCACCAATATCTATCTCAAGCGCCAATCGCTGCCGCCGGACAATTTCTGGTCGGTACCATGGTGGCTCGTAGCGAGCGCCATTGGATTCTCGTTGATCGTAAGCCTGGTCTCCGGACTCTATCCCGCCGGACGCGCGGCCAAACTCGATCCGGTACAAGCGCTGCGCTATGAATAAACTAATTGGATGAGGCGAACTTCCCGGATAATCTTCCTATTCGTCTGTCTGGCGGCCCTCGATTGCGGTCGAGCCAGCGCGCAAAGCCGCATCGACTGTAGCGCGCTGAATAGCAGAATTCTCAAGCAGGTTGTGCACTACTGCGTTTATTTGCCCGATGGATATGATGCGGCTGTGAAGCAGCGCCCGCCTCGCCATTATCCGGTGCTGTACTTCCTCCATGGACTGGGCGACAACGAACAGACACTTTTTAATAGCGGCGGATGGACTCTGTTCGATGACCTACGCCGTCAGCATCAGATGGGGGAGTTCCTCATCGTTGCCCCGGAAGGACGCCGCAGTTTTTACATTAACTCGGCAGACGGGTCGGTGCGCTACTCTGATTACTTCCTGCAGGAATTCATCCCTCACATTGAGGGTAAGTACAGCATTGTGAAAAGCCGCGCCGGACGGGCGATTAGCGGTATCTCGATGGGAGGGTATGGTGCGTTGCGAATGGCTTTCGCTCATCCGGAACTTTTTTCCGCAGTGAGCGCGCAAAGCGCGGCTCTGATTACGGAGTCGCCGCAACAATTGGATGCGGCCGGAAATACCGGCGCGCCACTGGCCGGAGTATTGGCGCCTGTATTCGGTAAACCGATCAACGTCCCTCACTGGAGTGAGAATAGTCCCTTCGCTCTGGTGAAACGGAATGCTGCTTCCGCCCGGAAGCTGAAGATTTATTTCAATTGCGGGCAAGACGACAATTATGGATTCGAGAAGGGCGCCGCGGCTCTCGATGCGGAGCTAAAGAAAGAGAATATCCCGCATGAATATCACTCGTATCCCGGCGATCACAGCTTTCAATACTTCATCTCGCATTTTGGTGAAGTGATGGAGTTTCATTCCAAAGCATTCGGGCTGACGCCGTAGCGCGTGGATTTGCGGGCGATTCCGACGCCCTGTTGTAAACTAACTGACAGCAAATCGGCTGAAATCACGCCTCTCGCGGAGGGATGTGTGAGTGGTTGAAACAGTCGGTCTTGAAAACCGATGTACGGGAAACCGTACCGGGGGTTCGAATCCCTCTCCCTCCGCCACGCAGCCCGGACTAGAGAAGAAGTCGGCCTGAGCCCTTGCCGCGTCGTGAATTGCTCCACGGCCCCTTCGGGCGTTTGCAAGAAGTTGCATACCGTTGGAAGTTCAGTTCCCGTCTGTTTCCGCAAAACTGCATTTCGATGCACATTCTGCCTGGCTGTTCTTTTTCTCCTAGGGTAAACCCCTGATTCTTCATGCATCGACAGGCCAGTCGACTGCGCGGAGTGTGGCAATTCATGTGCAAAGGCCCTTAGGTTGATAATGTCTATTAGTTATATGGACTTTGTGATATAAGGATTAACCGATGAAGATTTCTCAAAAAGGGCTATATGCCATCCAGGCACTCATGATGCTGGCCCGCCATCACGGTCAGGGCGCCATCAAGATTCGGGACATTGCCTACGAAGAGGTATTGCCCGAGAAGTTCCTGGAGTTGATCCTGCTGGAGCTCAAGAATGCCCGCATGGTGGAAAGTGTTCGGGGGGCCAGAGGTGGATACCAATTGCGGCGTGACCCGTCGGATATCCATCTCAGCGAAATCATCCGTCTCATCGATGGTCCATTGGCGCCGTTCGGAGATGCGGAACAGCTGCGCGAACTGATCGATCGGGACCTGCCGCACCGTGAGCTCTACCAGGTTCTTCTTGATGTCCGGGACGCGGCGGCGCGCATTCTTGATCACACGAACCTGGCTCAGTTGATCGCGCCGCCATCACGAAAGCAAACAATCGCAAACCGTGGCAAAGGCCGGAAGAAGCAGACCGGCAACGTGCTCTCCATGGTTGTGGGAGCAAATAAGGGTGAATAGACCAATCCAAGGGGTATTGATCCTGCTGTTATCCGCGGTTTCTGTTTGGGGCCAGGGAACCACGACGATCCGCGTCGGCGCGTTTCCGAATATTACGCACGCGCAAGCGATGGTGGGCAAAGCGAACGGGTGGTTCGACAAAGCGATGGGACCGCAGGTCAAAGTGCAGTGGACCAGCTTCAATGCCGGGCCGTCTGCGATTGAGGCGCTGTTCGCAGGCGCTATCGATATGACGTATGTCGGCCCAAACCCGGCGATCAATGGATATGTCCGGTCGAACGGTGAAGCTCTGCGGGTCGTTTCAGGAGCGGCTAGCGGCGGAGCATCGCTCATCGTGCGCAACGATGCGGGGATCAACAAGCCGGAGGATTTTCACGGCAAGCGTGTGGCGTCACCTCAGTTCGGCAACACGCAGGATGTCGCGTTGCGGAACTGGCTCAAGAATCACGGCCTGAAAACGAATGACAAAGGCGGCGACGTACAGATCGTGCCCATGGCGAATCCTGATCAGTTGACGCTATTTCTGAAGAAAGATTTGGACGCAGCCTGGGCTCCTGAACCATGGGCTACCCGGCTGATTCACGAAGGCAATGGCCGGCTGTTCGTCGATGAGCGTTCGTTGTGGCCGAATGGCCAATTTGTAATCGGACTGCTGGTGGTGAACACGAAATTTCTGAAGGCGCATCCTGACCTGGTGAAGGCCTGGATTCGTGCCAATGTGGAGCTCACGGACTGGATTAACGGCCACCAGCCTGAGGCGAAGAAATTACTGAACGAGCAGATTCAACGCGAGACGAGCAAGGCCCTCCCCCAAGCCGTTCTCGATGAAGCGTTCGGACGCATGCAAGTGACCTACGATCCGCTTCACAGTGCGCTGACCACTGCGGCGCAGCAGGCGTTTGAAGACGGCTTCCTCGGGCGGCACATGCCGGATCTTTCAGGTCTGTACGACCTGACGATCCTCAACCAGGTCCTGCAGGAAAAGGGGCGAAAGGCAATCCAATGAGCAGTCCAGCGCAGAAATTTCCAAGTCAATTCCCGATTGAGCTGGAGCCGCGAGTTCCGGCCCGCGGCGATCCACGCAGCAGAGTAAGTCCGGTCTCAGTCGGACGGCGAGCGCATGGCATTTCAACCGCAACGTCCAAAGTTGGGTTGACCGACATTTGTCTCAGTTACCGAGCGCAAAGCGGCGAGCGCCTGCTCGCGCTGGATCACATCAATCTGCAGGTCAAGACAGGGGAATTTCTCTGCGTTGTCGGCCCGTCGGGCTGCGGGAAGTCGACGTTGCTGCACTTGATTGCGGGTCTGCACCAGCAGACATCGGGACAGATCCTGGTGGACGGCAGGCCGGTAGAAGGTCCGGGCACAGATCGCATTCTCATTTTTCAGGAGCATGGATTATTCCCCTGGCTCACCGTTGGCGAAAACGTCGAATTCGGAATGAAGATGAAAGGGATGCCGAAGGCCGAGCGCCAGGAAAAGACGCGGCACTATCTGCGCCTGGTACACCTGGCGAAGTTCGAAAAGAGCTATATCCATCAACTGTCGGGTGGAATGAGGCAGCGCGTGGCGATTGCTCGTGCGCTGGCCACGGAACCCGATGTCCTGCTGATGGACGAGCCGTTCGCGGCGCTCGATGCCCAGACCCGGGATCTCTTGCATGACGAACTGGAGCGCATCTGGAATGAGACCGGACGGACCATAATTTTCGTGACGCACAACGTGCGTGAGGCCGTCAGATTGGGTGATCGCGTCGTCCTTTTAACCTTCCGGCCGGGACGCGTGAAGAGTGAGTTCCCGATTCAGTTGCCCCGCCCCCGGCACCTGGAAGACCCGGCAGTAGCGGGTACGGCGCGCGAGATTCTGGATGAGTTGCGCGACGAGATTAATCGCTCGCTGGAAGCCGAATACAACGACGGCGTGAAGCCCCACATCGATCCGGAAGTTGAGGAAGGAGTCTCCGCATGAAACGCGCTGCGCGATACATCATCTTCTACTCCGCGTTGTTCGGACTCTGGACCCTTCTGGCCGAACTGAAGATTTGGCCACCGTACTTGTTTCCCACACCGTGGGGAGTGGCGGAGTCGCTGTATGCGGGCTTCCAGGACCACACCTACTGGATCGCGATCCGGGTCAGCATGCAGCGCGTGTTGATTGGCTACGGGATCTCGGTTGTGCTCGGCATGATCCTGGGGCTGGGCGTCGCCAGCAATAAGTTTCTCGAAGAAACAATGGGCGGATTGCTGGTCAGCTTGCAGAGCCTGCCCAGCATCTGCTGGTGGCCTCTGGCGCTGCTTTGGTTCGGGCTGAATCAGAATGCCATTCTCTTTGTAGTGGTCATGGGCTCGCTGCTTTCGGTGACCCTTGCCATGGAAGATGGGCGCAAGCAGATGCCCAAGATCTTCGGCCAGGCCGGACGTAATTTGGGAGCCAGCGGGTTCAAGCTGTTCTGGTACGTACTGTTGCCGGCGAGTTTGCCGTTCATTGTTTCCGGTCTTAAGCAAGGATGGGCCTTTGCATGGCGTTCGCTCATCACGGCGGAAATGTTGTATCTCAGCCTTGGACTGGGACAGGTTTTAATGATGGGCCGCGACTTGAACGACATGAGCGCGGTGATCGCGGTAATGCTGCTGATTATCGCCATCGGCTACGTCGTCGATGGCGTGGTGTTTAAGGGAATGGAGCGACACCTTCAGAACAAGTGGGGGTTGACTCCGGCCTCGTAAGAGTTTCGACAACGGTTCTTCTGCAAGGGCTTCCTCCCCAAAAATTTAACAGGCCTTTCATCTGAGGAGAACTGTTTTTCGAAATAATGTCTAGTATGTTGATAGCATTAGTGACTAATGAAGCACCCAGGAACGAAAAAATAAGGAGAGGAAAGTCCATCCCATGAAACTCACGAACCTATTGACCCTAACCGCACTGGCTCTCGCTGTGTCGAATACCGGAGCCTGGGCCCAAACGGAAACCGCATCGAATGTTGTTTCTGCGGCGCAACCTTCGGCGGCAGCCACTCCGGCATCGCCTGAGAGCGAGATGCGCTCGGAATTGGATCAACTGAAGCAGTTGGTCCGCGAACAGCAGCAGCGCATCGATGCCTTGGAAGGCAAGAGCACCCCAGCCCCCACAGCCGCGGCCCCGACGGCACCGGCGCCGGCTGCCATAGCCAGCGCTACGACAATGCAGGAGTCGCCGGCGCAGACGCCGGATTCGCAAAAAACCGCGCCGGCAAAGGGTTCCCTGGCCCAGAACGTACAAGGAGGTAGCTCTGACGAGCGCATCCGCAACCTTGAGCGGGAGATTAAAGGTCTGGGCCCGATTTCCTTCAGCGGCGATATTCGGCTTCGCGGAGAGCCATTCTTCGGAGGGCCGTCGAATGAATCCCTGGAGCGCGCTCGCGCCCGCGTGCGAGCTCGCTTCAACGCCATCGCCGACCTGGGCTCGCAGTTCCGCGCCGGCCTTACCCTAGCCAGCGGAGATATCAACGATCCTACCTCGACCAACCAGACTCTCACCGGCTTCTATACGCGGAAAGCAGTCGCTCTCGATCAGGCGTTTGTGGAGTTCAGACCAGAAAGCTTTAAGCCGCTTACGCTTGTTGGAGGCAAGTTCCGTTATCCGTGGTACAACACGGAACTCACTTGGGACAAGGATTTGAATCCGGAGGGCGTCGCGGAAACATTGGGATTCAAACTGGATGGACCGGTGCTGAAGCGGATTGCGTTCATCGGCTTCCAATTGCCGTTTGCCGAGATGGCTGGCACCTCGGCGAGTGACCAACGGATTACGCAGGCGATCACTTACGGCGGGCAAATCCAGACGGCGTGGCAGCTTGGGCCGCACGTCACGTTCAGCGCTTACACGGGCTACTACGACTTTCGCGGAGCGGATGCGGTTGCGCTCGCGTTGGCTCGGGCCAGCTCAAAGAATCCCCAAACCCCTTTCACGGGCGCACTGCCGTTGGGCGTAGGTAATCCGGTACAGGACTCGACCTATACCACAACTGCTACGACCATCATCACGGTTGGCGGAACCGCCTATCCGACCGGCGTCAGTTCTGTCAGCAACGCGCAGTTCGCCTCAAAGTTCGGCTTGTTTGACAACATTGCGCGCCTCGATATCGATACCGGACATGCAAAGTTTCCGGTGTCTTTCGTCGGCGACTATGTACAAAACACCCAAGCCTGCGGAAACCTGGCGAACATCGTAGTGGCTCCGGCGAATACGGCGACGACCACGTATAAGCAGACCCTCAACGCTCCGTGCGCGTCGAACCAACGGCGTGGCTACTGGGCTGAAGGCCGGGTGGGACGCCTGCAGGAAAAGAGGGACATCCAGTTCGGTTACACGCGGATCTATATCGAGCGTGAGGCCGTTCTAGGCAACTTCAACTATAGCGATATCCGCCAGGGAACGAACGTCACGCAGCACCGTTTCGACATGTTCTATCAATTCCAGCGCAACGTGCAGCTGGGCGTTGCGGCGCTGGTCGGACGTCCGTTGGGAACCACGGAACCCTGGCTGGCGCGACTGCAGTTCGACACGATCTACATTTTCTGAGGGCCCGCATCCTTCAGAAACGCCACCGGCCTGGTATTGGCCCTCTCCTTTTCCAGGCCGGTGCGCTTAATGCAGATTTGAGCCATTGGAGTTCATCTGGAGAGTCGAGACACCATGACTTCGAGGCGGAGTTTCCTGCAGCAGTCCGTTCGCTATGCCTTGGGCGCTGGTATGGCTTGGTCCTTGTTATCGAGGAAGCGAGTTTTCGCGCAGCGCCCCTCGATCGATGTTGCTGGTGAAGACGGAATGATCGTGCGCTCGTTTCGCTTTCTGGACCTCGAGACGCCGGTCGAATATTTCAATACCTGGCTGACGCCCGTTCCGCACTCTTTTGTCCGGAATCACATGCACGAGCCGATCGAGCTTGGCGCAGAGGGCTGGCGATTGAGCGTCGGCGGGGAAGTTGATAAACCCATCTCGCTCACGCTGCGGGAACTAGCGAAGCTGCCCACACACCCCGTCGTGAACACGCTCGAATGTGCCGGGAACGGACGCCGTCTGTACCGTCCACAGGTTCCCGGTGTTCAGTGGGGAAAGGGCGCCGTCAGCACGGCGCGCTTCTCCGGCCCGCGGTTGGCCGACGTTCTCAACCGCGCCCGAGTCAAGACCTCCGGTAAACATGTGATGTTCCGGGGACTGGACGAAGTGCCAGGCAAAGTGCCTCCATTCATCCGCAGCATTCCGATAGAAAAGGCTCTCGATTCGGACACGCTGATTGCGACGCATATGAACGGAACGCCGCTGACGAAGGCTCATGGATTCCCAGCGCGCGCGCTGGTTCCTGGATGGATCGGTGCAGCATCGTGCAAGTGGCTGACAGAAATCAAAGTATTGGAATCCGAATTCGTCGGCAACTTCATGAGTCCCGGCTATCGGTTCCCCAATCAGCCCGGTAAACCTGGGGAAGCCGTTAAACCGGAAGATACGCATGTCGTGACGGGGCTCAATGTGAAGTCCGTGATCTCCGGACCTCTCGAGGGCGGCACCCTTAAGCCTGGCAAGGTCTCGATCCATGGCGCGGCATGGGCCGGTGAGGCCGACATAGTGACAGTAGAAATTTCGACGGATGGCGGCGCAACTTGGTCTCTCGCTACTCTTGGCCGCGACCAGGCCCGCTACGCATGGCGGCTTTGGAGTTTCGAGTGGAAGGCCAAACCGGGTGACTATTCTCTTCTTTCCCGTGCGACTGACAGCAAAGGGCGAACCCAGCCCGAGGAAGCAGTCTGGAATCCCAGCGGATATCTTTACAACGCCATCGACAAGGTGAACGTCCATGTCTCTTGATCGGGTCTCCAAACGAGGAGAAAGTATTTCGGCCAACGTCCTCCGCCATTGGTCGAAGGTGGTCGCGTATATCTTGCCGTCTGCGGCCCTTCTTGCGCTTGTATTGCTCCTCCCATTCGCGACTCAGGCTCAGAAGGCCACAGTGGCGAATACTACAGAATCGTTGCCCGCGGGGCCGATGCAGGGAAAAGCGACGACGGCTTGCACCGAGTGTCACGAGGCTCGCATCATCTTGCAGCAGCGCTTGAGCAAAGCAGCGTGGACCAAAGAAGTCGACAAAATGGTGAAATGGGGAGCGGTGGTGGATGTGGCAGATCGCGACGCGTTGATTGACTATCTAAGCTCAAACTTCAGTCCGGACAAGTCCTCGTACGATCCTCCCACCAGTACCCGCCAAAAAGCTCGGAGATAGAGACGCTGCAGACCTCCGTTTTTGCCCTGTGGAAGTCGGCAGGTAGCTCCCAGCTTTCGACTCATGCAACAATCATGGGCTGACCGCTTGGTCACGTCTGGTTGCGTGGAAAGAAGGGTGCTCGTGAAAATTATCGATGCCAAGGTATTTGTCAGTTGTCCCGGCCGCAACTTCATCACGCTGAAGATTGTGACCGATGACGGCATCTACGGCCTCGGCGACGCCACATTGAACGGGCGCGAGTTGGCAGTGGCCTCCTATCTCACCGATCACCTGATTCCCTGCTTGATCGGGCGCGATCCTTTCCAGACGGAAGACATTTGGCAATATCTTTACCGCGGTGCGTACTGGCGGCGCGGTCCAGTAACCATGACGGCCATTGCCGCAGTGGACATGGCTTTGTGGGACATCAAAGGAAAGGCGTTGAACACGCCCGTCTACAACGTGCTGGGCGGACGCAGCAGAGCCGGAGTCCTGGTGTACGGTCATGCTAACGGCCGCGATATCGAGGAAACTGCCGACGAGGTAGCCAAGTACAGGGATCAAGGCTATCTGGCCGTGCGCGCTCAATCGGGAATCCCTGGGCTCTCATCCACCTACGGGGTCGCACACGACAAGATGTTTTACGAGCCTGCGGAAAAGGGGCTGCCCCCGGAGAATCTTTGGTCCACGGAAAAGTATTTGCTCCACGTGCCAAGACTTTTCGAAGCGCTTCGCTTGAAGTTTGGGGATGACTTGCATCTGCTGCACGATGTGCATCACCGGCTTACTCCGATTGAGGCGGCGCGACTGGGGAAGAGTCTTGAACCCTATCATCTGTTTTGGCTGGAGGATCCGGTGCCCGCGGAATTGCAGGAAGGATTCCGTACGATTCGCCAGCATACGACGACTCCGATTGCTGTGGGCGAAGTGTTCAACGCCGTCTGGGACGCCCACATCTTAATTACCGAGCAGTTGATCGATTACCTCCGCATGACGGTTGTACACAGCGGCGGACTCACGCACTTGAAGAAGATTGCTGCGCTGGCAGAGATTTACCACGTGCGAACCGGTTCTCACGGAGCGACGGACCTGTCACCTGTGGCGATGGCGGCGGCATTGCATTTCGACATCTCGATCAACAACTTCGGGATTCAGGAGTACATGCGCCACACGCGCGAAACGGATGAAGTGTTTCCGCACTCCTACTTTTTCAAGGATGGTTACCTGTATCCGGGAGACGCACCGGGACTGGGCGTGGACTACGACGAGAAACTGGCGGAGAAGTTCCCGTACGAGCGAGCCTACCTTCCGGTAAATCGGAAACTCGACGGCACAATGTTCAACTGGTAAATGGGGGTTCAGCGAAGACTTATGCCTCTCAAGCAAATTGATCTGCAAGGGAAAGTTGCAGTTGTGGTCGGTGGCAGTTCCGGCATTGGCAGAGTGCTGGCGCTAGGCTTGGCCGAAGCCGGCGCAGACGTAGTTTCGAGTGCGCGTCGCTTGGCACTGGTCAACGAGTTGGCCGAAGAGATTGAGAGACGTGGCCGACGCACGTTGCGCCTGGCTTGCGACGTCGCCGACCGCAAGTCGCTGGAGACTCTGCTGCACGAATGCGAGAAGGCATTCGGCAAGGTCGACATCCTCGTAAATGCGGCCGGAGTTACGAGACGCACCGCCTTTCTTGATTTCCCCGAAGAGGAATGGAATCGCATCATCGAGACGAATCTGACGGGCACGATGCGAGCCTGCCAGGTCTTCGGGCGACACATGGTGGAACGCCGCTATGGACGGATCATCAACATCGCGTCGATGGGATCCTTCCTCGGCCTGTTTGAAGTCGCGGCCTATAGCGCCAGCAAATCTGGATTGGCATCCCTGACAAAATCGCTTGCGGTCGAATGGGCCCGACACGGCGTTTGCGTGAATGCGATCGCTCCCGGATGGTTTCGCACGCCACTCTCAGAGAAACTGCTGGTGGGAACTGGGCGAGGAGAAGAAGTAATCATCCGAACGCCGATGAAGCGTTTCGGCGAATTAGAGGAACTCGTGGGAGCCGCAGTTTTTCTTGGCTCGGATGCAGCGAGTTTCGTCACCGGAACCATATTGCCGGTGGATGGCGGATTCCTGGCCAGCGGAGTGAATCAGTAGGGGTCTTGAGCGTAGGAGATCAGTTCGCCTTCGCCGTGGCGCGCGCGGCGGCTACCGCATTGACCAACTCTCGCGCGGCGGACGAGACTTTCTCAAGATTCCCTTCGCGTAGCGCTTTCGCGTCCACCAGATCTGCGCCTACCCCTAGTGCGAACGCACCGGCTGCGATGAATTCGGCAGCATTGGCTGCGTTCACGCCTCCGGTTGGGATCAACGACGCGGTCGGGAATGGAGCCTTCAACGAACGCAGGTACTTTGCTCCGCCCACGTTGCCGCAGGGAAATATCTTGACCAGCGTCGCGCCTTGTTCCTGCGCGTTCATTAGTTCGGTCGGCGTCAGCGCACCGGGAATAGCGAGAATTTCCTTTACTTTGGCCACCGATAGTACGGCCTTCGACAAACCAGGGCTGACCAGAAATTCCGCCCCTGCCGCAATGCATTCCTCGGCCTGCTCGCCGGTCGTCACCGTGCCTGCACCAACGAGAACTTTCCCGCTATATTGCCTGGCTACATCGCGGATGACGGAAACCGCCCCCGGTACGGTCATCGTAATTTCCACAACCGGAATGCCGCCGGCACAGACCGCCTCGACGGCGCGCATGGCTTCGCTGACATTCGCGGCTCTTACGACCGGAATGATTCCCACCTGGGCGATGCGCTGAATTACAGTTTCGACGTTCATAAAATCGAACTATACGTTGGATCGCAGGTCGCTTGACGTTCCACCGGCGGCAGGGACATAACACTTCTGCGTGTAGTCCATCACCATGCGGTCGGCGTTGAAGCGCCATCCGAGTGTGCGGATCGTCCGCTTCATGCGCTTAATCCAACCGCGCGGCAATCCGTCCTGATCGCGCTGGTAGTAAAGAGGAATCACTTCTTCCCGCAAAGCACGCAGCAAATCTTCCCCGTCACGAGCATCGTGCACGCTCATGTTGGAGTGGGTACGGCCGCCGCCGATGGCAAAGCCATTCATACCGTCGTACGCCTCAGCCCACCAGCCGTCGAGAACGGACAGATTCAATCCACCGTTCAGCACAACTTTCTGGCCGCTGGTGCCTGAGGCCTCCAGAGGACGCCGGGGATTATTCAGCCACACATCTACGCCCTGCACGAAATGACGGCCTACATTGA
>Ga0335070_10002336_pt1 | contig 22115 bp, 19 predicted proteins | sample Lox_Sample_13_FD_206722 | JGI IMG/M metagenome (GOLD analysis project Ga0335070, IMG submission 206722) | Soil microbial communities from Loxahatchee National Wildlife Refuge, Florida, United States - Lox_Sample_1.3 | ecosystem: Environmental > Terrestrial > Soil > Wetlands | place: USA...
GCGCCGGTCGTCGACGTCGCGCAGGGAGAGCGCGACGTCGAGGAGGCCGAGGACGCGCTGGTCCTTTGGGGAGGCGTGGCAGCCCGCCACCGCGCAGTCCTTCTCGTTGTAGATCGGCGTCACGAACGACAGGACGCGGTGGTCCCCGACCGTGGTGATGCGGCTGCGCGTCGCGGGATCCGGGTTCGTGACGGGCGCTCCCGGCCCCCCGTGACACGGCGCGCACGCGCCCGCGCTCTTGTCCGCGATCCGCCCGATCTCGGACCGGTCCGTCGAGTACACGGTCGAGCCGCGCTTGTTGAAGATCCGGACGCTCTCGATCGAGCTGTCCTTGCGGAGGCTCTCGTGACCGACGATCTCGACGATCCGGTACGCATCTTCGCGCTGGTTCCGAAGCATGAAGTCGTGCGTCGCGCTGCGCACGGTTTCGGAGAGGATCGAAGCGCTCCCCTGCGCCCGCGCGACGAGCTCCTCGTGCTGGGCGCGGATCGTCAGCGCCGCGACGAACGCGACGGGGACGAGGATCGCCGCGGCCGCCGTTGCCGTGATCTTGAAGCCGAGGCGCCGATGGAAGGGGATGCGCGAGAGAGTCATCCACGGTCAGTGTCCGGGCCTGCCTCGGGGCTCGTCCATCCCTCATTTGAACCATGCCGATTGCGTCCGAAGACTGGAGGAATGCGTCCGGAGGCCCAAAAGACGCGCTTCTCGCGCGCCCGGACCACCCGGGAGGCTCGCGGCGCGACCGCTTCTAGAATCGGCAAATGCGGACGCAGAAGGAGAGTGCGCCCCTCGCTCCGGGGCGGAAGACCTCCGCCCGGAGCGCCGTCCTCATCGGATCCGGCGCCGCGGCTTACCTCGGTCTCCTCGCTCTCGCGGCCGGGCGCGTCCCTCCCGGCGTCGCGGCGGATCCGGTCATCGAGGCGCTGCGCGGGCTCCGGCTCGTTCTCCTGCGCCGCTTCGAGGTCCTGACGGTCTCGATCGGCCCGTCCGCCGAGACGCTCTGGCTCTACCTGACCGGCGCCGCGGTCGCGGTCTTCGGCCCGACGCGGACGTCCTTCCTCGTCCCGAGCATCCTCGCGGCCGCCGGCACGCTCGTTCTCGTCGCGGCGCTCCTCCGGCGTATCCGGCCGACGCTCCCCGTCGGGATCGCGCTCCTCGTTCCCGCGTCCTCTCTCTGGCTCTTCCACTCCGGCGAGGTCGGCCTGAGGGCGATCGCCGCTCCGCTCGTCCTTCTCGGCGCATGCTTCCTGCTCGACGACCGGAGAGAGACCGGCGTCGCCGACCGTCCGTTCGCCGCCGGCGCGCTCTTCGCGCTGGGCGTTTACGCGTACTCGGCGTGCCGCCTCCTTCCGATCGCCTGGGCGCTCCACTTCGCGCTGCGCTGGCGCCGCACGGTCGGGACGCGCCCCGCCCTGCGCCGCGAGGCGCGGCGCGTCGTCCTCGGCTTCGCGCTCTTCTCGATCCCGAACCTTCTCCTTCTCCTCCGCGCGCCCGGCGCCCTCCTCGACCGGGGCTACTACGTTTCGCGCGGCACGCCGTTCGAGAAGATCGGAAACGTCCTCGCGACGTTCCTCATGCCGTTCGCCTATCCGGACCGCTACCGCGTGTGGCTGGGATCCAGTCACGTCTTCGACGTGACGGGCGTCGCCCTGACGGCGAGCGGCCTCGATCCGTTCGACCTCATCGCCGGGCCGTTCGCGCTCCTCGGCCTTTTCGCGTGGCGGCGCGGGAAAGAGCCCCAGGCGCTCTCGTTCCTCTTCGTCGCGTGGCTCTCGGGCTGCGTGCTCCTCGGCCTCTACGGTCCGAGCCTCACGCGCCTCCTGATCCTCCTCCCCGCCTGGCTCGTCTTCACCGCGCTCGGCTGCGACGCGCTTCTCTCTCGCGCGCCCCGGCTCGCGATCCCGCTCGCGGCGCTCTTCGCCCTCTCGCTCGCGCTTCAGGCGCGGGCTTGGGTCGTGACGTTCGGCCGGTCGGACGTCGCCGCCCATTATTTCCACAAGTCGGTGACCGCGATGGCCGAGCGCACCCGCGACCTGACCGCCGGCGGCGCGCGCGTCCTCCTCGTCGCGCGCAACGGGCGCGACGTCGTGAAGTACTTCTGCTGGAGCCGGATCGAAAAAGTCTATCTCGTGACGAAGAGAGAGGGGGCGCCCTCCGACGCCGAGATCCCGCTCGAGGGGTTCGCGCCCGACGTCGTCCTCGTCGAGCGCGACCCGGACTTTGACGGCTGGGAAGCGCGCGCCGGTCTCGTCCGCGTCGCGCGAACCGACGCGTTCACCGAGTACCGGCGTACAGGGCCGGCCCGCCCCCCGACCCTGCGCAGCAACATGTGGCGACTCTGGTCGCCGATGTCGCTCTGAGCTCCAATGGCCGGCCGCTTCTCGTGGCAGTCCGTGAGACCGCGGGGGCATGGCGAGGCCCTGGGGCTCGCGGCGGCGGCGGCCGCCGGCGCCGCCTGGCTCCGGCAGCGGCTTCTCGGCTACCCGCCGGGCTACTTCCTCCCGGTCGACTCCGTCTGGCCGGTCACCGCGGCGACGTTGCTCGCGCTCGTCGCCTTCGGTCTCTTCCTCGCCCTCGCGTTCGCCGCCCCGGTCCTCGCGCTCCGGCGGCCCGCAGCCGGCGACTCTCCCCGCGCCGGTGTCTTCGGCCCCGCAATTCTCGTGGTCGCTCTGTCCGTCGCCCTCCGCGGCGCGTTCTGGCGCGAATTGCCCGGAGCCCCCTGGACCGACGGCGTGCACGCCCTCCACGATGCGGCCTCCGCCGGTCGCTTCCTGTGGCCGTGGGAGGCCGTGTCGCTCGCCCCCGCCCCGTTCGGCCCCTCGAACATCCTCCTCTTCGGCGGGATGCTGGACGTCGCGAGGGTGCTTCTCGTGCTGGCCCCGGACCGCCAGCTCGCCTACGCCCTGCTGTCCGCCCTGCCCGGCGCGCTCATCCCGCTCGCCCTCTTTCTCCTGACTCGCCGCCTCGCCCCGCCGCGCGCCGCGCTCATCGCCGGTGTCTTCGCGGCGACCGCGTTTCCGCTCCTCGTCCAGGCGCGCTGGGGCTGGGACCAGCAGATGATGGTCCTTCTCGTCGTGCTCTCTCTCGAGCGCGCCGCGGCCGCGCGGGACTCCGGGAGAGCCGGGCCTCTTCTCGCCTGCGGACTCCTCGCGGGCCTCTCGCTCCACACGTACGTCGGTTCGATCCCCGCGGTGGGCGCGCTCGCCGTCTTCCTGTTCGGGTCCTTCCTTCTCCGCCGCCAAGCCCGCGCGTTCGGCGCCTTCGCCGCGGGGCTCGCGCTGCCGGCTCTCTTCCTCGCGCTCGTGTACGTCCGGCGGCCGGACGCTCTCGGCGGACGGGCCGCCGCCATCCGGCTCCGGGGCAGCCCGTCGGAGGTCGCATGGAGCGTCGCGGAGAACGCCGCGGACTACGTCGGCCTGCTCTCCTTCGCCTGGGACCGGAACACGCGCCACGGCGAGGGGGACACGCCGCCGTTCAACGCGTTCGTCGCGGCGCTTCTTCCTGCCGGTCTCGCCGCCGCCTGGAGCCGGGAGAGGGGCCTCCTCCTCGCGGTCCTCGCGGGGTCGCTCGCCGGAGGCGTCCTGTCGTCTCCGCTGGAGGCTCCGAACGGGTACCGCGCGGGCCTCGCGCTCGCGCTCGCCCTGCCTCTCGCGGCGGCCGGCCTCGACGCTCTCGCGCTCCGCGCCCCGCCGTCTCTCGCGCGAGCGGCCCTGCCTCTCGTCGTCGTGGTCGCGTCTGGTCTCTGCGACACCACGCGTTTCCTGCGCTGGGGCCTCTTGAGCCCGACGGCCCCGCGCTTCGGCCAGCGGGCCGCCGCCGCAGGCGCGTTCGCGTCCTCGGTGGGGCGGCAGCGCGTGGCGGTCGACCCGGGCATCCTCGCGCGGGAGGATTCTCCCTTCCTCGTCGCGTTTCCGGTAGATGCAACCCGGCCGCTCAGCCCGCTCGAGCTTCTTCCCATGCGGGCGCCGGACACGGGCGCGTGCGCCGAGTTCGACTGGATCGTCACGTCGCGTCCGCCGCGGGGCCTGTATACCGTGAGGCTGGGCTTTCCGGGCACGCCCGAGGGTTCGGTCTTCGCGGCCCGCTGCGGGCCGTCTCGCTAGACTTCGTCGATGTCTCCCCGCCGCGCGGGCCCATTCGTCCTGCTTTTCCTCGCTTGCGTCGCGGCCTGTGCCCCCGTGTTCGTCCTTCCCGGCTGGCCGGAGAACCACGACCGCGTCGCCTGCTTTCAACGGGTCGAAATCTTCCGCCGCGCGTTCGCGGAAGGGAGCCTCCTCCCGCTCTGGACGCCCCTCGCCGAGAACGGCCATGGCTCGCCCTTCCCGTTCTTCTACCACCGGCTCTTCAATACCCTCGCGGGCGGCCTCGCGCTCGCGACGGGCTCGACGCTCGCCGGCGTCCGCGCCGCGATCCTGCTCCTTCTCTTCGCCGGCGCGCTCGGAATGCGCCGGACCCTCCGCGCCGCGGGGCTCGCTTCGTTCCCGGCGACGTGCGGCGCGCTCCTTTTCGTCTTCTCCAACTACGCCTACACGGACTGGGTCGTCCGGGGAGCGTTCGCGGAGTTCGCGGCGTTCATGCTCGTCCCGTGGCTCTTCGACGCCGCGCTCGGCGTCGTCGCGGGGCGTTCGCGGGCCGGCTGGGCGCTCGGCGCCGTTCTCGCCCTCCTCTTCTTCGCGCACTCCGTGATCTTTCTTTTCGCGTCGGGGTTCGTCCTCCTCGCCTTCGCGGGCGCTCTCGCGTTCCGCCAGGGGCGGGCGCGGGCGCTTCCCGCGCTCGGCCAGGCCGCGCTCGTCGTCGCCGTCGTCGCGGGGCCGTTCCTCGCCGGGATCCGGGTCTTCGGCGCGGACGCGGATCTCGACGTCTTCCGGTCGGGGCAGTTCGCCGTCTTCCGGAACTTCGTGCCGTTCGCGGACATGCTGTACGACCGCGTCGGCGGCTGGACGTCGAGCACGGCCGGCTATTCGGTCGAGATCGGGCGCGGCTTCAACTCCCTCGCGATCGTCTGCTGCGCCGCGGTGGCCGCGCTCGCCGTGTGCCGCCGCCTCCCGACGAGCCGCCTCCGCGAAACGGGCCCCGCGTGGTTTCTCGCGCTCGGCGCGGCGGCTCTCTACGCCGTCCTCGAGTCGCCGGTCTCGGCGCCGCTCTACCGCCTCGCGCCACCCTTGCAGTTCGTCCAGTTTCCGTGGCGTCTGCTCACGTTTTCGACGGCGGTTTCGATCGTCCTCCTGTGCCTCTCGATCGATCTCCTCGCCGCGAGCTCGCCGAGCGCCGCCGTGAGGCGCGGACTTCACGCCGCGCTGCTCGCCGCCGTGCTCTTCCAGGTCTGGTACGGCGTCGGGCGGCCGCCGCCGCCCCGGCTCATCGCGGCGGACGAGATTGCCGCGAGCCTCACGCCGGCGCGCCTCTCCGCCACGCGGCACAGCGACGCGTTCCGGCCGCGGGGCGCGCCCCCGCCCGAGCCGCGGCCGCTCTTCGAGCCGGCGGGCTGCGTGATCCGGGAGGCGAGCCCCCGTGCGGCGCTCTCCGGACTCGAGGACGTGCCGGAGATCCGCCTCGCCGTCGATTCGGATCCGGACGCCGTTCTCGTCGTCAACTGGTTCGCGAGCCCCTTCCTCGCCGTCAGCGCCGGGCGCGGGGGCCGCGTCGAGACGACGGAGGGCGGCACGATCCTCGTTCGGCCGCCTCCGGGCCCGAGCGAGATCGTGCTCCGCCGATGCGGCCTTTTCGAAGCGCTTCGGACGCGGCTTTTCGGACGCTGAGCGGGCCTCGGGTCAGCTGCAGCCGCTCGTCGACCCGCAGTTCAGGCACTTGTAGCAGGCGCCGCTCCGGACCATGAGGCTCCCGCACTCGTGGCAGCTCGGGGCGTCCGCGCTGTTCTCGAACGTGAGGCGCGACGCGGAGACCGCGGGCGCGGCGAAGCCGATCGGCCGCGCCTCGGCCGTTTCCGCGGCCCCGCCCTTGATCGCGGCGATCGCCTGGAACGCGGCGGCGATGGGGCCGGCCGCCGCTTCCGAGACCGCCGTGAGCGTCGCCGACGACGTGAGCGAGGGCGGCCGCGTCGCGGGGCCGGGCTCCTCGCGCGAGATGATCCCGACCTTCTCCTTGAGGTCCGCGGTCAGGAACTTCGACGCGAGCCAGCGGAAGATGTAGTCGACGAGGCTCTTCGCGATCGGGATCTCGGGGTTCTTCGTGTAGCCCGCCGGCTCGAAGCGCATGTGGCTGAACTTCTCGACGAGCGCCTCGAGCGGCACCCCGTACTGGAGCGTCAGCGAGATCGCGGTCGCGAAGGCGTCCATGAGGCCGGAGATCGTCGAGCCTTCCTTCGCCATCGTGAGGAAGATCTCTCCCGGCATCCCGTCCTCGTAGAGCCCGACCGTGACGTATCCCTCGTGCCCCGCGACCGAGAACTTGTGCGTGATCGCGCGGCGCTCGTCGGGCAGCTTGTGCCGGCGCAGGGCGGGCGCGACGGCGGCCGCGGCGGCCGGCGCGATCGTGTTGCCGCGCGCGTCGCGCGTGCCCTTCACGGAGTCGTCGTTCTTCGAGGCCGACGTGTTCAGCGGCTGCGTGCGCTTGCAGCCGTCGCGATAGATCGCGATCGCCTTCAGCCCGAGCTTCCAGCCCTGCATGTAGACGTCGGCGATCTCCTCGACCGTCGCGTCGTTCGGCATGTTGACGGTCTTGCTGATCGCGCCCGAGAGGAAGGGCTGCACGGCCGACATCATCCGGACGTGGCCCATCGGCGCGATTGAGCGCGTGCCGCCGAGCGCCTTGAACGCGCAGTCGAAGACGGGGAGGTGCTCGCTCTTCAGGCCCGGGGCGCCTTCGATCGTGCCCTTCTCGTCGATGTGGCGGACGATCGCGTGCATCTCGGCGTCCGAATAGCCGAGGCGCGTCAGGGCGTGCGGGACGGTCTGATTGACGATCTTGATCGTGCCGCCGCCGACGAGCTTCTTGTACTTCACGAGAGCGAGGTCCGGCTCCACGCCCGTCGTGTCGCAGTCCATCATGAAGCCGATCGTGCCGGTGGGCGCGAGGACGGTCGCCTGCGCGTTGCGGTAGCCGTGCTGGCGCCCGGACTCGAGCGTGAGGTCCCACACGGCGCGCTGCGCCTCCCAGAGCTCTTTCGGGACGCCCGGCCTCGCGACCGCGTACGCCGCGTCGCGGTGCATCGAGATGACCTCGAGGAACGCGTCGCGGTTCGGCGGGTACATCGCGAACGGCCCCATCTCGGAGGCGATCTTCGAGGACGTCAGGTAGGCCTGCCCGTGCATGAGGCTCGTGACCGCGGCCGCGTAGTGGCGGCCCTCGTCGCTGTCGTACGGGAGGCCGTTGAACATGAGGAGCGCGCCGAGGTTCGCGTAGCCGAGGCCGATCGGGCGAAAGTCGTGCGAGTTCCGCTCGATCGCGGGCGTCGGGTAGGACGCCTCGGAGACGAGCATCTCCTGCGCCGCGAAGACGACGTCCACCGCGTGCGCGAACTTCTCGACGTCGAAGCCGCCGTCTTCCAGCGCGAACTTCATGAGGTTCAGCGACGCGAGGTTGCAGGCGGAGTCGTCGATGAACATGTACTCCGAGCACGGGTTCGACGCATTGATCCGGTGCGTCGTCTTGCACGGGTTCCACTTGTTGATGAGCGTGTCGTATTGCATGCCGGGGTCGCCGCAGACCCAGGCGGACTCGGCCATCTTCACGAGGAGCGACTTCGCGTCGAACGTCCCCATCGGCTCGCCCGTCGTGACGGCCTTCGTCGTGTGCGTGCCGCCGGTCTCGGCGGCGCTCATGAACTCGTCCGTGACGCGAACCGAGTGGTTCGCGTTCTGGAAGGCGATGTTGCTGTAGACCTCCCCGTTGAACGAGCCGTCCCAGCCGGCGTCGATGAGGTCCCAGGCTTTCTTCTCTTCCTTCTCCTTGCAGAGGATGAATTCCTCGATGTCGGGGTGGTCGACGTTGAGGATCACCATCTTGGCGGCGCGGCGCGTCTTGCCGCCCGACTTGATCGCGCCCGCGAAGCTGTCGAAGCCCTTCATGAAGGACACGGGGCCGGACGCGATGCCGCCCGAGGAGAGGGACTCGGTCGAGGAGCGCAGCGAGGAAAGGTTCGAGCCCGTGCCCGAGCCGAACTTGAAGAGCATCCCCTCGGTCTTCGCGAGGTCGAGGATCGAGGACATCGAGTCGCCGACCGAGTTGATGAAACAGGCGGAGGCCTGCGGCCTCGGCTCGACGCCGACGTTGAACCAGACGGGCGAGTTGAAGCTCGCGACCTGGTTCACGAGGATGTGCGCGAGCTCGTCCGAGAAAGCGTCGCGGTCGGCGCCCGTGCGGAAGTAGCCGCCCTTGACCCCGAAGCCCGTGATCGTCTCGACGACGCGGCCGATGAGCTGGCGGACGGAGCGCTCGCGCTGCGGCGTGCCCGGCTTCCCGGAGAAGTACTTCTGCGCGACGATGTTCGTCGCCGTCATCGACCAGGCCTTCGGGACCTCGACGTCCTTCTGCTCGAAGAAGACCTCGCCCTTCTCGTTCGTGATCGCGGCCGTCCGGAGCTCCCACTCGATCGCGTCCCAGGGGGGCGTCACGCCGTCCGTGTAAAGGCGCCGGAACGTGAGCCCACGGGCGCCCGGCCGCGGGGTGGGGCCGCTCGTCGTTTCCGTCTTCGCTCCGGCCTTCGTCTCGCGCGTGTTCATGTTGCTCATGGACGGAAACGCCTCCCTCTCACCTTCTGATGACGTGAGCGGTTTGTCCTGTTTTTGCCGCCACCCGGCGGCACCCGTAGCCCTTCGTCTGACCGGAGAGGACGACTGTTCGCGATCGCCGGGGTCGATTCAGGTCTGTCGGACAAGGTAGTGCTGCTGAGACCGAATTTCAAGGGGAAAACGCAAGGGATAGTGTTTTTACATTAAGAGGCCACTAGATGGTGGGGTTTTTCACCGCCGGGGGAATTCGACAACCCGCCCGCCTCGTTTGACTTCCGCGGGCGTTCGCGGCCATATTCCGCAGGCGGCGCGCGCGCCGATGGAGGTTCGTCAATGTCCAGCGCTCCCGAGACCGCCACGCAGGTCACGTCCCCTTCCGTCTTCGTCCTCAGCGTGACGGATCGCGCCGTCTCGAAGGTGAAGGAATTCGCCTCGAAGATGCCCGACGCCGCGAACAAGCCGCTCCGGGTCTTCATCCAGGGCGGCGGCTGCTCCGGTTTCCAGTACGGGTTCACGTTCGACGACAAGCGGCCGACGGACCACGTCCTCGCCGTGAAAGACATCGAGGTCGTCGTCGATCCGGCGAGCGCGCTCAAGCTCCACGGCTCCACCGTGGACTTCGTCGAGGACATGCGCGGCGCCGGCTTCGCGGTCGAGAATCCGAACGCGACGTCCGGCTGCGGCTGCGGAAAATCCTTCAGCTGAAGAATCGCTCCATCCTGAGGATCGTCTTCCTGACGGTCTTCATCGACCTCCTCGGCTTCGGGATCGTGATCCCCCTGTTGCCGCTCTACGCCGAGAAGTACCACCCGTCCGCGCTCGCGTTCGGGCTCCTGATGTCGAGCTACTCGGCGATGCAGTTCATCGCCGGCCCGCTTCTCGGCCGCCTCTCGGACCGGTACGGACGGCGCCCCGTGATCATCTTCTCCCTCCTCGGGACGGTCGTCGGCTACCTCCTCTTCGCGTTCGCGCGCTCCCTCCCGATGCTTTTCGCCGCGCGCCTCCTCCCGGGCGCGACGGGCGGGAACATCGGGACCGCGCAGGCCGTCATCGCCGACTCGACGGCGCCGTCCGAGCGGACGCGCGGGATGGCGATGGTCGGGATCGCGTTCGGCCTCGGCTTCATCTTCGGGCCCGCGATCGGCGGCTTCTCCGTGCACCTCGGCGAGTCCGCGCCGGGCCTTTTCGCGGCTGCGCTCTCGGCAATCGCCTGCCTCTGGGCGTTCCTCCGCCTCCCCGAGACGCGGCCCGTGGACATGGTCGCTCCGTCCGCGCCGCTCTTCTCGGCGGGTTCGCTCTTCAAGGCGCTCCGGCGGCCGGAGATCGGCGCCCTCATGCTCCTGTCCTTCGTGACGACGACCGCCTTCGCGAACTTCGAGTCCACGTTCGCGCAGTTCCTTTCGCTCCGGCTCGGGACGGGGCCGTCCACGGTCGCGTGGTTCTTCGTCTTCGTCGGCGTCTGCTCCGTCGTCGTCCAGGGCGGCCTCGTCCGGCGGCTCGTGCCCCGGTTCGGCGAAGCGCGCCTCGTCATGGCGGGCTGCGTCCTCCTGATCACCGGGTTTCTCGCGTTGCGGTTCGGGACGAACGTCCCGCGCCTCCTCGCGGCGATCGCCGTCATCGCGCTCGGGATCGGGATCACGACGCCGACGCTCTCGTCCCTCGTCTCCCGCCGCACGGCGGCGACCGAGCAGGGCGAGATCCTCGGGGCCTACCAGTCCATGGCGTCGCTCGGCCGCGTCTTCGGTCCGTTCGCAGGCGAGAACCTGTACCTGCGCATCGGCGCCGACGCCCCGCACTGGGCCGCCGCCGCGCTCCAGGGCGGCGCGCTCGTCCTTTCGGCCGCCGGCCTCTTGAAGGACAATGAGGACGCGCCCCCGCGCGCGGAGGAGTCCACCCCATGACGCCGCAGGTCCCCACCGCCCACCAGCTCTCGCGCGACTGCCCCGCGATCCGGATCCCGTCGGGCGAACCCGTCACGCTCAAGGCCGGCACGGACGTCTTCCTGACGCAATCGCTCGGCGGGACTCTCACCGTGCAGGCGCCCGCGCTCGGCGGCCTGTTCCGAATCTCCGGGGAGAACGGCGACGCCCTCGGCATCACGGCCGGCGAGGCGGACGCCGCGCCCGCGGCCCCCGCGGGCCCCGTCAGCGAGGACGCGCTGTGGAACTCCCTGAAGACCGTCTACGACCCCGAGATCCCCGTGAACATCGTGGACCTCGGCCTCGTCTACGACCTCCGTGTCCTCGCCGCGGAGCGGGGCGGCACGCGCGTCGAGGTCAAGATGACGCTGACGGCGCCCGGCTGCGGGATGGGCCCCGCGATCGCCGCCGACGCGCAGTCCCGCGTCGCGCACGTGCCGGGCGTGAAGGAAGCCGAGGTCCAGCTCGTGTGGGACCCGCCGTGGAGCGCGGAGATGATGACGCCGGAGGGCAAGCGGATTCTCGGGATCGCCTGACCAGTTTCCTCGGGATTACGCGCGTTACTGCAGAGGGACGCGCCCCGCGAAGCCCTCGTCGTACCCGTGGAAGAACTCGAGGGACTCCTCGGGCCACTTCCAGCAGTAGTACCCGGCACCCGAGTCGAAATCGACGAGCCACGGGCCCTTGACCTCGATCCCGAGGGCCTCGACCTCTTCGCGCCAGCCGTTCAGGATCCCCTCGACGGCGCGCTCCGTCCGCGCCCGGATCGTCTCGGCGTCCTCGTCCGACACGGCGTCGAGGCCTTCAAGGGCCTCGAGCGCCCGGCGCGTCTTCTCGCGCACGGCCGGGAGGAGCGCCCGCGCCTCGTCGAACGTGAAGGTCTTCCGGGAGGGCTCGGACACGGACCCGAGGATAGCGCGAGATCCGAGCCTATGATGGCGCCGTGAACCCGCTCGCGAAGGACGCCCAGGCCGCCGACGAGGCGGCCGTCCGGCTCAGGCGGACGCTCCACGAGCGGCCCGAGACCGCGTTCGAGGAGGTCGAGACCGCCCGCCTCGCCGCGGAGCGCATGCGCGCGCGCGGTCTTGCCGTGCGCACGGGCCTCGGGAAGACCGGCGTCGCCGCCGTCCTCGACACCGGGCGGCCCGGGAAGACCGCCCTCCTGCGGGCCGACCTCGACGGGCTGCCCGTCGAGGAGAAGACGGGCCTGCCCTTCGCGTCGGTGAACGGCCGAATGCACGCGTGCGGGCACGACGGGCACGTGGCCGCGCTGGACGAGGCCGCCGACCTCCTGCTCCTCGATCCTCCCGCACGGGGCCGCGTCGTCTTCGCGTTCCAGCCGGCCGAGGAGGGCGCGGGCGGCGCCGCGTCGATGATCGCCGACGGCGTCCTCGACGATCCTCGGCCCGACGCCGTCTTCGGCATCCACCTGTGGACGTCCCTTCCGCTCGGCGTCGTCGGTGTCGCTCCGGGCGCGATGATGGCCGCCGTCGACGAGTTCCGGATCGACGTCACGGGCGCAGGCGGCCACGCGGCCTCTCCGCACGAGACCCGCGACGCCGTCGTCGGCGCCGCTCACGTCGTCACGGCGCTTCAGACCGTCGTCGCGAGACGCCTGTCTCCGCTCCAGGCCGCCGTCGTCTCCGTCACGTCCGTGCACGGCGGCTCCGCATTCAACCTTCTCCCGGGGTCCGTGACGCTGACGGGGACCTGCCGATCCTTCGACGGCGACGTGCGCGACCGGCTCGGCGCTCTCATCCCGGAGATTGCCGCCCACGCCGCGGCCGCCTCGGGCTGCGCGGCGAAAACGGTCTACACGCGGCTCTCGGCCGCTCTCGTGAACCACCCGCTGGAGGCCGAGCGCGCGCGGCGCGCGACACGTGCCGTCCTCGGCGAGGGCCGCGCGACGGGAGAGTGCCGGACGATGGGCGGCGAGGACTTTTCCGAGTTCCTCCTGCGCGTCCCGGGCGCTTTCGCGTTCGTCGGCGCGGCACGGACCGACGGCGCGCGCGGGCCTCACCACTCCCCGGACTTCGACTTCGACGAGCGGGCCCTTCCGCATGCGGCCCGCCTCCTCGCCGCGTACGCCCGCGACGTTCTCTCGGCCTGACCCGCTTGGTCCTCGCGCTCGTCGTCTACGGCGCCGCCGTTCTCCTCGTCGGCCTCCTCTCGGCGCGCGCGGCGTCGCGCTCGACGGACGCGTTCCTCGTCGCGGACCGCGGGCTCGGCGCGTTTCGTGCGGGCGTCGCGCTTTCCTCGACGGTCATCGGGGGTTCGACGACGCTCGTCCTTGCCGCCCTCGTCGCCGAAAGGGGTCTGCCCGCGCTCTGGCTCGACCTCGCGGGCGCGCTCGGCCTTCTCGCGCTCGGCGCCTTCCTCGCCCCGCGCGTCCGGGCGACGGGCGCGACGACGATCGCCGAAGTCATCGGGCGGACCTACGGCCCGGGCGTCCGGCGCATCGCCGCGGCGCTCGTCGTCTGCGCCGAGATCGTGTGGTTCGCTCTCCTGACCGAGGCGACCCAGACCGTCGTGGTCGCGACGACGCCGTGGAACCCGTCGCGCGTTCTCGTTCTCACCGCCGCGCTCTTCGTCGCGTACACGGCGCTCGGCGGCCAGCGCGCGGTCGTCGGGACCGACCTCCTTCAGTTCGCCCTCATGGTCGCCGGACTCCTCCTCGTCGCGTTGCCGCTCGCGCTCGCCCATCTCGCACGTACGCCGCCGCCCTCGCGCCTCCTCGCGTTTCCGACCGGCGCCGGCCTCGGCTGGGGGGACGTTTTCGCGCTCCTCGTTCTCGTCGGGCTGCCGCACGCGGTCGGAAGCGACGTGTGGGCGAAGGCGCTCTCGGCCCGCGACGCGTCGGCGGCGCGGAAGGCTGCCTTCGGGGCGGCCTTCGCGAAGCTCGTCTTCGGCCTCGCGACCTGCTCGATCGCTCTCGCGGGTGTCGCGTGCGGAGTCGGCGGCCCTCCGGCGGAGCTTTTCCCGCGCACCGTGTTCGTGCTCGCGGGCCCGGCTCTCGCGCCGTTCCTCCTCGTCGCGCTCGTCGCCACGATGCAGTCCTCCGCGGACTCCGTCCTCCTGTCGGCCGCGGCGGCAACGGCGCACGACCTCGTCCCGCGCGCGGACGTGCGGCTTGCCCGAATCGCGGTCGTCGCGTACGGAGCGGCCGGGCTCCTCGTCGCCCTCGTCCTGCGCGACCTCGTCGAGACGTTCCGGCTGGGTTACACGCTCTTCGCGTCCGGGCTCATCCTTCCGACGCTCGCGGCGTTCGTCCCGGGCGTCCGCGTCGACCGGCGGTTCGCGGGCGCGGCGATGCTGCTCGGCGGCGCCGCGGCGATGCTCGAGCGCTTCCTCCACGTCGCCGGTGTGGACCCCGTCCTCGCGGGGACGGGCGTCAACGCGGTGGTGCTCCTCCTCGGTCTCAGGCGAGGCCGGTGACGCGGAGCGCGGCGGCCACGACGGCTCGCCGCGACGCTTCGGGGCTCATGGCCTCGGCGCCGTTTCCGTTTCGCGCCGCGACGAGCGCCCCGTCCATGAGGACGAGAACGAACCGCGCGGCGGCGTCGGATCCGTACCCGCCCTTCTCGCCGACGTCCGCGATCGTCTTCGAGAGGTGCCGCGCGCGCGCGTCGTCCGGCGGTTCTTGCGCGCTGCCGTCCGCCGCCGCCGGCCCGGCGAGCCTGTGCAGAAGGCTCAGACGGGAAAGCGCGGGCCGTGTCCACGCGTAGTCCCAGAGCGATTCGACGACGGCGGAGAGGCGCTCGGCTGCCGAACCGGACTGCCCCGACGCCGCCATCTCACCCGAGAACGCCGCTTCGAGAACCGCCCGGTAGAGGCGCTCCTTGTTCCCGAAATGATAATGAAGCGTGGCCACATTTACGCCGGCGCGAGTCGCGACCTGGCGGGTCGTGGCGCCGGCAAAGCCGGATGCCGCGAAACTCTCCTCTGCCGCCTCGAGGATTTCCCGGCGTGTCTCCGCTGGATTTCCGCCCTTGGGGCGGCCCACGTTGCGCTTCTTCATGCCGTCGATCCGATGCCTCGCCATGGTCGGATCATAAAAAATCGGAGGATTGGTCTGCAACGAGCCGGGTCCCGGCAGACCCCGGAGCCGGATGTTAGCGTCCGCCGGTGTGACCGTCCCGAAAGCAGCTCCGTTCCGGGTCCGGACCGCCCGCGCCGGCGAGTGGCCGAAGTCGGGCCCGGACGCCGCCCTTCTCGCAACGGACCCCGACGGCGCTCTCGTCGCTTCCTCGGAAGACGGCCGGGTGCTCGGGCGCGCGGCCGCGGCCGTGCGCGAGGACGCGCTCCTGCTCGCGCGCCTCGAAGTCGATCCCGCGCACCGCGGGGCCGGCGTCGGCAGCGCACTTCTCGAGGCCGTTCGAGCGTACGGCGCGGCGCGCCGCGCGCGCGCCCTCGAGGCGCTCGCTCCCTCCGGCCCGGAAGGCGTCACGTTCCTCCTCCGCGCCGGGCTTTCGCTCCGCACGCTCGTCCTCTCGTTCACCGGCGCCCCGCCCACGCGCGCCGGGAGGACGGTCCCCCTCGAACCCGTCGGCTTCGGCGCGCCACTCTCCGGATGGGTCGCAGACCTCGACCGCGAGACTCGCGGCTTCGCGCGCCCCGCCGAGTGGGAGCGCGCCGTCGCCAGGGGCGAGGTCCTCGCGCTAAAGCGGCGCGGCCGGCCCGAGGCCGTCGGCGCCCTCCGGTTCTCCGGCGCGACGGCATGGATCGGGCCGGCGGCGGGACGCAGCCCCGAGGCCGCCGCCCAGCTCTTCCTCGCCCTGGCCGCGCGCTCGGGCGTGTCCGGCGCCTCGCGGCTCGTCGTTCGCATTCCCGCGGAGGCCGCCCCGATTCTCGAAGCCGCCCGGCGCGCGGGGCTTACCGCCGGCGAGGCGATCCCGCTCCTCGCGCTCCGCAGACGCGGCGACTTCCGGCGCCTCGCCGGCGCGCCGGGGCCCCTTTTTTGAGGTGAGGGTGCGGCGATCGGCGACACTTCCCGGCACGGGCCGGTGCCATCCGGCCCCTTTTCGTCGATTCCGAGTCAGAATCTCAGCGAGAGGAACAGCCTGCATGCGCCTGCCCATTCGATTCGCACTCGTCGCCGCGCTCCTGACGCCCGCCGCCCTTCTCGCGGACACGCCCACGACGACGCAGTGGATCGTGACGTCGGCGAAGGCCACGGGCGCCGGCGGCAATCAGTACGTGTCGTCCCTTCGGATCGTGAACCCGGGCGCGTCCCCCGCCCCCGTCGACCTCACCTTCCTGCCCGCGAGCGACGGTTCCGTCGACAACGGGACGAACCCCGCGAAGGTCAGCGTCACGGTGAACGCGCATTCCACGCTCGCGATCGACGACATCCTCGGGACGAAGTTCGGCGTGACGGGCGCCGGCGGCATCCTCGTCCAGTCGACCGGCATCGTGCCGGTCCCCGTCTGGGCTCTCTCCCAGACGCTCGTCGTGAACGCCCTGAGCTCGACCGGCGTTCCCGGGACGAACGGCTTTGCGATCCCGGCGCAGAACACGGATCAGATCGTCGCCGCCGGCGAGACGGCGTACATCCCGTACGTCTCGTCGTCCTCGAGCGCGACGAGCGGCTACCGGACGAACGTCTTCCTCCTGTCCGCGGACACGACGGGCCCGACCGTCGTGACCGTCGCGCTCGTCAAGAGCGACGGGACGATCCTCGGGACGCGCGACATCACACTCGCGCGGCTCGCCCAGACGCAGATCAACGGCATCGCCGCCTCGTTCGGCTACACGGCCAACGACACGAACCTAACGGCGACGGTCACGGTCAAGAGCGGCGGCCCCGTCGCGACGGGCGCCTCGGTCATCGACAACGCGATCGCCTCGATCAGCTACTCGCCGCCGGTGAAGGTGGCGAAGGCGAACAACGGCGCGTACGGGCTCCTCCTGAACGACGGCGGGTACGACTTCTCCGGGCGCCTCGACATCCTGGCCGGCGCCGGCGATTTCCTCTCGATGTCGATCGTCGTCCCGAACTGCAACGGCCAGGCCTACGTCTTCCCGTTCCAGGCGTTTGGCGCCTCGCAGGGTACGAACGCGAACACGAGCTTCGTCACGCAGGCGGACGGCTCGATCTCGTTCAGTGGCGCGCAGCCGGACGCGGCCTTCAGCGGCACGATCTACTCGAACGTCGACGGCTCCGTCTACGGGAGCGTCACCTACACCCGAGCGAGCGGCACGAACGGGGCGCCCTGCCCGGGCGTGAGCATCCCCGCTCCGTACACGTTCAACGGAACCAAGGCGTTTTCGCTCCCGTGACCCGCTTCGCCCGGCGCGCTGCGGCGGCCCTCGCCGCGGCGGCCCTCGCCGCGACCCCCGCACGCGCGGCCGACCTCTACGGGAAGCCGCTTCGCGGGCTCACGGCCGTGAGCGTCGCGGCCGTCGTGGCGGCGCCCGGGAGATTCGCCGGCAAGAGCGTCCGCGTCGAGGGCAGGAACGCGGGAGCCGCCGGCAAGCCGGCGCTGAAAGAGGGCGATGCCGTCCTTCCGATCGTGACGGATGGCTCGTACGAGCTTCCCGCGGGCCTCTCGGGCGGGACGCTCGCCGCCGAAGGGCGCGCGCATTCCCGCGACGGCGGCGCCGTCTTCGTCGCGACGGGCGTCGAGGTCCGGCGCTAGACTTCCGCGCGTGAGAAAAGCGCTCCTGTCCATCGCGGTCCTCGCCGCGCTCGCCTCCGCCGCGTCCTGCCGGCGCGTCGAGGAGACGCGCTCGCTCAACTTCGACCCCGAGACGACGGCCGGCTCGCTCGGCCCCGGCTGGGACGGCTTCGAGAAGGCGGACTCCGGCGACACGTTCGTCTGGGTCCACGGCAAGGAAGCGCGGCTCGTCGTCCAGAGTCGCGCCGACGGGGACCGTCTCGTGCGCTTCCGCTGCTGGCCGTTCGGCTTCCCGGGTGGTCCCGCGCAGACGCTGACGTTCTTCGTGAACGACCGGAAGATCGAGACCCTGACTCTCGGGGGCGACGCGCGCGTCTACGGCATCCCGACACCGCGGGACGCGTGGAGGCGCGGCGTCAACGAGCTGAAGTTCGCTTTTGCATACGCGGAGTCCCCGAAGGACCGCATTCCGGGCGCGACCGACGAGCGCACGCTCGCCGCGGCGTTCGACTGGCTCGAGATCCTCCCGCACGTCCCCGCCCGGAAGTGACTCAGCGCTCCTCGTCGGAAGGGATGTCGGGGTAGGCCCCCCGCAAGGCGTCGAACACGCGCCGCAGGATCTCTCCGCCGGCGGGCGGGACTTCGCGGAAGACGTACGTCTCGTTCTTCGTCGAAAGGCGCCATTCCGTGCACGGCGCGCCGGGCGCCCCATGGCACCGGATCGCGTGCCCGGTCAGCCGGCGAACGGGCAGGACGAGGTTCTTCCCGGGGTTCACGCGGTCAGACCAGCGGACGAGGTCGTCCCTGAGCTCGAGGACGCCCGCGTCCCACCGGCTCCGAAACAGCACGAGACCCGGGTTTCGGCGCGCCAGGCCCTCCCAGCGGAACGGCGCTGGCGCCGCGGGCGGCGTCTCCTGGCCGGCCCCGGGCCGGGCCGGAACCGCGAGCAGCGCGACGAGCGCGAGGACGGGCGGACGCGCGCGGCGCATGCGGGAATTGTAGACGCCGGGTTTCCCGTTATGCTGGGTCGATGAGGCGCTTTCTCGCGACGCTCGTTCTCGCCGTTCTCGCGGCGCGGGGCGCCGCCGCTCAGCAGCCCGACCCCCTGACGACGCGGCTCAAGCGCTACACGGAGACTCCCATCGCGACGTTCCAGGGCTCCGAGTGCGTCTCGATCCAGGCGCCGAAGAGCATCGTCTGGCGCCTTCTCGTGGGGCCCGAGACGGTGAGCACGTGGCTTCTCGCGGGCGTGCCGGGCGTCGAGCCCCGGCGCGCGTCGTACGGCAAGGGCCCGACGGCGACCAAGGGCGACGTCCTCTCGATCGCCGCGACGACGGCGGACGGACCCCGGCGGATCGACCTCACGGTCATCGCGCTCCAGCCCGGGGAGCTCCTCGCCCTGCTCGTGAAATCGGACGACGCGGCCCTCCTCGACGCAAAAGTCGAGCGCCTGACGCTCGCGTTCTTCGTCGACGGGCGTGCGGACGGCACGACGGACCTGACGTGGGCCTCGCACTACGACGCGGATTCGCCGTTCTCGGCCCTCCTGTCTCCGACATACATGCGGGGGCGCCACGCGCGCAAGCTCGCGGCGCTCAATCTCTTCAAGGCGATCGCCGAAACGGCGGCGAGCCTCCCGTATCCGCCGCTGCACGACGTCCCGACCTCGCCCCAGCCGACGGCTGCCCCGCGCCGGAAGAAATGAAAAGGGGGCGCCGAAGCGCCCCCGTTCTCCAGCCGGAGCGGAATTCCTAGAGGATGACGCCCTTGATCGGGACCTTGACCTCGGCCTTCGCCTTGTCGCTCGTCCGGATCGTGAGGTCGCCCTCGAAGACGCCCTTCTTGATCTTCTGGTCGACCGTGAGGACGACCTGGACGCGCGACTTGTCGACCGGCACCACCTCGGCCGAGATGCCGGGGACGCTCGTCTCGGCCTTCATGACGGAGAAATTCTCCACGGCCGCATTGTTGTTCACGAGCATGACGTTCCGCTTTTGAGGATCGCCCTTCGGGTCGAAGTTCCCGAAATTGATCGAAAGCGGCGTCACGGACACCGTCGGCTTGATGAACCCGGTAATCTGAAGCTCGATCTCGGGCTGCTTCTTGACGCCGGTCGCGACCTTCACGGTGCCGCCGAGCAGGCCCTCCGGCGCGTCGGGCGCCGTCGTGACCGTGACCTTCCACTGGTTCGGGCCGTGGTCCTTCAGAAGCTCCTTCTCGGGCACGGGCGCGAGCCTGACGCGCAGGAAGGAATTCGGAGCCTCGGCCTTCGTCGGCTTGAAATCCGGCTCGTCCGAGACGAGGACGACCTCGGCCGACGACGCCTCGCCCGAGAGCGCCGTGATCCGGAAGAATCCGTAGGGAAGCGCGTCGACGAACGGCTTCACGACGGCCGAGAGGAAGAGCGTCTTCTGCGGGACGGTCGGGTCGTCCGTGATGAGGAGCGCCGTCTTCGAGATCGGGCCCGAGAAGTTCTTCGTGTCGACGGTGAGGGTCACCTTCCCCTCTCCGCCCGGCTTGATGACCTTGTCGAACTCGGGAACCGTGCAGCCGCACGACGGCTTGACGTCCGTGATGTGGAGGTCTGCGTTGCCCGTGTTCTTGAGGATGAAAACGTGCTTGATCGGCTCGCCCTTGGCGACCTGGCCGACGTCCTTCTTGTCCTCGGCGATCACGAGCTTCGGGCCCGTTGCTTCCGCAGCCTTCGTCTGGGCGGCGAGAAGGGACGGCAGGGCGGCGAGCGCGAGCCCGGCTGCCGCGAGCGCGGAGACGAATCGAGAGCGGCGGGGAGAGATCATGTCCGGGAGCCTCCTTCGGGAAGGGGCGGCGGCCGCGCCGGGCCCCATGAAAAACTCGAAAATCGAACCCTGCGAGTATACGTGGGACCCGCCGGGCAGACCTATGGATGCGCCACGAAGGCGCCGATTGACGCCTCTTAGGGCGTCTAGCAAACTGCGCGCCCGGTGCCCGCAGCCTCTCGCACGTTCCACCTCGTCGCGGTGGGTGGGACCGCGATGACGCCGCTGGCGGCCCTCCTCCTTGCCCGCGGCGAGCGCGTGACGGGCTCCGACGGCCCGCTCTACCCTCCCATGTCCGACCGCCTCGCCGCGCTCGGCGTCCCGGTCCTGCCCGCCTACTCCGCCGGGAACGTCGCCCCGGACGTCACCGAGGTCGTCGCGGGCAACCTCGCGCGCAAGGACAACGCCGAGGTCCTCGAGGCCCTGCGCCGCGGGCTCCGCGTGCGGTCGATGCCCGAGACGCTCCACGACGAGATCCTCGCCGGGCGGCACCCCGTCGTGGTCGCGGGAACGCATGGCAAGACCACGACGACCGCTCTCACCGCGTGGCTCCTCGCCGCGGCCGGCCGCGACCCCGGGTACCTCGTCGGCGGCGAGCCCGCGAACTTCTCCTCGCCCGCGGCGCTCGGGACGGGCGCGCCGTTCGTCGTCGAGGGGGACGAGTACTCGACGTCGTACGCCGACAAGGGGCCGAAATTTCTTCACTACGCGCCCCGGACGTTCGTCCTGACGTCCGTCGAGTTCGACCACGCGGACCTCTACGCCGACCTCGACGCCGTGAAGGCGGCGTTTCGCGCGGGCGTCGCGCTCGTCCCGCCGGACGGCCGCGTCGTCGCGTGCGCGGACGACGCGAACGTGCGCGACGTCCTGCGGGTCGCGCGGGCGGAGGTCGTGACGTATGCGCTCGATCGTGTCGACGCGGACGTCCGGACCACGAGCGTGAGAGAGACCGAAGAAGGGATTCTCTTCGAGGTTGAAGAGCGTGGGGCTCGCGCCTCCGGAGGATCTCCGTCGCCTCCTCTCTTCCTTCCTCTTTCCGGCCGTCACAACGTCGCGAACGCGCTCGCCGCGATCGCGGTGGCACGGGAGTTCTCTCTTTCGTTCGAAGAAATCTCCCGCGGCCTTTCGTCCTTCCGGGGCGTTCGCCGGCGGATGGAGGTGCGCGGCTCGGCGCGCGGCGTGACCGTCGTGGACGATTTCGCGCACCACCCCACCGCCGTCGCGACGACGGTCGCGGGCGCGAAGCGCCGCTTCCCGGGCCGGCGCGTCTGGGCGGCGTTCGAGCCGCGCTCGATGACGGCCGGGCGCGCGGACTTCTTCGAGCCGTACGTCCGGGCGCTCGCGGAGGCGGACGCGGTCGCCCTCGCGGCCCCGTTCCATGCGGCGCGCCTCGCGCAGCCCGGCGGCCCCGGGTCGCTCGACGCGGCGGCGCTCGTCGCGCGCCTGCGCGCGGCGGACAAGCCCGCGCTCACGGCGGCGACGCCCGACGCGCTGGTCGCCGCGCTCGTCCCCGAGCTCCGCGACGGCGACGTCGTCCTCGCGATGTCGTCCGGATCGTTCGGCGGGTTCTGCGCGAAGCTCCTCGCCGCCCTGGCCTGACGGCCCGGCGCGTCAGGCTCCTTCCCACTCCGCCGGGTCGAGCGTCCCCTCGAAGACGACGCGCGCGTCGCCCGCGAGCGTCACGTCCCGCGCGACCTCGCCCGCGAACCGGAAACCGACCTCGAGCGTCTGCCCCGAGCGCGTCTCGAGAGAGACCGGCGCCGTCGCGCGGCCGAGCGCGCAGGCCGTAACGGCCGTCGCGACCGAGCCCGCGCCGCACGCGAGCGTCTCGGCCTCGACGCCGCGCTCCCACGTCCGCACGCGGACGCGCGACGGCCCGAGGACCTCGACGAAGCTCGCGTTCGCGCCCTCGCGCATCTCCGGGTGGTGGCGGAGCGCCGGCCCGAGGCGGGAGAGGTCGAGCGCGGCGAGGTCGACGCCCGGCGCGACGAACGCGACGGCGTGCGGGACGCCGACGGCGACGGCGTACGCCTCGCGCTCGAGGACGCCCGTCGCGTCGAGCGAGGAGACCGCGCGCCCCACGGCGACGGG
>Ga0335070_10002337_pt1 | contig 22096 bp, 20 predicted proteins | sample Lox_Sample_13_FD_206722 | JGI IMG/M metagenome (GOLD analysis project Ga0335070, IMG submission 206722) | Soil microbial communities from Loxahatchee National Wildlife Refuge, Florida, United States - Lox_Sample_1.3 | ecosystem: Environmental > Terrestrial > Soil > Wetlands | place: USA...
CTCGCCAACACCCGCTGGGGCGTCCTGACCGCGCGCCGCGCATGGCTGTCCGCCGGCGACGTGGCGAACACGCTGCCCTGGGAGCGCTTCGCGCCGCTGCGCAAGCGCGCCCGCGTCGCCTGAGGACCCGCTTACCCCAGCAGGCGGGGGAGCAGCTCGCCGGCGACGACGCGGTCCACCGCGGCCCGCGTGTAGGGCGCGAGCAGGTCGATCGAGCGCGCGACGTAGCGGGGCGCCGGGTCGTCGAGCGCGGCGCGGATCGCCGGCGCCAGCTCGTCGCTGACCAGGCGCGGGTCGAGCTCGCGCGCGATCTCGAGCGCGGCGTAGGGCCCGGGAGCGGGCGTCGTGACGAGCACACAGCCGTCGGCGAGCGCCTCCAGCTGCGCGATGCCGTAGTCCTCGCGGCGCGGGGCGGTGACGAACACGCGCGCGCGGCGCAGCAGCGCGCGGTAGGCCTCGCGGTCCATCGGCCCGGGCACCTCGACCCCCGGCGGCGGGTCCGGGAGCCGCTCGGGCTCGAGGCCCGCCACGACGAGCCTCTCGCCCTCGCGGCGGGCCGCCGCCCAGGCGGCCAGCACGCGGTCGAGCCCCTTCTTCTGCGGGTCGGCGGCGTAGGTCAGCGCCGCGACCTCACGCAGCGCCCAGGGCTCCCCGAGGCCGGAGGGCTCGACCGGGATCGGCACGATCACCGCGTCGGCGTGCGGCTCGGGCGTCTCGGCCAGCGTCCCCGGTGCGGTCGGGATCAGCAGCGGGGCCTCGCGCACGCGGCGCGCCTCAAGCGGCCGCTGCCAGATGCCGTGCCGCCCCGGACGGGTCGCGGCCGCGGGCGCGTCGTAGCGGATCGCGCCTGGCGCGGGCCACAGCAGCGCCGCCGTCGTCGTGCTGTAGACGATCGCTCGCGGCCGCTCGCGGGCGAGCGCCGCGCGCGCGGCGCGCGCGGCGGCGCGCGCCCAGCGCAGGTCGGTCAGGGCGAAGGTGCGGACCTGCGGCGGGGGCTCGGCGGCGGCCACCACGACGCTCGCGCCGGCGCGGCGCAGCGACGCGGCGAGCTCCTCGTCGGAGGCTCGCAGGCCGGCGGTCGACCCGAGCGAGACGAGCAGGACGTCGGCGCTCTCGGGCGCCATCAGGTGGCCGGGCCGTGCGCCGGGTCGCTGTCGCGCCGCAGTCCGGGCGTCCGCACGAGCTTGATCGGCCCGACGGCCGACGTCGTGGCGACGAAGAACGTCACCCCGTCACGCTCCTCGATCGCCGTGACGGCGGCGTCCTGGTGGCGCCAGGAGAGCGCCCAGATGACGCCGAAGCCGGCGGCGATCGCCGCGATCTGCGGGAGGAACACGGAGAGGATCGCCGCCGCCAGCGTCGCGAGCAGCAGCGGCCACAGGCGCATGAGCAGGACACGCCCTGCGCGCTGCTCGGGCAGCGTGGTCGCGCTCTTGGCGTCGCGCAGGGCGCGCGCCACCGACGGCGTCGACTGGCGGCGCCGGCCGATCCACCCGCCGATCACCACCGCGAGCGCCCACCACGCCGCGGCCACGAGGGTGAGCCGTGTGTCGCCGGAGGCCCCGGCCTCCAGGATCGTGATCGCGCCGAGCATCGTGGCGGCCGCGGCGCTCAGCAGCACGGTCGTCTTGAGCAGGTCGACGAAGCGCATCAGGCGAGCAGCGCCTCGAGCAGCGTGCGAACGCCCTCCGGTCCGTTCACGATGACGTCCGCCTCGGCGAGGACGGCTTCCGGGGTCTCGTCGGACCGCACTCCGACGCAGACCGCCCGGCGCAGCCGGCCCTCGGCGACCAGCGCGCGCAGCCCGGCGAACGCGTCGAGATCGGTCACGTCGTCGCCGACGTAGAGCGCGGCGTCGACGTCGCCGAGCGCGAGCAGGTGGCGCACGGCCGCGTCCTTGCCGATCGGCACGGGCGGGCGCAGCTCGAGGACGCGCCGGCCCTCGTGCAGGTGCAGCCCGGCGTCTGCGGCGCTCTGCGCGATCTCGCGCGCCAGCCCCTCGGCGCGATGCTCGTCGTCGGCGCCGCGCCAGTGCAGCGCGACGATCGGCCCCTTGTCCTCCCGCCGCAGACCGGCCGCGCGCATGCGCTCGGCGCCGGCGGCGTCGGCGACGGCCCGTACGCGCACGCCCCAGCGCTCGGCCTCCTCGTCGACCACCGCCTCGGACGCCCCGCGCGGGAGCAGCTCGGCGCCGTGGTTCCCGGCGTAGGGGATCGAGCCGATCCCGACGATCCGCCGCGCGACGACGGCGCGCCGCCCGCTCACGCAGCCGACCTCGCCGTAGCGTTTGGTCAGCTCGTTGACGAGTCGGCGCGTGAGCTCGGGGACCGTCGCGGTCTCCGGGTCGCGCACGATCGGCGCGAGGGTCCCGTCGACGTCGAGCAGGATCGCCGTGCGCGCCGGGTCGGCGAGCAGCGGCGCGACGGCGTCTGCGAGCGTCGCGGCGTGGGGCACCCGATCTAGTATGGCGGCATGCCTCGCAGCCGACCGGTGCAGCTCGGCGCGATCGGCGTGGCGGCGGGGCTGTTCAGCGGGCTGTTCGGCGTCGGGGGCGGCGTCGTCGTCGTGCCGCTGCTCATCCTCTGGCTCGACTACGGCGAGCGCGAGGCCACCGGCACGTCGCTCGTGGCGATCGTCGTCACCGCGGGGTTCGCGTGCGCCCTGCAGGCGCTGTACGGCAACGTCCATGTCGGCGACGGGCTGCTGGTCGGGATCCCCGCCGTCGGCGGGGTGCTCGCCGGGACGGCGTGGCAGCAGCGCCTCGCGGGCCCGGCGATCCGGCTGCTGTTCGCCCTGCTGCTCGTCGTCACCGCCGCACTGCTGGTCGTGCGCCCGTGATCGCCGCGATCCTGATCGGCTTCGCCGCGGGTGTCCTCGCCGGGCTCCTGGGCATCGGCGGCGGGTCTCTGTTCGTCCCGGCGCTGGCGCTCATCCTCGGGCTCTCGCAGGTCGACGCGCAGGCCACCTCGCTGCTGGCGATCGTGCCGGTCGGCCTGGTCGGCGCCTGGCGCCAGCACCGCTACGGGAACCTGCGCATGCGCGATGGCCTGCTCGTCGGGCTGTGCGCGATCCCCGCGGCTGCGCTGGGCGTCGTGATCGTCAACGCGATCCCCGAGCGGCTCACCGCGGCGCTGTTCGCCATGCTCCTCGTCTACATCGCCTGGACGCTCGCGCGTGGGGCGCTGCGCGAGCTGCGCGGCGGCGATCCTCGTAGGCTGGACGGCGATGATGACGACGCGCCCCGTCCTGCGTGAGGAGCGACCCGGGCCGGGCATCGTCGCGCTCGCCGTCATCGGCTCGGTGGCGCTTGCGACTGCGATCGTCGTGCCGCTGCGCAACGTCGCGCCCGCGGTGTCGCTCGGGGGCGTCTACCTGCTGGCCGTGCTCGCCGTGTCCACCTGGGGCGGGCTGTGGCCGGGGCTGGCGACCGCACTGCTGGGCGCTGCGGCCTTCAACTGGTTCCTGATCGAGCCCACGGGCCGCTTCACCGTCGCCGACGGTCGCGACTGGTATGCCCTCGCGGTGTTCGTCGTCGTGGCGACGGTCGCGAGCAGCGTGGCCGAGCACGCGCGCTCGCGCCTGCGCGTGGCCGAGCTGCGCCGCCAGGAGGCGGCGCTCACCGCGGCGGCGGCCACCGCGCTGCTCGGGGAGGGCCCGCTGCGCAGCCGCCTTGCGCAGACCGCGCAGCGCGTCGCCGACGCGGCCGGCGCCGACAGCGCCGAGATCCTTCCGGGCGAACGCGCCGCGCCCGAGGGCGAGGTCGCGATCCCGCTCGACGCGGCACGCGGACGCGTCGGCACGCTGCTCGTGCCGGAGGGGCTCGAGCCCGGCGTGCAGCGGCGGCTGCGCCAGCGCGTCGCCCCGTCGCTCGCCGCGCTGCTCGCCGCGGCGCTCGAGCGCGACCGGCTCGCGGCCGAGCTCGTCGAGACCGAGGCGCTGCGGCGGTCGGACACGCTGAAGACCGCGCTGCTGCGCGCGGTCTCGCATGACCTGCGCTCGCCGCTGACGGCGATCCTCGCGGCCGGTGACACGCTCGGCTCGCCGACGCTCGCGCAGGACGACCGCGCGGAGCTCTCGGCGCTCGTCGTGACCGAGGCCGCGCGCCTGGACGCGGTGATCGACAAGCTGCTCGACCTCTCGCGCCTGGAGGCCGGGTCGGCGGAGCCGCGCGAGGACTGGTGCGAGATCGGCGAGCTGCTGCAAGCCGCCACCGAGGACGTCGAGCGCCGTGACCCTGGCGGCGGCACGTTCACGTTCGCGCTGCATGGCGAGCTGCCGCTGCTGCGCGCGGACCCCGCGCAGATCGAGCGGGTGTTCGTGAACCTGCTCGAGAACGCGCGCCGCTACTCGGCCGGCCTGCCGGTGTCGGTCCGCGCGAAGGTCGTCGGCAAGGGCCTCGTCGTGCGGATCGTCGACCAGGGCCCCGGCATCCCGTCGGCCGACCAGCGCCGCGTCTTCGAGCCGTTCTTCCGCGTCATCGCCGACGAGCGTGCGCACACCGGCCACAGCGGCTCCGGCCTGGGCCTGGCGATCGCCAAGGGCTTCGTCGAGGCCAACGGCGGGCGCATCTGGGTCGAGTCGGTCCCGGGTCAGGGGTCGAGCTTCGTCGTCGAGCTGCCGGTGCCGCAGGAGAGCCCGGTGACCACGGCTCCGCCGGCCTGATGAGCGACCGCCGGCGTATCCTCGTCTGCGATGACGAGCCGCAGATCCTGCGCGCGCTGAAGGTCGTCCTGCGCGAGGCGGGGTTCGAGCCGGTTCCGGCCGAGACCGCCGAGGAGGCGCTCGACCTCGCGGCCGTGCGTCCGCCCGACGCCGCGATCCTCGACCTCGTCCTGCCCGACCGTGACGGAGTCGAGCTCTGCCGCGCGCTGCGCGAGTGGACCGACATGCCGATCATCGTGCTGTCGGCGGTCGGCGACGAGGACGCGAAGGTGCGTGCGCTCGAGGCCGGCGCCGACGACTACGTCACCAAGCCGTTCGGCCCGCGCGAGCTGATCGCACGCCTGGAGGCGGCGCTGCGGCGCGTCGGAGCCGGTGCCACCGAGCCGGCGATCACCGTCGGCGATCTCGAGATCGACGTTGCCGCGCACCGTGTGCGCCTCGCCGGCGAGGAGGTGCATCTCACCCCGACCGAGTTCGAGCTGCTCAAGACGCTTGCGCGCAACCGCGGGCGCCTGATGACGCACCGCGCGCTGCTCGTCGAGGTCTGGGGGCCCGCCTACGCGGAGGACAACCACGTGCTGCGCGGGCAGATCGCGAACCTGCGCCGCAAGATCGAGCCCGACGGAGGGGCGGGCGGGTACCGGTTCATCCGCACCGAGGCCGGGATCGGCTACCGCTTCGCCGAGTAGCCGCCGGGGCGCGGCACCTGCACGCCATCTGTACACGCGTCGCCGATTCGCGTACGGCGCCGTGACAGCGCCGGTGGCAGACTCGATCCCATGCTCTTCGATCTGCTCGCCGTCGCCATCGGCATCGGCTTCTTCGTCGCGCTGTTCTACGCCGTCGACCTCATCGACAAGGCATGAGCGCCAACGCGATCGGCCTCATCATCGCGGTGCTCGTCGCCGTCTACCTCCTCGCCGCGCTGCTGCGCCCCGAGCGCTTCTAGGGGGCGGGCTCCATGGCAATGGATCTCCTCGCCCTCGCGATCATCCTCGGCGCGATCGTCGTCTGCGTCGTCCCGCTGGGCTCCTACATGGCCCGCGTCTTCACCGGCGAGCGGGTCTTCCTGACGCCGCTGGTCGCCCCGGTCGAGCGCGCCTGGTGCCGCCTGCTGGGCACGAGCCCCGAGCGCGGCCAGGACTGGAAGGCGTACGCCAAGAGCGTGGTCGGGTTCTCGCTGGCCTCATGGCTGCTGCTCTACGTGATCCTGCGAACGCAGACGATCCACCCCTGGAATCCCGAGAACTTCCACAGCGGCACCTGGGACGTCACCTTCAACACCGTCTCGTCGTTCGTGACGAACACGAACTGGCAGTACTACGGCGGCGAGACGACGATGACCTACTTCTCGCAGATGGCCGGCCTGACGGTCCAGAACTTCGCCTCGGCCGCCGTCGGCATCGCGGTCGCGATCGCGGTCATCCGGGGCCTGGCAAACCGCAGCGGCAGGTCCTACATCGGGAACTTCTGGGTGGACCTGTTCCGGGCGACGGCGTACGTCCTCGTCCCGATCTCGGTCGTCATCGCGATCGTGCTCGTCTCCCAGGGCGTGCTGCAGACGCTCGGCGGCTACGTCACGCTGAAGGGCCTCGCCGGCGCCCAGCAGACGCTCGCGCTCGGACCGGTCGCCTCGCAGGAGGTGATCAAGGAGCTGGGCACGAACGGCGGCGGCTTCTTCAACGTGAACTCCTCGATGCCGTTCGAGAACGCGAACGGCCTCACGAACGCGCTCGAGATCTGGCTCATCCTGTTGATCCCGGCGGCCCTGACCGCGACCTACGGGCGCATGGTCGGCAGCCGCCGGCAGGGCTGGGCGATCTTCGCCGCCATGGGCGTGCTGTTCCTCGCCTCGGTTGCGATCGTGTTCTTCGCCGAGCGCCACGCGACCCCCGCGCAGCAGTTCGCCGGCATCCTGCACTCCTCCGGGAACATGGAGGGCAAGGAGGTGCGCTTCGGCACGGCCGGCTCGGCGCTGTGGGCGGCGGTCACGACCGTGACCTCCTGCGGGGCGGTGAACGCCGCGTTCGAGTCGCTCACCGCACTCGGCGGCATCTCGCCGTTCTCCGGCCTGTCGGTCAGCGAGGTCGTCTTCGGCGGCGTCGGCTCGGGCCTCTACGTGATGCTGATCTTCGTGATCCTGGCCGTCTTCATCGGCGGGCTCATGGTCGGCCGCACGCCCGAGTTCCTGGGCAAGAAGATCGAGGCCCGCGAGATGAAGCTCGCGACGCTCACGGTGCTCGTCACGCCGCTGGCGGTGCTGATCACCGCCGGAGTCGCGGTGGCGAGCAAGTACGGCGCGCCGTCGATCTACGCCGAGGGGCCGCAGGGCTTCTCGGAGTCGCTGTACGCCTACCTCTCGCAGGCCAACAACAACGGCTCGGCGTTCGCGGGCTACACCGGCTACTACCAGCCGCAGCCCGGGAACATCGGGGCCCACGGCATCACGTTCGCCGACCTGCTCGGCGGGTTGACCATGCTCGGCGCGCGCTTCCTGCCGATGCTCCTGGTCCTCGCCGTCGCGGGGTCGCTTACGGCGAAGCGCGCCATCCCCGCAAGCGCGGGGACGCTGCGGACCGACACCCCGACCTTCGTCGTGCTCCTGATCGGGGTGGTCCTCCTGCTCGGGGCGCTGACGTTCTTCCCGGCCATCCTCCTGGGCCCGGTGGTCCAGGCCCTCACCAACCGCCTGTTCTGATCATGCGCCAGTATCTCCGCCCTGCGGCCCTCGCCATCGTCCTCGCGACGCTCGTGCTCGGGATCGCGTACCCCCTCCTCATCACCGGCGTCGCCAAGGTGGCGTTCCCGGGGAAGGCCGATGGCTCGCTCGTCAAGGTCGGCGGCCGCGCCGTCGGCTCCTCGCTGCTCGCCCAGGCGTTCACCAAGCCGGTGCTCGGCCCGAACGGCAAGCCGAAGGTCGACTCCGACGGCAACCCCGTCACCGAGCCGGACCCGCGCTACTTCCAGCCGCGCCCGTCGGTCACGGGCTACAACCCGGCCGGCACCTACTTCTCCAACCGCGGGCCGAACTCCGCCGTCGCCGCGTACGCGTTCCGCGCCAACATGCGCGCGTACCTGGCGCTCGAGAAGCCGTACGACCCGTCGCTCACCGCGGCGACCGTGCCGGTCGACGGCGTGACGACGAGCGCGTCCGGCGTCGACCCGCACATCTCGCCGGCGAATGCGCGGGTTCAGGCCTACCGGATCGCCTCCCAGCGCGGGATCCCGCGCTCGGAGGTGCTGAAGCTCATCGACCAGAACACGGACGGCCGCAGCCTCGGCGTGCTCGGCATGCCGGGCGTGAACGTCCTCAAGCTCAACCTCGCCCTCGACGCGAAGGCTCCGACGTCATGACCACGCACAAGAAGCAGTCCGCATCCCTCTTCACCGGCGACATCCTGCGGCCGGCGATCGTCTCGTCGTTTGCGAAGCTGGACCCGCGCGTCCAGCTGCACAACCCGGTGATGTTCGTCGTGGAGATCACGGCGGTGATCGCCACCTGCGCGTGGATCAAGCAGGTGCTCGGCGGCGCCCCGCTCGGCGGCGGCCACGAGCCGACGTGGTTCACGGCGACCGTCGCCGTCTGGCTGTGGCTCACCGTGGTCTTCGCCAACCTCGCCGAGGCGCTCGCCGAGGGCCGCGGCAAGGCGCAGGCCGACACGCTGCGCGCGATGCGCGCCGATACTCCTGCGCGCCTGCGCGACGGTGGCACGAAGCTCGCCAACGAGCTGCATCGCGGCGACGTCGTGATCGTCGAGGCCGGCGAGGTGATCCCCGGTGACGGCACCGTCATCGAGGGCATCGCCTCGGTCGACGAGTCGGCGATCACCGGCGAGTCCGCACCGGTCATCCGCGAGTCGGGCGGCGACCGCAGCGCTGTCACCGGCGGCACACGCGTCCTCTCCGACCGGATCGTCGTGGAGATCACGCAGGAGCCCGGCCAGAGCTTCATCGACCGCATGATCGCCCTCGTCGAGGGCGCCGAGCGGCGCAAGACGCCGAACGAGATCGCGCTCGCGATCCTGCTCGCCGGCCTGACGCTCGTGTTCCTCGTCGTCGTGGTGACGCTGCAGCCGTTCGCGCACTTCGCCGGGACCACGATCTCGATGACGACGCTCGCCGCGCTGCTCGTCGCGCTCATCCCGACGACGATCGGCGCCCTGCTCAGCGCGATCGGCATCGCCGGCATGGACCGCATGGTGCGCCGCAACGTGCTCGCCCTCTCGGGGCGCGCCGTCGAGGCGTCCGGGGATGTGGACGTCCTGCTGCTCGACAAGACCGGCACGATCACCTACGGCAACCGCCAGGCGGCCGAGTTCGTCGCGATGCCCGGGGTCAGCGAAGAACGACTCGAGTCGGCGGCGCGGCTCTCGTCGCTCGCTGACGAGACGCCGGAGGGCCGGTCGATCGTCGCGCTCGCCGAGAAGCTGGGGGTCGATCCCTCCACCGCGATGCCCGAGGGTGCACAGTTCGTCCCCTTCACCGCCCAGACGCGCATGAGCGGGCTCGACATGAACGGCAGCAGCCTACGCAAGGGTGCGGCCGATGCCGTCGCCGCGTGGGTGGCCGAGCGCGGCGGCGCCGTGCCGAGCGCGCTCGAGCCCGCCGTCGACCGGATCGCCAACGAGGGCGGTACGCCGCTGGTCGTCGCGCAGGGGACGCAGGTCCTCGGGGTCATCTACCTCAAGGACACCGTCAAGGAGGGCATGACCGAGCGCTTCGAGCGGCTGCGGGCGATGGGCATCCGCACCGTGATGATCACCGGCGACAACCGCCTGACCGCGGCGAAGATCGCGCAGGAGGCCGGCGTCGACGACTTCCTCGCCGAGGCGACGCCCGAGCGCAAGATGGAGCTCATCCGCCACGAGCAGGAGCAGGGCCGGATGGTCGCGATGACCGGCGACGGGACGAACGACGCCCCGGCGCTGGCCCAGGCCGACGTGGGCGTCGCGATGAACACCGGCACCCAGGCGGCGCGTGAGGCGGGGAACATGGTCGACCTGGACTCCAACCCGACGAAGCTCATCGAGATCGTCGAGGTCGGCAAGCAGCTCCTCATCACCCGCGGCGCGCTGACCACCTTCTCGATCGCCAACGACGTGGCGAAGTACTTCGCGATCCTGCCGGCGATCTTCGTAGGCACCTGGGCTGCGTCGGGCCAGAAGACCGGCCCGCTGGATCAGCTCAATGTCATGAACCTCGGCACGCCGCAGTCGGCGATCATGTCGGCGATCATCTTCAACGCGCTGATCATCCCGCTGCTGATCCCGCTCGCCCTCCGGGGTGTGCGCTACCGGCCGGTCGGGGCGACGGCGCTGCTGCGGCGCAACCTGCTCATCTACGGCGTGGGCGGGCTGATCGTGCCGTTCGTCGGGATCAAGCTCGTCGATCTCGTCGTCCACAACCTGCTGGGGGCCTGAGCGAACCGGGCGGCCCGCGACCGGTAGGAGCGCTGCGAGATGGCGATGGCCACGGAGACGACGACGGGTCGGCACAGGGAGCCGGGCACCAGGGGCAGCCACAAGGTCTTCCTCGGCATGGCACCGGGCGTCGGCAAGACCTACGCCATGCTCGAGGAGGGGCACGAGCTGCAGCGCGACGGTGTCGACGTCGCGATCGGCGTGCTCGAGACGCACGGGCGCGTGGAGACCGCCCGGCGCGCGGAGGGCCTCGAGCAGATCCCACGACGAGCCGTGACCTACCGCGGCGTCGAGCTCGAGGAGATGGACCTCCCCGGCGTGCTGCGCCGGGCGCCCGCCGTCTGCCTGATCGACGAGCTCGCACATACGAACGCCCCGGGGGTCGAGCACGCCAAGCGCTACGCCGACGTCGCCGACGTGCTCGCGGCGGGAATCGATGTGGTCTCGACGATGAACGTCCAGCACCTCGAGTCGCTGAACGACCTCGTCGCCGAGCTCGCGGGCGTGCGCGTACGCGAGACCGTGCCGGACCGCGTCCTCGCCCACGCCGACGAGGTGGTGCTCGTCGACATCACGCCCGGCGAGCTGCTCGCGCGTCTGCGCGAGGGGCGCGTCTACCCGGCCGAGCGGATCGATACCGCGCTCAACAACTTCTTCACGATCGAGAACCTTGTCGCGCTGCGCGAGGTCGCGCTGCGGCAGGTGGCCGAGTCGGTCGGCGCCCAGCGCATCGCCTACGCGGGTGCTGTCGGCACGCGCGAGGAGTCGCTGCCCGCCATCCAGGCCGTCGGCGACCGGCTGCTCGCGCTCGTCGAGCCCAACCCGCAGGCGCAGCGGCTGGTCCGCCGCGCGTGGCGCTCGGCGGCGCGGCTGAGCGCCGACCTCGACGTGCTCTGGGTGCGCTCGTCGCGTGACATGTCGCAGGAGGACGAGCGCGGCCTCGCGGCGCTGCGCCAGCTCGCCTCGCTGCTGGGCGCCGAGCTCCATGTCATCGACTCCGACGACATCGAGCATGCCGTCGTGGAGTTCGTCGCCGAGCGCGGATCGACCTACGTCCTCCTCGGCAGGCCGCGACCGGCGACGGGCCTGCGCCGCCTGCGCCAGTCGCTGCCGGTGCGCCTGATGCGCCGGCTCGATGGCGTCGACCTGCGCATCGTCGCGGACCGCGCCCAGCGACCGGAGCGCGAGTGGTGATAGGGGCGATCCTGTGCATCCTCGCCGGGGTGCTGCTGGGGCTCGCGGCCGGGTGGTGGCTGCCGCCCCACGGACGGCGCCCGACCCTCGTTCACCGCGGCGGCGCGCGGCGGATCCTGTTGCCCTTCAGCGGCGAGAGCGTCTCGCGCCGCGCACTCGACGCCGCGCTGCGCCTTGCGGTCGCGGAGGACGCGACACTCATGCCGGCCTACCTCGCCGCGGTCCCGCTGACGCTTCCTCTCGACGCGCCGCTCCCGGCGCGCGCCGAGACCGTGCTGCCGCTGATGGAAGCGATCGAGCAGCGCGCGGCGCGGCGCGACGTGCCGGTGGACTCGCGCATCAGCCGTGGCCGCACGAGCCGTGACGCGCTGAGCCGCCTGCTGGACAGCGAGCCGGTCGACCGCGTCGTCGTGCCCGCCGGGAGCGGTGCGGACGCCGGCTTCACCCCGGAGGACGTGGCGTGGCTGCTGGCCAAGGCGCCGGCCGAGGTCGTGGTGCTGCGCCCCGGCCCGGCCGATCACGAGGTCGTGACCGGCGGCGCGGTCCGCGGCCACTTCTGAGTCCGGGGCATCATCCGTTCCGGCTGACGCGCGCGCCGCGCCCCGTCCTCTAGCGTGCGCCCGCAGGCTCGAGCGATCCAGGAGCAGTCATGGCGACGAAGGATCCATCGCCGGCCGGCGCGCAGACGGCCGGGGACCCGGCGCTGAGCGTGAGCCCGCGCTCGCCCTTCCCGCCGATCGAGAGCTACGGCTTCATCTCCAACTGCCACACCGGCGCGCTGATCGCGCCGGACGGCGCGATCGAGTGGCTCTGCGTCCCGCGTTTCGACTCGCCGAGCGTCTTCGGGTCGCTGCTCGACCGCGGCGCGGGGATGTTCCGCCTGGCGCCGTTCGGGGTCGCCGTACCGGAGAACCGCCACTACGACACCGGGACGAACATCGTCATCACGACCTGGATGACGCCGAACGGCTGGCTCGTCGTGCGTGACGCGCTGACGATGGGGCCCTCGCAGGTCGAGGACCATGTGACCCCGCACACCCGCCCGCCGCAGGACAACGACGCCGACCACCTGCTGGTGCGCACGGCCGAGTGCGTCGCCGGGTACGTCGAGCTCGAGCTCGTCTGCGAGCCCGCACCAGACTACGGGCGCGCCGAGGCCTCCTGGAAGCTCGTGGAGAACTCCCGTCACGCGGCCGACCTGTTCGCCGGCGACGATGACGCGCCCGTCATGCGCCTGCAGACCGACCTCGCGCTCGGGATCGAGGGGAATCGCATGCGCGCCCGCCACACGCTGCAGGAAGGCGAGACGGTCTACTGCGCCCTCGCCTGGTCGCCCGACCACCCGGCTCCGCAGAGCGTGCAGGAGGCCGCGGCCAGGATCGCGACGACCGCCGCGCTGTGGCGGCGCTGGCTGCGCTCGCTGCGCATCCCGGATCATCCCTGGCGCCAGGCGATCGCGCGCTCGTCGCTCGCGATCAAGGGGCTGACGTACATGCCGACCGGCTCGCTCGTCGCGGCGCTCACGACCTCGCTGCCGGAGGCGCCCGGCGGGGAGCGCAACTGGGACTACCGCTACACGTGGATGCGCGACGCGACGTTCACGCTGCGCGCACTGCACGTCCTGGGCCTCGACTGGGAGGCCGAGGACTTCATGCAGTTCGTGGCCGACCTCGAGCGCAACAAGGACGGCGCGCTGCAGATCATGTACGGCGTCGGCGGCGAGCGCGACCTGCGCGAGGAGACGCTCGACCACCTCAGCGGCTACGACGGTGCGCGGCCGGTGCGGATCGGCAACGGCGCGTTCGACCAGCGGCAGAACGACGTCTACGGCGCGGTCCTCGACTCGCTGTACATCCACGCGATCCACCTCGAGCGCCTGCCCGAGCGGCTCTGGCCGATCGTGGAGAGCCAGGTGGCCTGCGCCCTGGACGTCTGGCGCGAGCCCGACCAGGGGATCTGGGAGGCGCGCGGCGCGCCGCAGCACTACGTCTCCTCGAAGCTCATGTGCTGGGTCGCGCTCGACCGCGGGGCGAAGCTCGCCGAGATCCGCGGCGTACCCGACCTCGCGCGCGACTGGGCCGCCGCGGCACACGAGATCCGCGATGACATCCTCGAGCACGGGGTGCGCGACGGCGTGCTGCGCCAGCACTACGCGACGGACGCGCTCGACGCCTCGACCCTGCTGGCGGCGGTCTTCGGCCTGCTCCCGAGCGACGACCCGCGCCTGAAGGCGAGCGTGCGCGCGATCGCCGATGAGCTCACCGAGAACGGGTTCGTGCTGCGCTACCGGACCGACGAGACCGACGACGGCCTCTCCGGCAAGGAGGGGACATTTCTGATCTGCTCGTTCTGGCTCGTCTCGGCGCTGGCGGTCGTCGGCGAGACCGAGGAGGCGCGCGATCTCATGGACAAGCTGCTGGCGGTCGCCTCGCCGCTGGGCCTCTACGCCGAGGAGTTCGAGACCGCGACACACCGCCACCTGGGCAACATGCCCCAGGCCTTCAGCCACCTCGCCCTGATCGACGCGGCGATGCGCATCATCCGCGCCGAGCTCGACGGCCTCGGCTGAGGGACGCGCCCTACGCCTTCAGCCGCCGGCGCAGCGCGGCGACCGTGCGCCGCGCGACCGGGATCTCCGTCCCGTCGCGCATCGACAGGACGGCCGTGCCGTTGGGCTGCGAGCGCAGCTCGATCGCGTGGTTGAGGTTCACGAGATGGGCGCGGTGCACTCGCGCGAAGCCGGCGCTGCCCCAATCCTCCTCGAGCTGGCTGAGCGGCGCGCGCAGCACGAAGTCGCCGTCCGCGGCGTGGATGCGGGCGTAGTCGCCGTCCGCGTCGACGTAGCTGATCGTCTCCAGGCGCACGAGGCGCTTGCCCGCGCCGGTGGGGTTGTCGAGCGCGACGACCTCGGGCGCGCTCGGCGCCGGCGCGGCCGGCGCACCCGCGCGGCGGGACCGCCAGGCCTCGATCCGCCCGAGCGCGGCGTCCAGGCGCTCGCGCGTCACCGGCTTGACGAGGAAGTCGAGCGCCTGCACCTCGAACGCCTCGACCGCGGCGTCGGCGTGCCCGGTCAGAAACACGACTCCCGGTGGGTCGTCGAAGCGACGCAGCAGGCGGGCGAGCTCGAGGCCCTCGATCTCCGGCATGCGCACGTCGAGGAAGAGCGCGTCGTAGCTCCCCTGCCCGAGCTTGACGAGCGCCTCGCGCCCGCCCCCGGCGGTGTCGACGTACCCGACACGCGGCGAGCTCTCGAGCAGGCGCTGCACGTCGATCAGCGCGCGCGGCTCGTCATCGACCGCCAGGACGCGCAGCCCGCTCACGCGGTCGCCTCCGACACATCCCCGAGAGCGATCGCCAGACGCTCCGCCGGCGCGCCGTCCTCGCCGGCGAGCTCCACCTCAAGGCCGCCCTGCGCCGGGCGCACGGTGAGCGCGCAGGCACCGGCGCGCTCGCGCAGCCGGCGGCCGAGCGCCTCGGCGATGGGGCCCTGGATCGCGCCGGGCGCGACCCGCGTCGCGGCGAGCGCCTCCGGCGCCGGCAGGTCCGTCGTGATCCGGCCGGGGAAGCGCGCCTGCTGCAGGCGCAGGTACGTGGCGGTGTGCGCCAGCTCCTGGGACACGGCAACCGCGCCACGGTCATCGCGCAGCAGGTAGGAGAGGAACTGCCCGAGCTCGGCGAGCACGTCGCGCGCGAGGTCCGGGTCGTCGTCGATGTAGCTCGCGGCGGCGGCGAGCACGTTGTTCACGAAGTGCGCCGAGATCGGCGGCGCGCCGTTGCCGGCGGTGGGGGCCTGTGCCTGTGCGCTCATCGCTCGGCGCGAACGCTAGCGCCCGCGTCGGCGTCCGGCCACGATCCCGCCGCTTGGCGCGCGATCGGTGCCGCCCGCCGCCCGGGCGGGCCGCAGGGCACCGCTCATGTCTTGTGGGGGTGTGTGCCGATACGTACCCTCGGACGTGTGCCGTCCGAGAACGAACGCGTTGTGCAGAGGCTCGGCGACATCCCCAATGACGCGCTGGAACAGCGTCTCTTCGAGCTGGCGAACGACGCGCTGGTGGTCACGACGCTCGACGGCGCGATCCGCCGTGCGAACGCCGCCGCCGCGGCGCTCGCCGGGCGCAGCGAGGAGGAGGCGCTCGGCAGCTCCCTGTGGGACATGCTGCACCCCGACGACCGCGCGCCCGTGCGCGCCCGCTTCCTCGCGCGTCTGCAGGAGGACGCGGTCGCGCTGGAGGAGTTCCGCTGCCGCATCGTGCGGCCCGGCGGGGAGGCCCGTTGGTGCGAGGCGCGCGCGGCGGTCGACCCCCTCGCGGGCCTCGTCCACCTCGTGGCGCGCGACATCACCGAGCGCGACGAGGCCGACGCCGAGCGGCTGAGCCAGGCCTTCCGCGACGCGCCGACCGGGATGGCGCTCGTCAACCCGGATGGCGGCTTCCGCCGCGTGAACGCCGCGCTGTGCGCGCTGCTCCACACGAACGAGGCGGAACTGCTCGCGCGCACCGCCTTCGACGTGGCCGAGGACCGCGAGGCGGCCGAACGCTGGACCGAGCGCAGCTGGGCCGCCGGCGCGCCGGCGTCGTTCGAGCTCCAGGCGCGCCTGCGCCGCGGTGACGGGCGCCCGGTCGTCGCGCTCGTCAGCGGCACGCTCGTCACCGACTCCGCGGGGGCGCCGCTCTACTACCTCTGCCTCTTCCACGACGTCACCGAGCGCATCGCCGCCGAGCAGGCGCTCGCGGCCGGCGAGGCCAAGCTCGCCGAGGCCCAGCAGCTCGCGCGCCTGGGCAGCTGGGAGTGGGTCATCGCCGAGGACCGCGTGACGTGGTCGGACGAGCTCTACCGGATCTGCGGGCTGCGCCCGGAGCCGGGCGCGGTCCACACGTACGCCGAGCACCTCGAGCGCGTCCACCCCGACGACCGGTTGCGCATCGCCCGCGCGATCGAGACCGCCGTGGCGGAACGCCGCGCGTGGAGCATCGACCACCGCATCGTGCGCCCGGACGGCGACGTGCGCAAGGTCCACGCGCGCGGCGAGGTGGTCGTCGACGCGTCCGGCGCGGCGCTCAGCGTGCACGGCACCTGCCAGGACGTGACGGAGTCGCGGCGCGTCGAGGATGCGCTGCGCGCCGCCGAGCAGCTCTTCCGGCGCGCCTTCGACGATGCCCCGATCGGGATGGCGCTCGTCGACCTCGAGGGGCACTGGCTGCGCCTCAACCGCGCGATCGCGCAGATGCTCGGGTACACCGAGTCCGAGCTGCGCGCCAAGACGCTCGGCGCGCTCAACCACCAGGACGACGCCGAGCTCGACCGCCCGTTCGTGCGCGAGCTGCTCGCCGGGCGGCGGCGCAGCTACGCGCTCGAGAAGCGGCTCGTCCACGCCGACGGACGCGTCCTGCACGTGCTCTCGCACGTCTCGCTGATGCACGGCGACGGCGAGCGTCCGCTGTACTTCCTGGTGCAGCTCGTCGACCTCAGCGAGCGCCGCCGCGCGGAGGCCGAGCGGCGCGCGGGCGAGCAGCGCCTGCAGGCGATCGTGGACAACGCGCCGGCGCTGATCTTCGTCAAGGACCTGCATCAGCGCTACGTGCTCGTCAACCGTCGCTGGGAGGAGCTGTTCGGCGTCAGCTCCGAGGCGGCGCTGGGGCGCACGGCGGCCGAGGTGCTGCCGCCGGGACTGGCGAGCACGCTCGCCGACGATCTCGACCGCGAGGTGATCGCGCACGGCACCCCGCTCGAGGACCAGACGACGCTCGTGGGCGCCGAGGGCGAGGGCGACCGCCAGTTCCTCATGGTGAAGTTCCCGCTGTTCGGCCCGGACGGCGCGATCTCGGGCGTCTGCTCGATCGCCACGGATGTGACCGAGCGCCGGCGCTCGGAGCATGAGCGCATGGAGCTCGAGCACCGTCTCGCCCAGGCGCAGCGCCTGGAGAGCGTCGGCCAGCTCGCAGGCGGCGTCGCGCACGACTTCAACAACCTGCTCTCCGTGATCCTCTCCTGCGTCAACTTCGCCGAGGAGGAGCTCGCGGAGGACTCGCCGGTGCGCGACGACGTGCTGGAGATCGGCCGCGCCGCCGAGCGCGCGGCCGCGCTCACGCGCCAGCTGCTGATGTTCAGCCGCCGCGAGGTCGTGACGCCGGAGGTGCTCGACCTGGGCGTGCTCGTGCGCGACCTCGAGTCGCTGCTCGGGCGCTCGCTCAGCGAGCGCATCGAGCTGGAGATCCGCTGCGAGGACCGGCTGCCGCCGGTCCTGGCCGACCGCTCGCGGCTCGAGCAGGTGCTGCTGAACCTCGCGGTCAACGCACGTGACGCGATGCCCGACGGGGGGCGCCTGACGATCTCGGTGCGCCGCGCCGGGGAGGGCGTCGAGGTGGCCGTCGCCGATCAGGGCACCGGCATGCCGCCCGAGGTGCAGGACCGCGCGTTCGAGCCGTTCTTCACGACCAAGGGTCCCGGTGAGGGCACGGGGCTCGGCCTCGCCACCGTCCACGGCATCGTGACCGACTCAGGCGGCACCGTGGCGCTCGACTCCTCCAGCGCGGGCACGGTGGTGCGCTTCGTGCTGCCCGCCGTCAGCGAACCGGTGACGGCGCCGCCGGAGCGCGCTCCGGAGCGCCCGGCCGGGCCGTCGGCAGCCAGCGTGCTCGTCGTCGAGGACCAGGACCCGGTGCGCCGCCAGGCCGTCAGGATCCTCGCGGCCGAGGGCTACGACGTTCGCGAGGCTGCGAGCGCGAGCGAGGCGCTGGCCGCCTGGGAGCCCGTCGACCTCCTGCTCACCGATGTCGTGATGCCGGGGCTGAGCGGCCACGAGCTCGCCCAGCGGGCCGCGCAGCTCACGCCCGGGCTGCGCGTCGTCTTCATGTCGGGCCACACCGAGGACGTGCTCGTCCTCGAGGGCGCACGCGACGGCGAGCTCGCGTTCGTCCAGAAGCCGTTCACGCGCGACTCGCTGCTGCACACGGTGGCGGGTGCCCTCGAGGCCGGCGGGGCGCCGGTCGGCGCAGCGCGCGACGCCGCGGCCTGAGCCGCGGCTCTTGGAAGGGCCTTCGTCAGGGCACGGCGGCGCCCGAGCGGGTGCAGACGGCCCGGCCGCACACGTGGTACTCGGTGCCCGGTCGCATCGGCCAGCGGCGCACGAAGCGGTAGGTGATGCCGACGCCGCCGCGGCGCAGGGTGATGATGTACGGCGCGCCGTAGGACCAGCCGCCGTCGAAGCCGGAGAACGCGGCCTCGCGGCCCGCGAGGTAGCCGGCTGCGAAGCCGCCCCGCGGGCGCCCGGGTGACGGCTGCGAGCGCGTCGCGCGCCCCGCGAGGAAGGCCGCGACGGCGGCGGCGATCACGATGGCCGCGACGATCAGGCGGCGAGCCGCCACCTCAGCGGTCGGGGCCGGGGAGGTCGAGCCCGAGGCCGTGTTCGATCGCACCCTTGACGCTCGCGTCGAGCGCGTTCAGGCGATACAGCGCAAGGGCTTCGGCAGATGCGAAGCGTCGCTGCGGCGCGGTCTCGGGCCCGTGGTGCGTGAGCACGCAGTGCGCGACCGCCAGCGCGCGCGCGTCGTCCAGCCCGCTCGCCCGCACGTAGCCGTCGAGCGTGCGCAGGCCGAGCTCGACGTGGCCGAGCAGGCGGCCCTCGGCGCTCAGCGCGATCTCGGCGCCGAGCGTGAGCTCCCGCGTGCGGCCCAGGTCATGCACGATCGCCGCGGTCAGCAGCAGATCCTGGTCGAGCCGCGGGTGCAGCGTGCACGCCTCCAACGCGAGCGTGGCGACCGCGACCGTGTGCTCGAGCAGCCCGCCCAGGTAGGCGTGATGGCCGTTGCGCGTCGCGGGCGAGCGCCGCAGCGCCGCGCGCACCGCGTCGTCGTCGAGCACGGTGTCGAGCAGGCCTCGCAGGCCGGGTTGGCGGACCTCGCCCGCCAGGTGCTCGAGGAACCCGTCGAGCTCGTCGAGATCCCGGTAGGCCGCGGGCAGGAACTGGGCCGGGTCGGCGGCGCCCTCCGGCGCACGCGCAAGCGCGGTCAGCTCAGCCTGCAGCTCGCCGCGGAAGCGGGTGACGCGCCCGGTCGCCCGCACGAGGTCGCCGCGCTCGAAGCGGGCTCCGTGCAGGTCTGCGTCGCGGAACAGGCGGGCCGGCAGCGCGCCGCTGCGATCGCGCAGCTCCACTGCCAGGTAGGGCGCGCCGGTGCGTGCGATGAGCCGATCCTTGCGCGTGCAGGCGTAGATGCCGTCGAGCGCGTCACCCTCGCGCAAGGTCGCGACCGAGCCGGCGCGTTGCGCGCCGGGCGCAGCAGGGGCGGCGGCCGGGCGCTCGCGTGTCGAAGACCCGTGGGAGGGCACCATCGCATGATGTACGGTGGACCGGATGCCGCCCCTGATCTGGGAGAGCCGCCCCGAGCGCCTGCGGGCTCCGGCGCTCGTCTGCGCGTTCACCGGCTGGAACGACGCCGGGGAATCCGCGTCGGCGGCGGTGCGCTTCCTCGGCTCGACGCTGGGCGCCGTGCGCTTCGCACGCATCGACCCTGAGGAGTTCTTCGACTTCCAGGCCGAACGCCCGACCGTACGGCTGGTCGACGGGCGCACGCGCGAGATCACCTGGCCGGCGATCGAGATCTGGGCGGCCCGCGCCCCGCGCGCCCCGCGCGACCTGGTGCTGCTCTCGGGTCCCGAGCCGTCGATGCGCTGGCGCGGCTTCTGCGCGACGATCATCGAGCTCGCCGAGGCGCTCGGCGTCCAGCTCTCGGTCACCCTCGGCGCGCTGCTCGCCGACGTGCCGCACACCCGCCCCGTGCCGCTCGTCGGCATCGCCTCCGACGAGGCGCTCGCCGGGCGGATCGGCCTCGGGCCCACCGACTACGAGGGCCCCACCGGGATCACCGGTGTGCTGCACTCGGCCTTCGCCGAGGCCGGGATGCCGGCCGCGAGCCTGTGGGCGAGCGTCCCGCACTATGTCGCTGCGGCGCCGAACCCAAAGGCCGCGCTGGCTCTCGTGCGCAAGCTCGAGTCGCTCGTCGGTGTCAACGTCGACGCCAGCGAGCTCGAGACGGCCGCGGGCGAGTACGAGCGCCGCGTCACCAACGCCGTTGCGGGGGACGACGACGTGCGCCGCTTCGTCGAGCGCCTCGAGCAGGCGGCCGACGCCGAGGCCCCGGCGCCCGAGTCGGCGGACGTGCCGTCGGGGGATGTGCTGGCGCGGGAGTTCCAGCGATTTCTCAACCAACGCGGCGAGGAGTGATTCGCGGAGCTCGCGGCGATTGACGCCGCCCGCTCGGCGGGGGCGGTGGCTCCGCCACAGCACCCCGCCGGCGTGCGGCGTCACTCATCCGCGATCTCTCGCTCGAGGGGCGTGGGTGGCGGGACGTGTGGTGGGGTCCGCCCGTGGCCCGGTTGCGGGCGTTCGCCGGCCCGGCCCGCTGGGCTGGGTTTCGGACCGCGGGCGTCCGCGATTCGGCCCACCGTGGGGCGCGGGCGGTCGGCTCGGTCCGGTGGGCTGGGTTTCGGACGGTGGACGTCCGCGATCCGGCCCACCCGGTTTCGGGTGATCGGCGTGGTGGTGCCGGCGCGTGTGGTTCCCCGGGCGTTCCCCTTTGGTGCCCGTTCGTGGCTCAGCCGGCGGCGGTGGCGGCGCGACGGTCCGGCGGGCTGGGTTCCGGACCGTCGGCGTCCGCGTTCCGGCCCACCGCGCCCACCGGTGGACCCGGCCCCGCGCGGCGCCTACTTCGGATCCAGGGAGCCCCAGATCCCCGGGCCGCGGGAGTGCTCGTAGATCAGCGATGTCTCGGCGTGGGCGACCGCCGGGTCCGTGGCGAGGTGGTCGACGACGAACTCGCGAAGGTCCTGGGCGGACTCGGCGGCGATCCAGACGAGGTAGTCGGTTGGGCCGGCGAGGTGGAAGACCGACAGGACGCCGGCCAGCGAGCGTATGTGGGCGGTGAACTCGTCGATCTGCTCGCGGTTGTGCACGGCCAGGCGCACGGCGACGAGCGCCTGCAGCGGGCGGCCCAGTGCCGCGAGGTCGACCTCTGCGTGGAAGCCGGTGAGCACCCCGCGCTCGCGCAGCGCGCGCACGCGCGCCAGGCACGTGGACTGGGCGATGCCCGCGCGCTCGGCGAGTCGCGCGTTCGAGAGCCGTGCGTCGGCGCTGAGCGCCTCGAGGATCGCACGGTCGACGGCGTCGAGCGGTGCGTGCGGATGATTCGGCATCGCGCGCATGATCGCCCATCAGCCCGAAGGAAAGAAGGGGAGACCGCAAATTGGCCGAAGGATCTACGGCCAGTTGCAGCGCGCATCGAACGGATGGTTCACTTCCCGATGTCATGACCCAGCTCACCGCGGCCGCCGCCGACATCAAGGACTCGCTGCTCGACGCCGTGGGGAACACGCCGCTCGTGCGGCTCTCGCGCATCGGCGCCGGCCTCACACCGCAGCTCGTCGCCAAGGTCGAGTACCTCAACCCGGGCGGCTCGATCAAGGACCGCGTCGCGATCGCGATGATCGAGGCCGCCGAGCGCGACGGGCGGCTGCAGCCCGGCGGCACGATCGTCGAGCCCACTTCGGGGAACACGGGGACGGGCCTGGCGATCGCCGCCCGCCTGAAGGGCTACCGCGTGATCGCGGTGATGCCTGACAAGATGAGCAAGGAGAAGATCGACCTCCTGCGCGCGTACGGCGCCGAGGTCGTCGTCGCGCCGACGGCCGTGCCGCCCGATTCGCCGGAGTCCTACTACCGCGTGGCCGACCGCCTGACCGAGGAGATCCCCGGGGCCTTCCAGCCCAACCAGTACTTCAACCCCGCAAACCCCGCCGCGCACTACGCGAGCACCGGCCCCGAGCTG
>Ga0335070_10002338_pt1 | contig 22094 bp, 13 predicted proteins | sample Lox_Sample_13_FD_206722 | JGI IMG/M metagenome (GOLD analysis project Ga0335070, IMG submission 206722) | Soil microbial communities from Loxahatchee National Wildlife Refuge, Florida, United States - Lox_Sample_1.3 | ecosystem: Environmental > Terrestrial > Soil > Wetlands | place: USA...
TAGGTGTGAGCCCGTCCTCTACTGGCTCCTTGTAGTGGTGTTGGATTCAGCTCGCCGAGCCTCACGGGTACAGCAGACCCTGGCAGCGTGCCATTTGGTATGAAAGAGGCAGCAAGTTGCATGCCAGCGAGCAGGGAGGCAAAGAATCCGTTGCGGATCAATATGTTACCCCTCTCCAAGGGGTCTCTGCTGGTTTGTCTTCTGGTCAAATTTTGTCAGAAAGTTAACCAGGAATTGGCAGATGGCCAAATCACGGGAGGTAAGACCAGGGGAGCGGGGTTCCCTTTGCCAAGTCGTGCGGAAGCTGAGCACGAATTCCTCTTGATGCCGGGGCCAGCTTTCGGTAAGCTAGGGGTACTATCCCACCCCTTCCAAGCGAGACACCCGAGGAGGTTATCTTGGCGATAGACCGGGAATTGATCGTCGACATCAGGGCGATACTGGAAAGATTCGACCAGGAGATTCGACCTCTTATCGCGAGCGGTGAGTACTACTTTGTTTGCGATGAGATGAAGAAGTTATTAACTTCGCTGGAAACTATAAGTAGCTGCTTACCGCTTTTCGACAACTTGAGGTTTTCTCTTTATTTCGTCGTAATTAGATTGAGATCTTTACAGGGGCTCATGCAGAAGTTCTGCCTCAAAGAGGATATGGACAAACACACACAAGAGCTCCTTATTTCCGTTTCCTTGAAGGGTATTGATGAAAGAATCAAGGAGTTGAACGCATATTTTGATACTCACGGTTAGGCCGCACTATGCACGAGCCACCTGCCGCGACCGTGGATCTGGCCGTCCTTCCGGGCGTCCTCGGGTCTCGCACCTTGCGGCGTACTGAACAAGTACGCCTCAGGTCCGAGCCCCTGCGGTTCCCCGGTGGCACGACCATCTCCACGATCTCGCCACGGAGTCTCGTGCATAATGCGGCCTAGCCCGCTTCCACCTCCATTGAACCGCCGAGTCTGTAGGCGAGGCAGGTGTAGCGCTTCTGCGTCTTGTCGTTTCGCACCCCGACGGCCAAGGCCTTCCTGGTGCCCACCACGACCACCAGCTTTCTCCCCCTCGTGACCGCAGTGTAGATCAGGTTCCTCTGGAGGAGCACGTAGTGCTGGGTGAGGATGGGGATGATCACCGCCGGATACTCCGAGCCCTGGGACTTGTGGACTGAGACCGCATAGGCGAGGACGACCTCATCCAAGTCGGTGAAATCGTAGGCCACCTCCCGGCCGTCGAAGGTGATGGTCACCTCCTGGGACTCGGCGTCAATTCGGGTGATCCGGCCGATGTCGCCGTTGAAGACATCCTTGTCGTAGTCGTTTCTGATCTGCATCACCTTGTCGTTGACCAGGAAGTTCCTCCCGCCGCGGCTCATCCCGCCCTCGCCGGGGTTGAGCGTTTTCTGGAGCTGGTCGTTCAGGTTGCCGGCGCCGACCGTTCCCTTGTGCATCGGGGTGAGCACCTGAATGTCATCCACGGGGTCCAACCCGAACCGCCTTGGAATGCGCTCTTTGGTGAGCTCGACGATCAGCTTGAGGACCTCCTCCGGGTCTTCCTGCTCGATGAAGTAGAAGTCGTCCACCTTGTCCCGCGAAGACTTGAGCGACGGCATGAGGCCGCTATTGATCTTGTGGGCGTTGACGATGATGGAGCTCTCCTGGGCCTGGCGGAAGATCTCCGTGAGCTCCACGACCGGGACAGCCCCGGAGGCGATGATGTCTTTCAAGACGTTCCCCGGCCCGACCGAGGGGAGCTGGTTCACGTCCCCAACCAGGATCAGGGTGGCGGTGGCAGGGACCGCCTTGAGGAGATGGTGCATGAGGACGGTGTCGATCATGGAGGCCTCATCGACGATGAGGAGCTCGCACCTGAGGGGGTTCTCCTCGTGCTTCTGGAAGCCTCCCTTCTGGATGCTGTATTCCAGGAGCCGGTGGATGGTCTTCGCCTCGTGCCCCGTCGCCTCCGCCATCCTCTTAGCTGCTCTCCCGGTCGGGGCGGCGAGCAAGACGGCGACCCCGATCCTCGCGAAGATCTTGAGGACGGCGTTGATGATGGTGGTCTTGCCGGTCCCGGGTCCGCCGGTGATGACGAGGACCTTATCCTCGACCGCGCGCCGCACCGCCTCGATCTGGCGCTCGGCCAGGGTCAAGTCGAGGCTCTGCTGCACCCAGTGGACGGCCTTCTCGGTCTCGATCCGCCGGATCGCCTTGGGGGCGTTGATGAGGATCCTGAGCCTCCGGGCGATCCCGGTCTCGCAGAGATGGAGGGGGGCGAGGTAGACCGCCTTGTGGTTCTCCCTGAACTCCTCCATATCCTGGTTGAGATCCTCGATGACGATTCTCTTCGCCAGGGCGACGGAGCCGAAGGCCCGGACGATCACCTCCCGCTCCACCTCGAGGATCTCGCGGCACTTGTCGACGAGGGGTTCGTAGGGGTAGTAGACGTGCCCCTCGTCGGCGAGCTGGTTGAGGACAAAGAGGATCCCCGCCTCGGCCCGGAGCTCGGAGTCCTTAGGGAACCCGAGCTTCTCGGCGATCCGGTCGGCGGTGACGAAGCCGATCCCGAAGACGTCCATGGCCAGGCGGTAGGGGTTCTCCCTCAGGACCTGGATGGACTGGCTGCCATAGTGCTTGAAGATCTTGGTGGCGTACCCCGAGCTCACCCCGTGGGTCTGGAGGAAGAGCATCACCTCCCGGATCTCCTTCTGCCCCTCCCAGGCCCTCCCGATCATCTCGATCCGCTTGTCGCCGATCCCCTCCACCTCTCGCAGCCGCTCGATGTCCTTCTCGATGAGATCCAGGGTCTCCTTGCCGAAGCGTTTCACGATCCGCTTCGCCATGACGGGGCCGATCCCCTTGATGAGCCCGGAGCCGAGGTACTTCTCGATCCCGTAGACCGATGCCGGAACCTTGGTCGCATAGCGGACGATCTTGAACTGCTCGCCGTACTTCGGGTGGTTCACCCACTCGCCCTCCATGGCGAGGATCTCGCCCGGCGTGGGCGACATGATGCTCCCCACCACGGTCACGAGGTCCTTCCGGCCGTACACCTTCACCCTGGCGATGGTGTAGCCGTTCTCCTCGTTGGTGTAGGTGATCCGTTCGATCTGACCCTGAAGCTCGGCGAGCATGGGTTGCACCTCTTCTCGCTGACGACTTCGTAAGAAGTCGCCAGCGTAGACGGCACAGTAAAAAGCTCCAGATGCAAGGCGCGCGAATCTTGAGGAATGAGGCGTACAGAGAAGTACGCTGCAGTGACGAGAGATGAAGCGCAACGCCGCAGATGGACTTTTTACTAAGCCGTCCTTGCTGTGATTATTCCTCCTTATATCACAAAGCGTGGCGAGCTCTGGAGACCTGATGCCCTCTACGTTCTTTCCCCTCCAACTTTCCCCTTGCACCCCATTCCGTTTTGTCGTACCTTCCAGCAATAGAACGGACGTTTACCAACCTCACTGATCCCATCGGCTCTGGCGCACATCCGTAGGGCATGGTCTCCCCGTCCTCCGGCTGTGAGAGCCGAATCGCAATTGACGAGATAGTGGTACCCGGCCTGGTGGCGTGTTCCGCCAGGCATTCCCGCTGAGCGGCGGTATTTTGGTTTCGTGAGAGCTCCCGCAAGGGAAAGGCATTTCCTTCACCTGATCTCATCCTGACGATCCCCACCCGGGGGAATGTGACACATCATCCATCGCCAAACCGGAAGAGGCACATCCCATGGTAGCAGCACGAACCAGCCGAAGCAGATGGTGGCAGGGTCTCTTTCTCCTTCTCCTTCTCGTTGCGATGACCGGAGAGACCTGGGCGGCGACGGGGCAGGTGACGATCACTGGTCCTGTTCCTGGGCCGAGTGGGAGCTACGAGACCAACGGGGATTTCGTCATCCAGGGCACCTGCATCATGACGGAAGATAGCACCCCTGTACCGGGGGTGGGCACCTGGGAACCATGCAAGGAATTGTATCCTTACATGGGGGGTAGGGCGTGGTTCGCGCCTGCCTGTTGGAACACTGCTCAGTGGGTCGGGACACACGCGACGCTCGTGTACGAGGTTGACGGGGCGAGGAAAGGGAGTCTTGACGAGGTAAAGTACTGGAGTGGCCCCAATCCCGGCAATGAACTGGGTCAGCTCAAGGGCTTTTCGACAGTGGTGAACATCAGCGGGCTCAAACCGCGACCGTACCATACGGTCAAGGTCTTCCTGGAGGACAGGTTCGGCGTTTCCTGCTACTACTCGCTGTACAATGCAGATCCTATCTTTTGCCCATCCGGTGGCGGTTTCGCCTCAGCCACGCTGACCTTCATTACGCCGGACGACAGCCCTCCCGTTGATACGGGGAAGAATTTGGGTGATCCGAACGCCTCCTGCCCGGTGATTGGGACGAAGCACCCCATAAATCTGGCGACGGGGAACAAGTACTTTCGAGAAGACGATTTCGATCTCAAGACGGTTGGTGGAAATCTCTTCTTCAGCCGCTCATACAACAGCCAGTCAAGCTATGACGGGCCCTTGGGGTATGGCTGGACCCACAACCACAACCTGGTCCTCGAGGTCGTCGATCCGGGGACCGTAAGAATCATGAAGGGTGACGGCCGTCATGCGTATTTTGTGAAGACCCTAGACAATCTCTTTCGGGGCACGGGTAGCAACTATGCTCATATTGAATTATCTGGCACGGAGTACATTCTGCACGAAACCAACGGCAATCTCTTCATCTTTGACGCCAACGGCACGTTGAACCGAATCGAGGACAGACACGGAAACGCCACGGTGCCCACTTACGAGGGCGGGCTCTTGCGCTCGGTTCAGGATCTGGTCTCGGGTCGTACCCTCATCTTCACCTACAGTGACGGCAAGCTCGTGAACATTAACGGCCCGGCGACGGCCGAAAATCTCTCCGGTCTCCTCGTCTCATTCGGTTACACGCACGGGAATCTGACGAGGGTCACCTACCCAGACGGCGAATCCTTTCTCTATTTCTACGAAGACGCGAGGGACCTCCACAATCTCACCCGGAAGACAAAGTCAGACGGTGTTACGGTTCTGAACGGGGTTGCCTACGACTCCGAGGATCGGGCCATTGGGAGCTGTCTCAATGGCGGCACCGAGGCGCTGACCATCACGCATGGCCACTGGCAGGCGACGGTGACCGACTCGCAGGGCAGGGTGAAGGTCTACAAGTACGATGTCATCAACGGGATCGGGGTGCCTCTGGAGGTGGAAGGCGACGGTTGCTCCGGATGTGCCAGTCGCTACGAATACGGGGCTTCCAGCGCAACTGACCCACACCAGCTGTCGGACGACTTCAGCGGCAGCGACGGCAGCGCTCCCGATCCTCGGAGATGGGCCATCCTGTCAGGGAGCCCGGAGATTCGAGGGAACAAACTATGGCTGGATGGGACTACCTCCGACCAGGTGATCGAGTCGGTCCAGGAGTTTCAGGGCGACTTTGATGTACAGGTGGACTTCGAGGTGGATACCGGACCTGCGACGAACGGCTGGGGTCTTTTCCTCTATGCCGAGTGTGGAGAGAACAAGATTGGCATGCGATTCGACTACCCTGGTACTGGGGCCAACTCGGACGCATACCGGTTTGTTTTCTATGACGGCTCTTGGCACGACATTGGAGTCTCCGGGTTCTCGCCTCACGGTTATCTGCGCCAAGGCAAACTGAGATTGGCAAGATCGGGCAGTGTGTTCTCCGCGTATGGTTGGTACGGGAAGGCGTGGCGGGCGTTGGGGAACAAGGCCTTTCTGGAGCCGTGGAAAAGTGTGAAGCTCCGGTTGGGCTTGATGAGGTGGGGCGATAACCCTCAACCGAGAGGATACCTGGATACCTTCGAGATCGTCTATGGTGAGCTCACACCGTCAAAGACCTTCAATCTCCTCTCGGTCACGAGCCGGAACGGGGTGATCACCCGGTATAGCGACTATGATATGGGCAGTAACGCCCAGAAGGTTACCGAGGTATCGGGTACCCCTGCGGAACGCGTGACAACCTACACCTACCACCCGAGTCTAAAGGGAGAGCCCCTCACGGTGACCAAAGCGAGTGTGCTGAATCCCCAGGGGTACAAGGTCACGACCTTTGACTATGACAATGACGGAAACGACATCCCGAACGAAGCGCCGACGAAGAGGGTGCAGAGGATTCTTGAGCAAGGCTATACATGGGACGGCTCAGGTGCGCTCCACGAGTTCAGCCGTGAGAAACGGTTTACCTACAACGCCCGCGGGCAAATCGCATCGATCGACGGTCCCAGGCCCGGCCCTGGGGATACCGTTTCTTACACCTACTACGAGAACGGCGATCTCCGGAGCATCATTCGGCCTAACGGGGGAACAGTCTCCTTCGACGACTACGATGCCCTCGGCCGCGTTGGTCGGATGGTGGACGAGAACGGCCACGAGACGACCTACACTTACGACGCCAGGGGCCGCCTGACAAGCATCGCCACCGAGGCGGGGACGACATGGATCACCAGGATCGACCTCGGTGCCACGGGCCGGAGCGAGGTGGTCGCGAGCCCGAACGGGACCAGCCTCCGTTCCACCTACGACGTAACCGGGAAGCTCGTCGGGCTTTCGGACTCCCTCGGAAACCGGATCACCTACACCTACGACAGCGAGGGGAACCGGGTCTCGGAGCTCACCTACGGGGCCACCGGCGAGCTCGGCCGGAGCATCCAGTACCAGTACGATGGGCTCAACCGCCTGTGGCGGACGATCTACCCGGACGGGACCGAGTACGAGGAGTATGGCTACGATGCGGTCGGGAACCGGACGAGTGTCCGGAATACGGCAGGTGCGATCACAAGCTACCTCTACGATAGTCTGAACCGACTCAAAGAGGTGGTCGAGCCTGGCGAGGTGAGAACGCGCTATGCCTATGACCAGGGGGATAATCTCATCTCCGTCACTGACGCCGAAGGCCACGTGACGAGCTACACCTATGATGATGCCGGAAGGGTCATCGAGACCCTTTCTCCCGACACCGGACGGACCCGCTACACGTACGATGATGCCGGCAACCTGAGTTCGCGGACCGATGCCCGGGGGATCACGGTCCTCTACGGGTACGATTTTCTGAACCGCCTGACCCTGGTCGATTACCCTACGGACTCCGATGTCATCTACACCTACGACGAAGGCCCGAACGGGATGGGAAGACTCACCGAGATGGCGGACGGGAGCGGCTCCTCCCGCTACTCCTACGACGCCCTCGGAAACCTCATCCGGGAGGAGAAGAGGGTTCTGGGTGCGACCTACGCGACGGAGTACCGGTACGATCCTTCTGGGATCCTGACCGCGATGACCTACCCAGATGGGATCCGGGTGGAGTACGAGCTCGATAGCGGAGGAAGAGTGGGGCGCGTGAGGGCAACCAGAGATGGAGTGACCAAGACCCTCGCTGATGAGATCTCCTATGCGCCCTTCGGGCCCCTCACGAGCCTCCGGTATGGGAACGGCACCCTCCTCTCCCAGAGCTATGACCGGCGCTACCGGTTGACCGCACTCAAGGCGGGAGGGGTGCTCGATCTCGCCTACGGCCGGGACGGCTCGGGAAACATCACAACGATCACGAGCAATCTGGATCCCGCAAGGTCCCAGGGCTTCGGCTACGATGCTCTGGAGCGCATCACGGGGGCGACAGGGGTCTACGGAAGTCTCGGCTACGCCTATGACCGGGTGGGAAACCGGCTCTCCCAAACCATTCGAGGCGAGCCTGAGACCTACGGCTACGAGACAGGGACGAACCGGCTCGCGGAGGTGGTCGCGCCAGGAGGCTCCTCGACCCTTTATGCCCATGATGCGGGCGGCTCGGTCATCGCGAGCGGCGATACCGAGCTCCGCCGGAATGAGGAGAGCCGCCTCATCCAGGCGGTGCGAGGAGGCTCTCTCGTCGGGGAGTACACTTATAACGGCTCCGGGCAGCGGGTGATCAAGACCGCCTCCGGCGCGACGACCATCTTCCATTACGATAGGGAGGGAAACCTCATCGCCGAATCCCGCCCGGATGGGCCCTTTCGTTCCTCCTTCGTCTACCTGGGCGATCTTCGCCTTGCCCGGATAGATTCAGGTGGTGAGGCTCCCTTCACGGTGAGGGTAGAGACGACCCTGGGGAGGAAGCCTTCGGGGCTCTCCGTCTACGCCTTTACTGAAGCCGACTCCTACACGGGGAAACGGGGGGCGACCGACAGCCAGGGTATCGCCCTCTTCCAGCCCGGGGACCTCGCGGCGGGAAGCTATCGGTTCCGGACGGATTATCTCGGGCTCCAGTTCTGGTCGGAGGTGATCGCCCTTCCCGGGACGGGCTCGACCTTGATCCTCATCCCGGAAGAGACGGCGGAGATCGCGGTCACGACCGCCTGGGGCCCTGCGGAAGGGGTTCGGGTCTACGTCTTCACCGAGAACGGTTCGTACCTCGGGGTCTACGGCGAGACCGATGAGACAGGTGCGGTCTCCTTCGATCTTCCCGTGGGGGGAACCTACCGGTTCCGGGCCGATATCCTCGGGAACCAGTACTGGAGTAAGCCCACGACGATCTCCGGGGGCGGGGTGAATGCGGTAGCGGTAGCTGCGGGCGGGGGCCTTTTCCAGGTAACCGTCGAGAAAGGTCCCGGGCTGCCTCTCTCGGCCGTCAGGGTCTACCTCTTTGGCCCATCGGGCTCCTACCTCGGTCGGTCGCAAACAAGCGACGCCTCGGGGATGGTCGGCTTTGCCGTACCTCAAGGCACCTACAAGGTCCGGGCGGATTACCTCGGCTATCAGTTCTGGAGCGGGGAGACGATGGTCGGGGCGGACACGGCGATTCTCCTTACCATTTCCCACCGGGCGGTCGAGGTCACCGTGAGCGCGCTCTTCCAGGGAGGAAGGGAGCCGCTCCCAAGCGTTCCCGTCTACCTCTTCACCGCCGGCGGATCCTATCTCGGCCGCTCTGCTGTGACAGATGCGGTTGGACAGGTCTCCTTCGACCTTCCCGAGCGAGCCTTCACAGTGCGGGCCGACTACCTGGGCGGGCAGTTCTGGTCAGGGGCGTTCACCTGGGAGACCACGACCGTAGAGATCCCCATGGCCGAGGCTGCCGTGACCGTGACCGGAATGGGTCATACCCTTCCGGGGGTCGAGGTCTACGCCTTCTCTGAGGCCGGCTCCTACCTCGGACTCCACGGGAAGACGGGAGGGGACGGGAGGGTGCTCTTCCGGCTGCCGCGGGGCGCCTATCTCTTCCGGGCGGACTACCAGGGAAGTGAGTTCTGGAGCGGCGAGCAGGAAGTGGAACCCGATGAGACCCACGAGGTCACGATCCCGACGGGGGGCGGCTCCTTCACCTTGAGCGTCGTCAAGGATGCAGGAACTCCCCTTCCCGGTCTCTCGTGCTATGTGTTCAGCGACGAGGGCTCCTACCTGGGGATCTCACGCACAACGGGCAGCGACGGTCGGGCTTCCTTCGATCTCGCCGACGGGGGCTACCGCATCCGGGTGGACTATCTCGGCTACCAGTTCTGGAGCGACCTCGTCGAGGTTCTGGGGACGCTCGACCTCGAGATGGTGATCCCCCATAAAGATGTCGCGGTCACCGTGGAAGGGAGCTTTGCCGGCAACCGCCAGCCGAGGGCGTCCCTCCCCGTCTACCTCTTCAGCCCGTCGGGCTCCTACCTCTCAGTGAAAACGACGACCGATGCTAGCGGGAGAACAGTCCTCTCGCTTCCCGAGAAGCCCTACAACGTTCGAGTGGATTATCTCGGGAGCCAGTTCTGGTCGGGGACATTCACCGGGGAGGATACGATCGTGACCATCCCAGAGGGGATCGCCCGGGTCGCGGTTCGCATGGGGAGCCAGGTGATCACGGGGGCGCCGGTCTATGTCTTCTCGTCGGGCGGCTCGTACCTTGGACTCTCGGTAAAGACCGATACGATCGGCGTCGTCGAGTTTCGCCTCCCGGCGGCAAGCTACAGGTTCCGGGCCGACCTGCAGGGGAGCCAGTTCTGGGTCTCGGCGGGTGTCCTTCCGGACATCGTGAACTACGTGGATCTGAACACCGGGGGAGGGGAGTTTCACCTTTTCGTGGATACGGGCTCTGGCCCCTTGGTCGGAGTCAAGGTCTACGTATTCAGTGCCGGCGGCTCCTACCTCGGGGTCTCGGGGACTACCGGCTCGGCGGGTGAGATCTCCTTTGCCCTCTCGCAGGGGAGCTACAAGTTCCGGGTGGACTACCTCGGGTACCAGTTCTGGAGTGTCGTCTACGATGTGCCGGAGGAACTCGGTGATACGTTCACCATCCCTCACGACAAGGTCGCGATTACCGTGCGTGGACGCTACCTCACCTCCGATCCCATCCCGGGGGTGAAGGTCTACCTCTTTACCCCTGGAGGCTCCTACGTGGGACAGTCGCAGACGACCGACGCAGCCGGTCGGGTGAGCTTCACCATTCCCGAGCGGGAGTACAAGGTCCGGGTGGACTATTTGGGGAACCAGTTCTGGTCGGAAGTCTTCCAGGCGCGGGATTGCGAGATAACCCTCGAGGAGGGGGTGGCCAGGATTCGCGTGCACCGCTCGGGAGTGAGCCAGCTGGGCCTGAAAGTATACCTTTTTAGCCCGGGCGGATCGTACCTGGGAAGGAATATCACGACGGATGCCCATGGCGAAGTGGAGTTTCTCCTCCCGGATCGCTCCTTCAAGTTCCGGGTGGACCAGGGCGGAAAGCAGTACTGGAGCGGTGCTGTGCCGATCATCTCCGGCGGGGAAAACCTCATCGAGCTTGATCTCGATCGGCTCGCCCTCCTCGAGACGAACAACCCCCACCCCCAGATCTTTCATGGCACGCCTCCTGCAGAGACCAGGACTGTGCGGCTTGCGAGTCTCACCATGATCCCGGGGCTCCTTGCGAATGCGATCACCACCGCTCTACCCAGAACTGCGGTATACTACTACCACAACGACCACCTGGGTACGCCGCAGAGGATGACCGACGAGAGCGGCGCCGTCGTCTGGAGCGCCGACTACAAGCCCTTCGGGGAGGTGACCATCACCACCGAGACGATCACGAACAACTTCCGCTTCCCGGGCCAATACTATGACCAAGAGACGGGGTTACATTACAACTGGCATAGGTATTATGATCCGGCGACGGGGAGGTATCTGACGGCAGACCCGATTGGGCTTGGAGGAGGTACTGACCTATTTTCTTATGTCCAAAACAATCCTGTGAATCTATACGATCCTCCGGGACTGATTGTGGAAGGCGTAATATCCGAGTTCGGCTTCGCGCGGTCTGGTCTAGTGTCTGAGCTTTGGAGGCAGATCACGGGGATATACTTAGGTGCTGAGGCACACACTCTATACGGTTACGGGCGAGACACAGTCTACTGCTGTGATGAACAGAACCGACGATGGCGAGTCAGGACAAGTAAGCATTGCCTTGGGGCAGCACTCGGTGTTTCTGGAGGGGGAGGAATTTTCCCATTTAAGAATAGGAGACAGAACTGTCCATATGGGTTTTCCGGATTTGCATTCGAGGCAGGGGCGGGCCCTCTGGAGGCCGGGGTCGGAATCAACGATCCTTTGGCTTGGTCAGGGGGCGTCGGCCAAGGAATTGGGGGCAAATTCACCGTGTGTTACTACAGAATCCTATCAGCGGAAGTCATTGACAATTGCTGCGAACAGGAGTGAGTGTTTCCTATGCTTAGATATATACTCGTTATCTTGGACTATGTAAGTATATTAGCGCTGTGTGTAGTAGTGCTGTCTGCTTTTGGAATGCTTCATTTCTTGAAAACGAGAGGCATGGAAAAATCTAGAATATACAGCTTTAACCCTTTCTTTTTCATGGACTACCTGAGTATTACACGAAATGAGACGGGAAAAAGTGGTTTCTGGATGAGGCTATGCATCATATCAGCTATAGCCGGTATAGTTGCAGGAATACTCTCTATCATATTAACGTCTTTTAGTGAATCGTAGGAGAGACTCTTCCTCCAAATGTGTCCTAGCGATGAGCTCAGCGAGCTAGCGAGCATGAGAATCCGCTACTTCTTGGTAGCAAATGGGGTCACCGATTAAACACCACCCTCTCCAAAGAAAAATTGCTCGAAGCGTTGGTGGTCCTCCTGCGAGGGCTGCTCGGACGGTGTGGCCGTTTGCGGCGTAGGGATCCCCAGGTCTCTTGGCTTTTCGCTTGATCCTGTGGTAGGCTGGGACGACCATTAAATTATAACTTGCTATTCAACCTCCCACCGACTATGGATGCGTGCGACAGCAGGAGCAAAGCGGCTCAACATCTCCCAGCCGGCCGTGAGCATTTCGGTGAAGAGAGGTGAGAACATCTCCCGAGACCGAGCCATCGCGGTCACCCATACATAGATTGTTATAATTTTATGGACGTCCCGATACCCGCGACGCTCAAAGACCTAGAGGGCTCTGCTTCACTTGCAACAATAAGTGATGCTCTCGGGCCAGGCTATGCGTATATGTACTTAAGGCTAGGGTTAGGTGAAGGGGAAGCGACAGATTGGCAGGCTGGAGTTGATGCCAGCGGTGACATGTTTTGGGGATATTCATATTTGGAGAGAGACGAAAAGTCATGCTGTTATGGCGATGACTAGGCAACTTAGTTAGCACTGAATTAATGCGAGAAGAGATGGAAAAAATGAAGAAGAATCAAAAGACGACCTATCTTTTTTGTGATGTACTTCTTGTTTGTCTATTTGTCGCTATTTTTGTTGTCGCATTTGTAAATTACACAATGGTGCCGACTCACGTTCGTGCCACCTGTTTCTTCTTGGGCCTTGCTCTAATCTATAGCAAGGCCTTAGAAAAATTCTCATTGATTGAGAAAGCGTTATATTGGGTAAGTCAAAATGTAATGGTCCCTAGAACAAAGTATAATCATATTCTTGGAGGGGTATTTTTTCTGCTGATAGGGATTTTGTCATTTCTATTTTCACCAGGGCATAGGAAGACCGTTGAGAGCGAATTATTGTGGAGGTCTTTGCGAACTGATTTGTCTTTCTGGATACTGATTACATTGATTTTGCTTCTTAATTTGATAATCGGTTTTTATAGATACAAAAAAAAGGCTAGAAGGGATTAGTGCCATAAAAAAGAGGACGCTGGCGACCAGGGGGCACGTCGATTCCTATGGAAAGGCGCAGCAGAGGAGAGCCTCTGACCGTCACGATCAGCGATGAGTTCCTTTCAGAAGTGCCCCCAGTGAAAACCTGTGGTGACACCAGTCATGTCTAGTAGGCAACTTTTTGCTGGCGTCTCCCCAAGCCACGGTTTTGTGTCGGCTATTAGGAGGACGAGCCAGTTTTCTTGTATTATTCTAGTGATTACAATGACATTAGTAGGATATCAATCATCCTGTGTGGAAACGGGGACGACCATAAAATTATAACTTGCTTTGTAGAAGAGGGGACGCTCTTAAATAATTCAGTTGACGGTCGGTGGTTCGATGTCGTAGCCGATGAGCCATGCCAAGATTAGCTCGCCTTGATACTCGCGGTATTCTCCACCATATCATGATCAGGGGGATCGAGTGTCGAAAGATCTTCCGAGATGCCAAGGATCGGGAGAATTTTCTCGAGCGTTTCGGAAAGCTTCTTCCGGAGACGAAAACCGCCTGCTATGCTTGGGCGCTCCTGCTTCGGTCTTGGGCGGTGCGGGAGTTGGGGGTCTCGCTGACGGATTTGGCCAGTGGGTAGGCTGGGACGACCATTAAATTATAACTTGCTATTCAACCTCCCACCGACTATGGATGCGCGCGACAGCAGGAGCAAAGCGGCTCAACATCTCCCAGCCGGCCGTGAGCATTTCGGTGAAGAGAGGTGAGAAGATCTCCCGAGACCGAGCCATCGCGGTCACCCATACATAGATTGTTATAATTTTATGGGCGTCCCGATACCCCACGCAGAGGCAGGCAGTACCGGAAGTGTTGTTTAGACCCGATGACATGATGCCCTCAACATCAACTACGTGGAGAGACCATCTGTTCGCGTACAACTACCGCCATGACAATCCAGACGGCCTGCTACGCGCCGTCGATCTCTATTCTCCGAAGATCTATCGAAGTTTGATCCGTCATGTCGGCGAAGAGAATCTTTTCATTCTGTCGGCTGGTTGGGGACTCATCAAGGCGGACTTCTTGGTTCCTGACTACGACATTACCTTTTCGTCACAAGCCGACTCATGGAAGCGGCGTAATAGTCGCGACGTCTTTCATGATTTCGCCCAGATGACTCAAGCAGAGCTTTCTGTCGGTGAGCCGATCTACTTTTTTGGTGGTAAAGACTATTTACCTTTGTACTATAAGCTGGTCCGAACTCTAGCAGCAAGAAAGGTAATCTATTTTGCTTCTGGCCACATCCTGAGGGAGGAAGCTTTTATTTACATTCAGTACCAGACAGGGGGAACCAACTGGCATTACCGGTGTGCGAGAGATTTCATTGAGGGGAAGATTGGAAAATGAACTCTCGACGGCCTACCACGGCACTGCCGACGCGCAAGAAGTCGCAAGATTTCTGCCTGAACCATTAGACGACTCAATGAATCAGGCTTTGGGGATATATGAAAACGCTTTATGTCGGTGATGCGCGTGATATCGTCGCCAGGATTTGCACCAACCACGGTGCTGGGAATGTAGAAGGTTCTGCCCTTCGCCGCTATGTTGCCCACGCCATGGGACTAGGACTCACGCGCACTCGACGGCCATCCGGTTCAACGAGAGTTAGAATCAGGCTTCCTGATCCTCGCGTGGGTGAAAGAGCCGTTTCCGCGTACATTCGTAGTGGCTGGTGGAGATTGGCTCTGTGCGAATCTTATGAGGAAGCAAAGGCGTTGCAATGGTTGGCCATCGAGGTGTTGAAATCGATTTGGAACACGGACCGCCGTCCCACGGCAGCAGGCTCAGACCAACGCTTCAAGGACCATTTGAGGCAACTTGCAATCTCTCCGCTGCTACCATTTGAGGCGGTCCGCGCGCAGCGCCCTGGGCTGGGAGTCTACGTATTTTATCATGTGCAGTCCCCTCGCTTTGAAACAGAGCCATAGAGTGAGGAAACTGGGCACCGAGAGTCTCGGGCCAACCCCCAGCCCCAAGATACTTCGGTCGGGCCGTTGCTTTTGACCCATCCCTAATTTCTCTGGTACGCTCGATTTACCGAAACCAGAGCCGGTGACCATAATTAAACATCGCCAACCGGCCCAGTCGGCGTTTAGATAACTCATCATAATGCAAAATGAACCGTTCTGTTTCTGTGCCTCCCCCGACCGAACATCCCTTGTCTTTTGCCCTTTTCTGACATCATGTGGTTGTGCGCATTTTCACATTGACAAAAGACCCCAACCGTGATTTCCTACCGCTAGGAGTTCACTTGGGGGCATCTATGGCGCTGCGTATGTTTCACCATCGCTCCCCATAGACTGAGCTTCATTCTACGGGGAGCTCCCGGCTTAAGCTCGGCGTCTCTGTTGCAGTTACCTCGGCCTCATATCGACACCGAGAATTTGGGACGTAGGCATCATTTCTAACCTCACCCTGAATTTTCGGTTGCGCTCAACTCACTGATGTTGCCGCGGCGAACAAGTCGCAACCGGAGCAAATAAATGAAGCGATCGATTATTCTTCGTATGATAGCTGTTTTGATCAGTGTTACCGTAACACTGATTGGCTATATTGTCCGGGACACAACGGCTCAAGTATCTTCCGGGGCATTTGCTACGCTCCCACCACAACAAGAACAATATCTAACATTCAAGCCGATCTATTTCGGCTACAACCAAGTGGCCATTAGCCCTTCATCGGCGAAGGCATTGGACCACTACGGACGGATGCTCAAAGCCGATCCTACCATTACCGTAATGATAGCGGGCCACACCGATTCACGTGAACCGGCAAAAGATGAGCTGTCGAAAAAAAGGGCACTTAGTGTTAAGAAATATATCCAGGATAAATTCGACATCCCGGAAAGACAATTTGTGGTCGAAGGATTCGGAAGCTCGGCGCCCGTTGCAAATAACGCAAATAAAGAGGGACGCTCGAAGAACCGAAGAGTCGAAATCACAGCCATGGCAATGGCTATACCGGTGCCTCCTGAAGAGAAACCGGAACCCACCTTCGTTTGGAACGCCTGGGCGGAGGAAGGGCGCGTCGTCAAATACAAGCCCGTATCGTATTTAAAGCCGAAGACCGAGTACAGTATATCTCTTCACCTGTCAAACTATACATACAACGAAAAAGGGGTCGTTAGCCAGCCACCCAGTAAGCAATTTCATGACTTTCTGAAAGACCAAATCGAAAACCTGAATAATTCAGAGCTAAAGTTAACGGTGGTCCTCATTCCCGATTCTGATTATTTTGAGGTTTTGCAAACACCAAATAGACCCATGACAATTAATCTCGACAAAATCAGGAAATTCAAACTCAAAGCACGAAGTCCAGGCAACGCGCTCGAGATCCTAGCGAAATCACCCACTACTCTCCCTGACTTCGTGTTTGGGAGTATCGATTTTAAAGGAATCACAACACGTCAGAGGGAAGGGATCGGTTACATTGGTGTCGCCATCTGGCATGACGGAGTTCCGGTCGAAGATTTCTCGTTGCCCTTTTTGATAGCGTCGACAGAGCGAGGGGACGCGGGTCTCACGTTATCGTCTCAAAGAAAAGAAATGCTGTCGTTGAATCTGCGCCCTCCTCCAGCGGCAGCACTCCACTTCTTCGGCCTCAATTCAGCAAAGTGCGTAGGTATCTTTTGGACTAATGAGAAGCCTAACGAATTCTCAACATGGGATCTCGATAGATCCCCTGATGAAATGCAAAAATTCTTTTTAGATGTTTTAATTAAAAAATTCAATAAATTACAGCCAGAGGAAACGTGGCGTCAATATGGCATTGACTTCTTCAATTTCATCTTTCCCACAAGAGATATTAGAGACAAAATGAGAAAATATGTGAAACGGCACATAAACGCATCTCCATTTGGCTGTCGAGACCTTCCGTCGCTATTTGTCCGATTCACGGAAATAAAGGACGGTATGCCTTTTATTCTTCCGCTTGGGATGATGGCGATCGATTTCGATGAAGGAAGAACCGAGTTTCTTGCCTTTCATTTTAGAATCGCAACTCCCCTCAAGTACGGGAGCTATGTCGATAACTCGCAGTGCATTTCACACCGGATTTTGTCAATGCCCGTGAAGGACGAGGAACTAAAAAAGTATTATCAACAAATCGACAAAACCCTCCAAGATGGATGGAAAATAAATGCCCGCGAGGAACTGCTCGAAGATCTCCCATCTTTCAAAAAATGGCTTAACGAAGAGGTCAATGATAACCGCTCGACTGCAATTATCGTAATGACCCATCATGGAGAAAATACGTTTGCCGACGAAACGGGCGAGGTAAGCTCCACGGACGTAAGGCGGGAGTTTACTCAGCCGTCCGTTGCGATTCTGAACGGATGTGGAACGATGGAACCGACTTCAACGGATTTTATTAAGCAGTTCAATAAAAGAGGGGTCATGGCCGTCGTAGCTACCAGCACTTCCGTTGACAAAAGGATGGCCGCTGACTTCCTTGAGAGTCTGGGCAAGGAAATACAGTGGGCTAGGCAAGAAGGAGAAAAGGAAATCACGCTGTCGGAATTATTTTATAGGACTCAAAGACGTCTGTATTGGGAGTTTGATAACCACAAAGCCAACGTACTGAGGTATACTCTTCTTGGTGACGGCGGTCTGAGACTATGCGTTCCGACAGAGGGAGGGGCACATGAATAAGAGGTATCGGATTTGGGCGAAAGGCGCGATGCTCAGAAAAACAATCGCTTTAGTGTTTATAATCGGCAATCCATATTGCTTCGCCCAGTCAGACGCGCCTTGTGCGCCAACGGGGCCTTCGTCGGATCGATTGAGAGTATTCATAAGTGATCTTCATATGGGGGTTGGTCGTTCCCCAGGAGCAACAAACTGGAACCCAATGGAAGACTTCCGTTGGGCTCCAGAGTTTGATCTGTTTCTTAAGGAAATCAACCGAAAGGGAGCAGGCAAAACGGATCTCGTCATCGTTGGGGATCTCTTGGAACTGTGGCAGTTTGTCGAGGATAATTGCGATTATGGCGATGCAAACTGGGGCTGCACCGCGGAGGATGCCCTTGTAAGGGTTAAAGCGGTTTTGAAATCACACGCTTCTGAACTCAGAACGTTAAAGGAATTCGCAGACAGCCCGGGTGACAACCGGGTGTATATCATTCCCGGTAATCATGATGCCGCCCTTCTGTACGACATCGTAGCCTCAGAGTTAATCAATGCAATCAATGCATCTCCTGGTAAGGTGTGCATTTTTGCCAACGGGTATTGGCGGTCGCCAGACGGGTTAGTTTACGCCGAGCACGGGCATCAGATAGAGGACGGCGATCCTAATAGCTATGGGGATACGTGGCCGAGACCGTTCATAGAGAACCACAACAAAACATACCTAATTCGCACGTGGGGCGAACGGTTCGTACAGAAGTACTATAACGAACTCGAGACCCAGTACCCGATAATCGATAATCTCTCCAAAGAGCAACTGGGTATCAAATATGGTGTGGCAGCACGCGGACTTTTGCTACCGAAGGATATTGCCAAGTTGACGAAATTCGTCTTCTTTGAGGTGTCCGAGGATCAATTTATCGCGTCCCTCTACGGTCTATATTTGAAGCGCGGGGAGACCGCGGTAGCACGCGACTGGGACGTCGAAGCCATAAGAGGGACCGCCGGCGAAAAACTCGTTTCAGACCTAGTGCCCGTCCTAGAAAAACTTCCTCTAGAAAGCGCCGTTAATAAAATTGCTTTAGACAAAATTGCCGAGAAAGGCAAATTAGGCTTCAGTTCCACCGATCTTACAGATGAACAGATTAATGCCCTCTGTGATATGCGGGCCGCTTTAATTGAAAACATGAAAGGGAACAAACAGGAAATTCCCATTAAAAACTGCCCAACCGTCGAGCACAGAACACTCAAAATCCAAGAATTCCTGATGGGAAAAGACCCGGTGATCAAGGCGCACTTACAGAAATATTTGCAAAGAAGATACGACAAACTTTCTTCTGGTAACCGAAATTATCCTAAGTTCAAGGTCTTTATCTATGGCCATACACATCAAGCTCACGACGGTCGAAAATACCAGTTGGCGCTGGAAGGTAATTGGTTCCCTAAAGTCTTTAATTGCGGAGCCTGGATTCGCACCGTTGACCGAAAGCAACTGCAGAAACTAATGAGAGACAAAAATTTGGACGCAAGAGCGGTGCTGCCAGAAGTTCAACCTGAATATCTTCCTCCGTGCTACAGCTTTGTTATGATTGCACCATATGCGATTGACCCAATTGCCGAACTCAAACGCTGGTCACTGGACGCCAATCAAAACTGGAGAATTGTTGACGATTGTTCGAACGGCAAGTGAAGATGTTTTAACCTTTCTAGCTTCTCAATTTTTAAGTATATTCGATAATAAACTTATGGAGGATATTATGAAGAGCAGAAGTCGCTACGTATATGATGTAATGTTCCGTTGTATAATGGTGACGATTAGCGCCCTTATGCTATCGCTATATTTGATCGTCGGTTTTTCCCAGGCCGTCGACAAAGTTAGCGACACCCAATCTTCGATAAACACGCGCCTGGCGAGGTATATTCTTAAACGGATTCCGGTCGTGCTCGAGGATGTCCGTGGAGCTGCCGCGCATAATGAGAAATTGAGAACAATTCTTGATAGAATTCGTTTAATAGCACCCGAGGAGTCATATTATAGAATGTATCCGAATGCGTATGCTCTTCCCGTTGGTAACTCCAATCTTATTCTCATTGAGGCGCCGTTTTTCGGCAACATCATGCTTGGGGCGACATTTGGAACACTTTATGCGACGGGTTGGACGAACGCGGATACTTTGTTCCAGCAGGCGTGCGAGGCGTATAGGGCGGCGTATAAGAAGTCAGGTCAGGAACCGTTATTCTACGCATTTGATCCGGATACGTATTTGGGAGAAAATACTTTTTTTAACAAATTTTTCCGCAAGTTAAATGGAAATATTTTTGATACATGCCTTTTGTGGTTTACTCTTCACGAAACGGGACACCATGTTCTGGGACACAAAGGGAAAGTGTCTGACGCTGATAGTAGAATAAGAGAGGAGGCTGCCGATCGCTGGGCGACCGCGACAATGGAGGAACTCGGGTATAGCTTGTTTGGGATAGGCTATTACTTTTATGGACTAAAACGACTCGACGAATGCTTGACGCCGTTAGGGCTTATAACGCCAGAGAATAGGTCGACACACCCGAGTTACGGGTCGCGCTATTCAAAAATGGTTGCACAGGTCGATGTGGGTCGGGCTCCGAAAAGCCGCCTGTTTAGAACGGTTTACGTGCCTATCGAATCGGCCGCTGAAATAATTGAAAATGTGTATATTCATTTACCTAACAGTGACTCGCTGACACGGCAGGTAGTTGTCCAAGCGGATAGGATTCGCTCCGGTACGACGTCGATTTCGGTGGGCATCTGCGAGTGGCGTGGTAACAGCGTGCATATATATCTTAGATCTGAGGGCAAGAAGGATAGATTGGAATACATAATACCGGATATATCTCGGGCTTATAATCCTATGATAATGCGCGACTATAATTTAAGTGATAATCGTGTGATCGGAGAAGCAACCGTGAAATCGTTTTTTTTCAACTCAAATATGGAACATATAAAGCTCGTTGATGATTACACCGTTGCAGATATGCGTGGGGATATAGAAAGTGGCGAATTCGGTGCCCGGCACCTCCGAAAAGTTGGAGCGCCCGAGACGGTCATTGAGAAGATTCGGAACGCGGTGAGGGAGAAAGGGGCGGCCCAGGCAGAGATTCTTCTTGCTTATGGGAAGGGGGAAATTAGCGATGCGACACGCGACGCCAGGCTTAGTTCTGTGTATGAGAAATACAATAGATTTTTAGAACTAAATCTGGGCAAAGATCGGGCGCGGCGCTTTAGTGAGTCTCTTAACAATGATCCGCTCTTACGAATGATGGAGAAGGTTGAGGCAGCATCGGGACGGGAGCTTTTCGAGTATTCGCAAGAATTGGGAGCCTCAGGTTTTTAGGATTCTGTCTGAATGATAGGATAGACTTTACTGCCGCTTTCAAATAGATAGGATCGGGACGGGACTTTCTTGTTCACAGTTTGCCGCAGCAACAAGAAGGCGGGGCAGGGGCGGACAAACCGAGAGCGGAATTTCCAGGGGCACTGTTTGAGGTCGTGACCTTGGCTAACAGTCGGCAGGCTGTGTCGCAGGTTAACTGGGCAAGGAATAGTGCCGATTCCAGCTGCTAGCCGTACGGCCGGTCACTCTGAAGAATTCGCCGATGCCCTCTCGACCTGGTAGGATGTCAAGATGGCAGTCGATTAGTGCTTCCTGTGCTTTGGTCGTATCCCGACCTACGCTGTCGCCGCGGAGTGAGGCCAATCAAGGACTCACCATTGTTGTTTCACGTTGGGTTCGGTTCGACCCCTTTTGCGACACACTCTTGGACATATCGAATCTTCGCAAGAACCGGCTGGAGCACGGTTTCATTTTCTTTGACGTACGAGAGAATGGGGACGACCATAAAATTATAACTTGCTATCCCACCTCTGAAGGATTCGAAACCCCTCAAGCCAGGACATGTAGCGATGGCTCGCCCTTGACACATATCGCTCTTTCATCCTACGAGAGAATGGGGACGACCATAAAATTATAACTTGCTATCCCCCTTTTACCTATATCGCCCTCCGCTGTGAGCAAGTTAGCAAGCCGCGGCCGAAGAGATCCTCTTATTAGCGTCATCATCAAGGATAAGGTCTTTTCAACAGTGCCCCAATGAAAACCCGTGGTGACAATGGTCATGTCTAATAGTCAACTTTTCACCGGCGTCCCCTGTCCACCACCGCTTGGGTGGAGGGTCGTAAAGATGACGATTACTGCCCCCCTCTTCGTGGGTAGGCTGGGACGACCATTAAATTATAACTTGCTATTCAACCTCCCACCGACTATGGATGCGCGCGACAGCAGGAGCAAAGCGGCTCAACATCTCCCAGCCGGCCGTG
>Ga0335070_10002339_pt1 | contig 22092 bp, 25 predicted proteins | sample Lox_Sample_13_FD_206722 | JGI IMG/M metagenome (GOLD analysis project Ga0335070, IMG submission 206722) | Soil microbial communities from Loxahatchee National Wildlife Refuge, Florida, United States - Lox_Sample_1.3 | ecosystem: Environmental > Terrestrial > Soil > Wetlands | place: USA...
CGAATTCGTCCCGGAGGACGCCCCAGTCGCCGGCCATGACGGCGAAAATGTAACAGGGTTTGGGATGGGGATCGTCCCACACCGCGAAGTGGCGTCCGTCGGGCTGCGTTCCCGCCGCGACGAGGTCGCCGTTCGAAAGCAGATGCGGATATTTCGACCTGTCCCCCCGGAGCGTCACACGGTAACGAGCGAGCACATCCGGCCGGTCAGGGAAGTATGTCAGCTTGCGGAAACCTTCGGCCTCGCATTGGGTTGCGAGCTTTCCGCCGAGCTCGATCAGCCCCGAGCGGGACGAGTTTTTTCTTGGAGAAATCGCCGTTTCGATCTCGAGATCGAAGGCCTCCGGCACCGCGTCGATGGTCAGGCCGTCGTCTTTAATCTCCAGCCGGTTCGAACCCAGCGTCTCGCCATTGAGCCTCAGGCGGAGGAGCTCCAGGCCGATACCGTCGAGGCGGAGTGGTTCGTGGGACGAGGCGGAGGCGGAACGGCGGATGCGCATGCGGTTGCGCACGACCGTCCGGTCCGGGTCGAGATCGAATTCCAGATCGATCCGCTCGATCGCATAGACCGGCGGCTTGTAGTCCCTGAGATAGACTGTGCCAGCGATGTTTTCGGCCAAGATATCCGTTCCGGAGCTTCGGGCGACAAAGGCTCATGTTAACGATGTTCATATAGACGAGGATGGCCTGTCAAGGGCGACGGAACTGTAGACCATTGCGATGGTCCTAGGCGCGAGCAACAAGCCGATCCCGCCATTCGCGCACGAGCGGCAGCCAGAGAGGATTGCCTTCTTCGCTGTTCATCAGCATGCAGAAGCCAGCGCCCAGATGCGGAAAAATCGAGTAGATGCTCCGCCACCCGATGCTGCCTCCCGAATGGTGCACATTCGATGCGTCGCCCGATCCCAAGAGGCCTCGTCCGCAAGACCCTGACTTTCAAACATTGCAGTGATCGAGCCCGGGCTGAGGACGTCACGGCCTGGGCTCTCGCCCTGCGGCCCTTTCATTTCCGCACACGCGAAAGCGGCCAGATCGCCTATGGTCGCATAAAGGCCTGCCGCAGCTTTGGAAACGTAACGATACGCGCGAACAGATTCGCCGCCAATGCCGTAAGGTTTCGCATAAGGCCTGCGGGAGTCCACGGAAAAGCTGGAATTCCGCATTCCAAGCGGGCGCAAGATGCTCTCCTCGATAAAGGCGCAGAAGGATTGTCCTGTCACCTCCTCGATCATGAGTTCCAGCAGGCCGAAGCCTGGATTTGAGTAATGAAAGGCTTCCCCGGGCCGGTAGGCAAGTTTGACGGGCCAGTCGGTCGGAAGATTCCACAGGGCCCAGTAGCGCTGTTGCTCGTCGTTGAGAGGCCCAAGCAAGCCGTTCAGGCCGTCTATGAGGGACGGCATATCTCTCGCCGGGTCGATGCCCGGAAAACCTGCTGTGGAAATCCCGGCATAGTGGCAAAGCAGACGCCGCAAAGTCACCTCCCATTCGTCGAACGGCGACGGAGGCAGCCGCCATCCCCTCACATAGTCCCAGATGGGCGCTTCCAGATCGACTTGGCCCTGCTCAACCAGACGCATGACTCCCCAGGCTGCGATCGACTTGGAAATCGACTGGAGACTGAACAGCGTGTCCGGCGTGACCGCGGCACCGGTTTCCTTGTCGGCGATCCCGTATACGCGCAGCGTTGCGATGCGCCCGTTCTCAATCAGGGCGACAGCAGCACCAGGAATGTTCAGCTCCTGCATTCGCGCAGGGATCACGCGGTCCAGGCTTTCTTCGATGTGGCTGCTCAGCGCGTCGCTCCGTCAGTCGGGCTTTTGAGCGAGCGATCGGCATGACTTTCGAGACGGCGGCGGACGATCGTCTGTCGCCGCGCATCCAGAGGAAACATCCAGCCCATCGCGCCCGCGAGAATATGAAGAATGCCCGGGACAATCATATAACTGGTGATTAAGCCCAGTTCGCCGACCGTGTCGTTGACGCGCCCGACACTGTAGTGGAAGGCACTGAGCAGCACGAAAGCGCCACCGGCTCCAATTGCCATGGTCGCCTTGACCAGCAAGGTGTTCAGCGCAAAAAAGTTTCCGGCCTTGTTGGTGCGGCTTTTCCACAGATCGTAGTCGATGACATCGCTCAGCATGGAAGGCGGTGCAAAATTCCATGGTGCAGTGAGGCAGCCGTTCAGACAAGTGAGGGCGAGAACAGGCAAGAGTGCACCGCCACCGGGTGCGACGAGCAGTATCAAAGGACGAGACAGCGCGCTCAGCACGAGAGACACCGCCCAAACCCGGTGACGCCCGATGCGGGGAACGAGTTTCATCCAGAGTGGAATTGTCAGCAGGGTTGTCGCGAACAGGGCGATCATCAGGAAAGGAAACAGCGCGCCCAGCTTCATTCTGTCCGTCAGGAAAATGATAGTGGTGGAGAGCGATGCGCCCTGCCCGAGCCCCCACAGACCATAGGCCGCCAGATAAGCTTGCAGCGGACGATTGGCAACGATGGACCTGCCGATGTCGATCAGCCGAAGAGCCTTGGTAACAACGGGCGTCCCGCGCGGCACGATCCAGGCGGCAAACGAAAGCCCCGTCGGCATCAGCAACAGGTAAAGCCATGCGATCGCGGACAGCGTTGCGCCGGTGATCTGCGTCGTGCCGCTGATCCGCGAAAGCAGTATGGGCATGAGGAAGAAGACAAGGCTGCCCGCCACGTTGAACTGTGCAACAAATGTGTTGATGCGCGAGCGCTCTAGATAGTCGCGGCTGATTTCCGCGCTCCAGGCGCTGCGCGGAATCTCGAACAGCGAGAATCCGAAATAGAGAAGGAACGACCAGACGCCATAGTAGGAGATGGTGGCGTGCGGGGGAGGTTGGAACAGCATGAAGAGAGATATGCCGCAAACGGCGCCCGCGGCGACGCCCCAAGGCTTCCTGCGCCCCCAGGGCGTTTCGAACCGGTCGGAGATGTATCCGACGAGCGGATCGAGGAAAGCGTCGAACATCCTGCTAAGCGAAGTGACAACCCCGATCTGCAAAAGCGTGACGGCGGTATGCGTGGCGTAGAAAGCCGGGATGACAATGTTTAGAGGCAGGGCGACGAACGCATGAGGCAGCGCTGGAAAGCCGAAGGCGACGAGTTGCAGGACCGATAGTCGGCTCGAACGGACAGGCTTCTCCGCCGTTCTAACTTCCGCGACCGTAACCTCAGCCATTCCTCAACCCCGAATAGAGCCCCATCGGCGACGTTCGCTTTCCCTTCGGCCCTGTCGCGGCCCGGACATGATGCTAACGGCGCACGTGCCAGGCCGCGAATTTTTCCGCCCCACGCCGGAGCACGTCAGGATCGGTTGCAAAACACCATCTCAGCCAGCCTTCCCCCTCCGGACCGAAAGCAGCGCCGGGCGCAAGTCCCAGTCCGGCTTCCACAATGAGGCGCTTGGCGGCCGAAACGGAATCTCGCTCACCGGAACGACGGAGGAACAGGTACATTCCGCCCTCCGGCACCGGAAGGTCGAGCCCTGCGAGACCCGATAGCCGCGCCACAAGCGCGTCGCGGCGTGCGGTCAGGTCGCCACGCAACGCTGCGACATACGCTTCGCCCAGTTCGATCGCTGCGAGCCCGGCGGCCTGGATGAATTCCGGCGCGCAGGAGGTATTGAATTCGATCAGCTTGCCGAGATCCTTTTCGAGCTCCGAAGGCGCGACAAGCCAGCCGAGCCTCCATCCCGTCATGAGCCACGCCTTCGAGAAGCTGTTCGCGCCGATGACGCGGTCGCGCGGGTCTGCAAGCGCCAGGAACGAAGGTGCCGATCCGGCCGCGTCGCCGAGTACTAGGCGCTCGTAGACGTCGTCGACAAGCAGCCATACGCCCAGCTTCCGGCAATGTTCGAGGATCGGCAGACGGTCGCCTTCCGGCAACATCCATCCGGTCGGATTGTTTGGCGAATTGACGATCAAAAGACGCGTCTTCTCGGTAACTGCCGCGAGCAGCCGGTTGAGATCAAGCGCCCACTTTCCATCACGATAATCGATGCTGACGCGTCTGACACGCGCTCCCAGTATCTGCGGTATGCCCACAACATTCGGCCAGATGGGCGTCACCACTACGACTTCGTCACCCGGATCGAGAACGGCCTGCATGGCGATGTTGAGGGCCGAGACGCCTGAGCTCGTCACCGAGATCCGATCGTCTGCGATCCGCTTTCCGTGCAGGCGCGTCAGGTACCGCGCGAGCCCGAGTCTGAGTTCTGCAATGCCGTTGTTGTGACTGTAGAAGGTGCGGCCGTCTCGGAGCGCTCGGATTGCGGCATCCTTTATATATTCCGGCGTGGGTTGCGAGCTCTCCCCGAACCAGAAGCGGAGGATGTCCCCCCGACCGAAACCTGCATTGGCGATCTCGCGTACCTTGGATGGGGGCAGCGCCCCCACGGCGTCCCGGGCCTTAGGCGGGAGCATTCCCGAATTCGAATTCGGCGTCATGCGGTGCGGGCGTTTCCCGCGCCGCCGCACGCTGCATGCTGCCCGACCATAACCGCCATTGCACGTTCGCCTGATGACAATTCGGATGTGATCACCGTATATATCGAGGCTTGCGCTGTCGAGGGTCCGTCCGACTTCAGCGCCGGCCCGTCACGCCAGCGATTTCAGCATCCGGAGACCCAATGGGCCCAAGCGCCGCCGCAAGAAACGATCTCTCCGCCTATTGGATGCCGTTTACGCCCAACCAGGCCTTCGAGCCTACGACGTCTTCCTGGCCTTCGAGCACGGCGTTTCCATCCGCGCCAACGGCGACACGATCGCCATTGCGCCCATTCTCACGGGACGGGCGATATCGACGCGATTTCGACGCCGTCCGGAAGGCATTGCGGTCAGTTTTCTGAGGGGCAAGGCTCAATGGTGCGCACATGATGAAAGCGATGATTTTCTTGAAGCGGCGTAAGGATTTGTCGATCGACGAATTCAGGTCCTGGTGGATCGATCGCCATCGCCCCATGGCAGAGAAACTACCGGGCCTGCGGCGGCACGCATTCAATCTTCTAGCCGACGGCCCCTACGATGCCGTGGTCGAGCAATGGTTCGAGTCTTCGGAGGCAATGAGCGCGAGCTACGAGACGGATGTCGGCCGTGCGGTCGTCGCGGATTCCCGCGAGCATATCAGCGCCCGCGAGCGGGTCATCGTCCAGGAGTTCGTATTCGAGATTCCGGCGCGCAACTGAGCTCCGATCGCAGCAGAACTGCCGGATTTCCAGATGAGGACGCGGGGAATGCATCACGTTGTTATCATCTCAGGCGCGGGCTCGGGCATCGGCCGCGCGACCGCCTTGGCTTTCGCAAGACGCAACGCGTCGACGACGCAACGATCGCTGCGCAGCTCAAGACGCGCGCGACGGCACATCGCGCGGTGTTGTCCGGATACGAAGAGCTCTATCGGACGCGCGTGCTTTCAGCCGATCTCGGCGCGGATTTTGATTTCCTGCGCGGCTGCCGCGGCGCCGCCGTGCCGAAGCACGGGCATTGATAGCGACTGTCAGGCATTCTCAGGCGGAGCAAAAGTCACGATAATCCGCCCGTCGACTGCAACGTCGCGAGCTCTTGCAAAAAATTCCGTCGCAATAATCTGGCCGGGATGTCCAAAGCACAGACGCTTGGAGCACGCTGAGCCCCGCCAGTCGATGCTCTCCGGTGCTGCACGAACTCGTTCCTGCAGTTTCGCCCGTTGCGGAGGTTTCGGACTTTGGGGATAGCGACTGGCAGACTGAGCTGCGCGGCCAATGCGTGTTCCGTGAGCGGCCCAGGCGACGCCACCGAATCCCGCGGCGACGGCCAATCTCTGCCGTACGACGCGCAGGATTCGAGTTTGCAGACAATTTAAATGGTACAGGACCTCGCCGGGACCAAACTGCGCTCTCCCAGCCGTTCAGAGCAGCTCGAACAGTCCGGCCGAATCTGGAGGAACACCCGAGCGTCGTGGTCGGGATCAAAGGAGTGTAAAAACTAGCCAAACGGAAGCAAATCCATGCGCCCCATCTGGGCCGTCCACTTTGATTTTCATCAATGCCGCCTTGGTGGGTGTCGATGATTCTGAGTTTCATTGGCATTCAAGGTCCACGGAGTATCTCCTGTGCAGGCCGCCGCGGAAGTGCTCGGAAACGACAGAGCGAGGATCACACCCGTGTCCGGTACGGTGGTGGCAGTGCGGGGTTCCGTGATCGATGTGCGCTTTCCGGCAGACCATCTTCCCGCCATTGAAGAGGTTGTTCTTGTCGATTGGAACCGCGAACACCCCCTGCGCATCGAAGTTCAGCAGCATCTCGATCCAAGGACCATTCGCGCCGTAGCACTCGAGAACACGTCCGGTCTAAGGCGCGGGACGACCGCCAGAACGACTGGAATGCCCGCGACCGTGCCGGTCGGCGAAGCGGTTCTGGGACGGCTTCTGAATGTCGTCGGAGAAACAACAGACCGCGGTCCTACGCTCTCCGCCGACACGCCGCGCCGCCCGATTCACACGCGGTCACCGCCGCTCAATGCGCGCGACCGGTCGCAGGACATTTTTCAGACTGGCATCAAAGTGATCGATCTGCTGTCTCCTCTTATCAAAGGCGGCAAGAGCGCGATGTTCGGCGGCGCAGGGGTCGGCAAGACCGTGCTCATCATGGAGCTGATCCGCACGACGGCCGAACGCTACGCCGGCACTTCCGTTTTCGCTGGCGTCGGCGAGCGCTCGCGCGAAGGCCATGAGCTCCTTTTGGAACTGCGACGATCAAAGGTCCTGGACCGCACCGCGCTCATGTTTGGCCAGATGAACGAACCGCCGGGCGCCCGCTGGCGCGTAGGTCTTGCCGCACTCGCCATCGCCGAGCACTTCCGCGATGCGGAACATCACAACGTGCTTCTGTTGATCGACAACGTCTATCGGTTTGTGCAGGCCGGCAGTGAAGTTTCGGGCTTGCTGGGACGGCTCCCGTCGCGAGTCGGTTATCAGCCGACCCTCGCAGGAGAAATCGCCGAGCTGGAAGAGCGCATAGCGTCAGTGGCGGGAGCCGCTGTCACTTCGATCCAGGCGGTCTATGTGCCCGCCGACGACTTCACCGATCCCGCCGTCGCCGAAATCTTCAGTCATCTGGACGCTACGATCGTATTGTCGCGCGAGATGGCGAGCCAAGGCATGTATCCTGCCATCGACCCTCTGGCGTCGACATCGACGCTGCTCAATCCGGATGTCGTCGGCGACCAGCACTATCGCGTTGCACAGGATGTCCGCAAGAGCATCGCGCATTACCGCGAATTGCAGGAGGTAATTGCGCTGCTCGGCATGGACGAGTTGAGCGCGACGGACCGCCGCCTCGTCGGGCGCGCGCGGCGGCTTCTGCGCTTCCTCACTCAACCCTTCATGGTGACCGCATCGCTTACGGGAAAGGAGGGCCGCACCGTCCCGCTGGAACAGACGCTCCAGGGCTGCCAATTCATTCTCGACGGGGAAACGGACGGTTGGACCGAAGCGTCACTCTATATGGTCGGCAATCTGGATGAAGCCCGCGCAAAGGAAAGCGCGACAAAGGCGCGCGCATCATGAAACTCGTTATTACTACGCCGCTCCTCGTCGAGGTCAATGTGAGCGATGTCAATTATCTCAGCGCGGAAGATGAGACGGGGCTTTTCGGCATTCTTCCCGGTCATGCCGATTTTCTTACGGCGTTGACAGTGTCTGTCGTGACCTGGCGAGACGCCGGCGCAGAACATTATGCAGCCGTTCGAGGCGGAATGTTGAGTGTGGAACAAGGTTCGTCGATTTCAATCGCGACGCCGGATGCCGTTATCAGCGACGATCTCGGCCATCTCGAATCCCACGTTCTGGCCAGGTTTCGCGAGCGCCATGAGCAAGAGCAGATAGCGCGAGTCGATTTGCAGCGGCTTTATCTCAGCGCCATGCGCCGGATTTATCGCTATCTCCGGCCGGAACAGAGCCGTTCCGCTCCGACCCGGAGCGTTGATGCGGAGGTCGCGAACTATGACGCCCGCACCCAATGACACAGATAACCTGGCGAAAGCTGTGAGACGCAAGCAGGCGCGTGCCCTTCGCCACAAAGTCGAAGGCGATGATTCCATCGCTCACGGTCTGGCCTGGATCGGCGCTCTGGGCTGGACGATCGCAATGCCATCGCTTCTTGGCGCCTTCGCCGGGCGATGGCTCGATCACATTTTGGCTTCGAAAGCACTCTGGACGTCTGCACTTCTCGTTGTTGGTCTTGCCTCCGGTTGTGCAATGGCATGGAGAAGGATCCGGCCATGATATCGCTTTATTCTGTGTTGGTAGCATTGTCGCTCGCAGCTGGAGTCGGTTTCGGCTTCTTGCATCTCGCACTGGTGCGACATACCGCCGATGTCGGAGAGCGCGGCGGCCGCACTGCGCCTACGATCGCATTCCCGGCGCTTCGTATGATTGCCGCGATTCTCTTTTTTGGAATTCTGGCAAAGCTAAGTGCGGCTTTCCTGCTCGCTGCGTTCCTGGGTTTTCTCATCGCCCGGACGCTCGCCGTCCGATCCGTGCGGAGGGCCCTGTGAATGCGCGCCTCTCCGTTTGCCGGTGACGTTCTGTTTAACCTGGGTCCAGTGCCGATTTCCGTTCCTGTCGTCACGACCTGGGGCATCATGCTTTTTTTGACCGTGTTGTCGTTGATGGCGACCCGCACCCTCAAGGTGAAGCCAGATCGTGTCCAGACCACGGCTGAACTTCTCGTCACCGGAATCGATCAACAGATCGCCATGATTGTCGGCAGCGGAGAACGGCGCTTTCTGCCTCTCTTGGGCACGCTCTTCATTTATCTCGTCTGCGCCAATCTTGCGGGTTTGTTGCCGGGACTTAAGGCCCCCACGGCATCCTTGGAGACACCCGCCGCGTTGGCCGCGATCGCATACTTCTCCGTCCATTATTTTGGTATCCGCGCGCAGGGCCTGCGCAGCTATCTCGCAAGCTTTGCCCAACCGACCGTCCTGTTGTTACCGCTCAATCTGCTCACGCAAGTGACACGCAGTTTTGCGCTGATGGCTCGCCTGTTCGGCAATGTCATGAGCGGCGAGTTCCTGATTGCGATGGTGGTCGGGTTGACCGGCCTTTTCGTGGCCGTGCCGTTCATGGCGCTCGAGCTGCTGATCGGCACGATCCAAGCTTACATCTTCACAGTACTGGCGGCAGTCTTTGTCGGCGGCGCGCTTGGCGAAAAGCCCTGAAAGGAGACCTATTATGGATGCAAAGCTCATTTACGCGGTCTGCGCGACGGTTGCCGTGTCGATTGGCTCGATAGGGCCGGCGCTTGCCGAGGGCCGCTCGCTCTCCTCTGCCATGGACGCCATTGCACGACAGCCCGAGGCGAGCGGCAGCATCTCCCGCACGCTGTTCGTTGGTCTCGCAATGATCGAGACCATGGCGATCTATTGTCTGGTCGTTGCGCTATTGCTGCTGTTTGCTGCCCCATAAAGGATTGGCGATGAATTTCGACTGGTCGACCTTTCTGTTTCAGACGGCAAATTTCGCGGTGCTCGTCTGGCTGCTGCATCGGTTCCTCTACAGGCCGGTTCTTCGCATGGTCGACGAGCGCCGCAACGAGATCGACAAGAGCATCGCCGACGTCGCGGCGCAGCAGCTCAAGGCGAAGAAAGAACTCGCTGCGCTGGAGTTGCAGCATGAGAATATCCTGCGCGAACGTGATGCCGCGCTGAAAGACGCGGCAGAAGAGGCGGAAATCGCCTGCAAAGTTAGAATTGCAAGAGCGGAGCGGGATTGCACTTCCCTCGCAGAGCACGCGCGCAAGACGCTCGCGGAGGAACGCAGCCAAGCGCTCGCCGATGTCACGCGTCTCGCCGGCGAGCTTGGAACGACCATTGCAGAACATCTTCTGGCCGAGACCCCGCTCGAAGTGCGGGTGGCGTTCTGGCTCGACCGTATCGCGCGGAATCTGGCAGCGCTGCCCGCGCGCGAGAGGGAGGAATTGGCCCACGAAATTGGCGATAGGCAGCCTTTGCGTGTGGTCACCCCTCTAACTCTGGCTCCCGCAGAAGCCGAGCGCTGGCGCAACCGTTTGGCCACAATCCTGGCCAACGACGCTACAATCCGGTTCGAAGCCGATCCGACGCTCGCCGCCGGCGCGGAATTGCATTTTCCAAACGCCGTCCTGCGCTTTTCCTGGAAGGGCGAGCTGGAGCGCATTCGCAACGAGATTCTCTCTCATGCCGACCATCCGTGACGATCTGACCGCATGGGCGAAAGACGCTCAGGCGCGCATCGCGGCTGACGCGGTAACGCCGCAGCTCGAGCGGCTCGGCCGGGTCGTCCGTGCCGGCGACGGTATCGCAATGATCGAAGGTCTGCCGGACACGCAGCTCGACGAAGTCCTGCTGCTGGAAGACGGTATCGAGGGCATTGCCGTCCAGCTCGATGAAATGCTGATTGGGTGTGTGTTGCTGGGCGATGCGACGGCGGTGCATTCAGGTTCAACCGTGCATGGCACGGGCCGGGCGGCCCGGGCGCCGGTTGGTCCCGAGTTGCTTGGTCGTGTGATCGATCCGCTCGGCCGGCCGCTGGACGATGGCCCGCCCCCCGCCATATCCGCTTACGCTCCGATCGAGAAGCCCGCGCCGGCTATTGTGGACCGCGCGCTGGTGACGCAACCATTGGCCACCGGATTGCTCGCAATCGACGCCATGATCCCTATCGGCCGCGGCCAGCGCGAATTGATCATTGGTGATCGCGAGACGGGAAAGACGTCTATCGCGGTCGATGCGATCATCAACCAGCGCTCGAGCAACGTCATTTGCGTCTATGCCGCGATCGGCCAGAAGGCGTCCGCAGTAAACCGGGCGATCAACGATGTCCGGAAGTATGGCGCGCCGGATCGTTGCATTTTCGTGGTAGGTGCCGCCGATGCCGTGCCCGGCCTGCAATGGATCGCGCCTTATGCCGCCTGCAGCATGGCCGAATATTTTGTGGAGCGCGGACAGGATGTTTTGATCGTGTTCGACGATCTCACAAAGCATGCCGCTGTCTATCGCGAAATATCGCTGCTGTTGCGCCAGCCGCCCGGTCGCGAGGCCTATCCGGGCGACATCTTCTACATTCATTCGCGCCTACTCGAGCGGGCGGCTAAGCTCTCGCCCGAGCGCAAGGGCGGCTCGCTCACAGCGCTTCCCATCGCCGAGACGCAGGCCGGCAATATCAGCGGCTACATTCCGACAAACCTGATCTCGATTACGGATGGCCAGATCATTCTCGACGCCCGTCTTTTCTATGAAGACCAGAAACCCGCCCTCGACATAGGCAAAAGCGTCTCGCGCGTCGGAGGCGCTTCGCAGGCGCCAATTCTGAAGTCTCTCGCGGAATCTTTCCGGCTCGACTATGCGCAATTCCTGGAACTGGAAGTGTTCACGCGCTACGGCACGATGGTGGACGAGCGAACGCGCAAAGTGATCGACCATGGCAAACGCATCCGCACGATTCTGAAGCAACGTCAATGCGCTCCACTCAGTCTCGGTGAACAGGTCGCGCTGATGCTTGCGTTGGGGGAGCGAATTCTGGACCGCTGCTCGTTGGATGAGGTCGAACGCATCCGGGCTCAGCTCCGCGACTGGCTTTCGCAATCCTGTCCTGAGGTTCTCTTGTTCGATGACAGAAGCGCCGGATTATCTGCCGTCCTTCGCGGGCAATTGATCGTCGCGCTGAATGCGCTGGCCGATATGGTCAAGCGCGAAACGACGGCGCGGAAGCCCTGATCATGGCGCAGCTTGCGGAAATAGAAAACCGGATCGCAAGCATGGGCGAGTTGAAAAGCATTCTCGGCGCGATGCGGGCGCTCGCGGTCATTCGCATGCAGGAGGCGCGCCAGGCGCTGGCCGGCGTCCGCCGCTATGCCGAGATTTTGGCGCATGGCGTTGGCCAAGCCACGCTTCTGATGGATGGTCAGCGGGAGTTTCGTGGCGAAGGCACCGGTCGCATCATCGTCGCGTTTCTGTCGGAGCATGGATTTGTCGGAGGATTCAACGCGCGGCTTCTCGATACGGTCAGCAAGATGCACCACACGCCGGCCGAGTTCCTCGTCGTCGGAACCCGCGGTGCCGGTATAGCTCTGGAGCGCTCGCTCCCGCTCACCTGGACGCAGCCGATGGCGACCCGCATCGAAGGCGCGCTCGAAACCGCGCGCGCCGTGGCGGGCGAACTCTATAAACGAATCTCTTGCGGCACCGTCGGCCAGGTCACGCTCGTCTACGGCCAGTCTCGCCAGGCCAGCACACCTGAGCCGACGCGGAAAAGCGTGCTGCCCCTGGATTTGGCAAACCTGAAACACGCCGCAAACGCACTAACGCCGATCCATCATCTGAAACCTGCCGTTCTTCTCGAGCGGCTTGTAGCCGAATACATATTTGCACAACTGGCAGAAGCGGCCGTCGAGGCGCAAGCGAGCGAGAACGCAGCGCGTTTTTTTGCCGTGGAAGCCGCGCGTGACAACGTCACAAAAAAGCTGGCGCAGCTTCGACAAGATGCAAGGCAAGAACGACAGGAAGACATCACCAATGAGATCGTCGAAATCGTTGGTGGTGCGGAAGCGGTGGAGGATGCCCCGCGCTAGGCGGCCCAATCGGGCAAGTCGTAAATGGTACAGCTGCAAAATTGGCCAAACTCTGCTCCGTCTCGAACGGAAAGCTCGGAGCACGTTGCGTTGCGGTAACTTTGAGCAATTGATTTTTGTCAGTGCAGCAGAGGTCCTCGCGGGAGACCCTTAAACTCAAAGGAGGGCGCAAGCGATGGCATGGCCGATTGTTCACAAGACACCAGGCCGAGGAGGCCTTCCTCCAAATCTGGTCGACTATGATGACGTCTGCGCTCGCTTTACGTGGGCTGCAGCGCGCGCTGAGCTTAAGGGTTTTCCGGGCGGCGGCCTAAACATCGCCCACGAAGCGGTCGACCGTCATCTTGCGGAAGGCCGGGGTGAGAAGCTTGCATTGCGCTGGCTCGGCAAGGACGGGCGCACCCAAGACTTCACCTACGCCGACCTCGTCGCCGCCAGCAACCGCTTTGCCAACGTACTCTCGCGAGCGGGCATCGCAAAGGGTGACCGCGTTTTCACCTTGCTCGGCCGCGTGCCGGAGCTTTACGTCGCTGCCCTCGGCACGCTGAAGCGCGGGGCCGTTTTCTCGCCGCTCTTTTCGGTGTTCGGGCCGGAGCCGGTACGCACCCGGATCATCCGCGGCGAAGGCAAGGCGCTCGTCACCACGAAACAACTTTATCGAAAGAAGATCGAACCCTGGCGGGATCAGATGCCCAGCCTCGCACACGTATTCTTGATCGACGCAGATGAGGACACCCCTGCTGGCACCGCGGCTCTTGGGCCTGCAACGGCCGCAGCGGAGCCGCGCTTCGACGTCGTGCGCACGCGGCCCGACGATATGGCGCTCCTTCATTTCACCAGTGGGACCACTGGCACCCCCAAAGGCGCGATCCACGTCCACGAAGCGGTAATCGCCCATCACATAACGGGCAAATACGCGCTTGATTTGCATGCCGACGATGTCTTCTGGTGCACGGCGGATCCCGGCTGGGTGACGGGCACGTCGTACGGAATCATCTCGCCGCTCGTTATAGGTGCGAGCACGATCGTGGACGAAGCGGATTTCGATGCGGAGCGCTGGTACGCAATCCTGCGCGAGCAGAAGGTCTCCGTTTGGTACACCGCCCCAACCGCCATCCGTATGCTAATGCGCGCCGGCACAGACATCGTCAAGTCCGGCACGCTCGACGCGGTTCGCTTCATGGCAAGCGTCGGCGAGCCGCTGAATCCGGAAGCCGTCGTGTGGAGCAACGAAAAATTGGGTAAGCCCTTTCACGACAATTGGTGGCAGACCGAAACCGGCGGCATCATGATAGCCAATTTCCTGACCGAGGATATCAAGCCCGGTTCGATGGGGCGGCCGCTTCCGGGCGTCGAGGCGGGCATCGTCGTGCGCCAGGCCGACGGCAGCGTGCGCGAGGTCACTCGCCCGATGGAGCAAGGGGAGCTTGCACTCAAACGCGGCTGGCCTTCCATGTTTCGGGGCTATCTCCATGAGGAAGAACGCTACCGTAAGAATTTCATAGGCGACTGGTATCTGACTGGCGATCTCGCGATGCGAGACAACGACGGTTATTTCTGGTTCATCGGCCGCGCCGACGACGTCATCAAATCGGCAGGGCATTTGATCGGACCGTTCGAGGTCGAGAGCACGCTGCTCGAACATCCTGCCGTATCGGAGGCCGCAGTCATCGGCATTCCTGATCCCGTCGCCGGCGAGACGGTGAAGGCCTTCGTCGCCCTCAATCCGGAGTTCACGGAGAGCGAGCAGTTGCGCAAGGACATCCTCGGCCACGCACGCAAGCGGCTCGGCCCAGCCGTCGCCCCCAAAGACATCGCCTTCCGCAAAAACCTGCCCAAAACGCGCAGCGGCAAGATTATGCGTCGTCTGCTGAAAGCCCGCGAGCTGGGCTTGCCCGAGGGAGACATCTCGACACTCGAAAGCGACGAAAAATGAGTCCCGCTCCCAAGCTACATCTCACGCGCGAAAGTCTCGTCGCCCTTCTCCGGCAGATGACGCGCGTACGCCGTTTCGAGGAGAAATGCGACGAGCTCTATCAGGTGGAGAAAATCCGCGGCTTCCTGCATCTGGCCATCGGCGAGGAAGCCGTCTGCACGGCGGTGATGGCGAATCTGACGCCGGACGACGCGGTGGTGGCCACTTATCGCGAGCACGGGCATGCGCTTGTACGCGGCGTATCTGCACGCGAGATCATGGCGGAAATGTACGGCAAAGCGCAGGGCTGCAGCCGCGGCCGCGGCGGCTCCATGCATCTCTTCAACGCCGCGCACCGCTTCTATGGCGGCTATGCCATCGTGGGCGGCGGCATTCCGCTCGCCGCCGGCCTTGCGCTGGCCGACAAGATGCAAGGCAGGAAGCGCGTCACCGCATGTTTCCTGGGCGACGGCGCCGTCGCCGAAGGCGTGTTTCATGAGACCATGAACCTGGCAGCGCTCTGGAAGCTGCCCGTGCTGTTCGTGTGCGAGAACAATCTCTACGCCATGGGAACGCGGCTCGATCTTTCGGAATCCGAAACCGATCTTCATGCCAAGGCTCAGGCCTATCGCATGACGTCGGAATCGGTCGACGGCATGGATGTCGTTGCGGTCGACGCCGCAGCAAACAAAGCGACTGCCATGATCCGGGAGACCGGCGCGCCGTACTTTCTCGAATGCAGAACGTACCGCTTCCGCGCGCATTCCATGTTCGATCCCCAGCTCTATCGCACCAGGGAGGAAGTCGAACAGTGGAGGAAGCGCGACCCGATTGCGCGGCTGGCCGAGCGGATGCGACAGGCGGGGATGATCCGCGAGGACGAGATTTCGGCGATCGAGGAAGACGTGAAGAACGAAATCGCCGAGGCCGTGCGCTTCGCAGAAGAAGCCCCATGGGAGGCCGTCGCCGAGCTCGCGCGGTTTGTCTATGCGGAATCGGCATCATGACCGCTGACAACCACATCACCTATCGCGATGCCTGCCGCATGGGCATAGCCGACGCGCTGAGGCGCGACCAGCGCGTATTCCTGATGGGCGAAGACGTCGGCCGCTATGGCGGATGCTACGCCGTGAGCAAAGGGCTGCTGGAGGAATTCGGACCCGAGCGCATTCGCGATACGCCGCTTTCTGAGAACGCTTTCACTGGCCTCGGTATCGGCGCCGCGATGAACGGCATGCGCCCGATTGTCGAAATCATGACGGTGAACTTCTCACTCCTCGCGCTCGACCAGATCATCAACAATGCGGCCACCATCCGGCACATGTCGGGAAACCAGTTCGGCGTGCCGCTCGTCATTCGCATGGCAACAGGCGCCGGTCGCCAGCTGGCCGCCCAGCATTCCCACAGCCTCGAAGGTTTTTATGCGCATATCCCGGGATTAAAGGTGCTTGCACCCGCAACGCTCGAAGATGCGCGCGGCATGCTGTGGACCGCGCTTGAGGATCCCGATCCCGTGCTGATCTTCGAGCACGTCATGCTCTACAACACGAGCGGAGCGCTTGCCGCCGGTGCCGGCGCGGTGCCGATCAACAAGGCGGCGATACGGCGCGAAGGAAAAAGCGTGAGCCTCATCACCTATGGCGGTAGCCTCCCAAAGACTCTGGCTGCGGCCGACCAGCTCGCGAAGGACGGCATAGAGGCAGAAGTCGTGGATTTAAGAACGCTCAGGCCGCTCGATGAGGAGACCATCCTTGCTTCGGTGCGCAAGACGCGTCGCGCGGTCGTGGTCGATGAAGGCTGGCGGACCGGCAGCCTTTCGGCCGAAATCAGTGCCCGGATCATGGAGCAGGCTTTGTGGAGTCTCGACGCGCCTGTGGCGCGGGTGTGCTCGGCCGAAGTCCCGATCCCGTATCCCCGCCATCTTGAAGACGCCGCTCTGCCGAACGTTCCCACGATCGTGGCCGCAGCGCGCGGCACGTTGGCCTAGACGATGTATCGCTTCCGCATGCCGTCGCTGGGCGCCGACATGGAAGCCGGCACGCTGGTCGAATGGCTGAAGAAACCGGGCGATCCGGTGAAGCGCGGTGACATCGTCGCGGTCGTCGAGACCGACAAAGGTGCCATAGAAGTCGAAATCTTCGTCGACGGGGCGATGGGACGGCATCTCGTGGCCCTCGGCGCGACCGTTCCCGTCGGCACGCCGCTCGCAGAAATTGAAGGCCCGGTCGAAGAGGAACCAGCGTTCGGCGCTGCGCCTATATCTCCCCCGAAGGGAGCGGTTCTGCCACTGGCGGTGCCAGCCGCGAAGCGTCCGGTCGAAGAAGGAATCCGCGCCTCGCCGGCTGCGCGAAAGCGGGCGGCAGAGCTCGGAATCGTACTCGCGACGATCAAGGGCACAGGACCCGGCGGCACCGTGGTGCTTAATGACGTGGAGTTGGCGGCCGGCGAGAAGGCACCGCGGCGCGGTCTCGATATCGCAAAGATGCGCCAGGCCATTGCTGCAGCGATGGCACGCTCCAAGCGGGAGATTCCGCACTATTATCTTGCCAGCGACATCAACATGTCGCCGGCGCTGGCCTGGCTCGAACAGACGAACGCAGAGCGCGTGCCAGAAAAACGCCTGCTCGCGGCGGTGCTGACGCTCAAAGCGGTCGCCCTGGCTGCGCGCAGATTTCCCGCGTTCAATGGCTTCTTCGATTCCGCCAAGGGATATCTGCCGGCGAAAAGCATTCACGTCGGCACGGCGGTGGCCATCCGCGGCGGCGGGCTCGTGTCACCCGCGATTCACGATTGCGATCAACTGAACCTCGATCAGCTGATGGATAAATTGCGCGACCTCGCGGCGCGCGCGAGAGAGGGCCGGCTGCGCAGCTCGGAGATGTCGGATGCCACGATCACGGTGTCGAGCCTCGGCGAACGCGGCGTCCAAACGCTTTACGGCATCATCTACCCGCCGCAGGTCGCGATCGTCGGCTTCGGCAATGTCATCGCGCGGCCGGTCGCGATCGGCGACAAGGTCGAGGTATGTCCCCTCATGACGGCAACGCTCGCAGCCGATCATCGGGTGAGCGACGGCCATCTCGGCGCGCGATTCTTGAGGGAAATCGAAACCCGCCTGCAGGAGCCGGACAAGCTATGAACACGCAAGAGGCGCGCGCCTTGATCGTCATGGAATTGGGCAACATCGCGCCAGAAGCAGACTACGAAACGCTTGATCCCAAGGCCGATCTACGCGAGGCGCTCGATATCGACTCGCTTGATTTTCTTAACTTCGTTACCGCACTGCACAAGAAGACGGGCGTCAACGTGCCCGAGAGCGACTACCGTAAGCTTCTTACGCTCGACGGCGCCGTCATCTATCTGGTGGAAAAGACGAAATAGCGCCTACCGGGCTCGCGCGACTGCCCTTCAGTTCATGATCTTGATCAGTGAACCGGGCATGCAAAACGGGCCTGATTATTCGGGCTCGCTCGAAAGGAAATGCCATGGAGTTCACGACAGCCATAGGCTCGCGTCGTTCCGTAAGGGAATACCTGCCGCAGCCTGTGAAGAAGGAAACGCTTCTCGAGCTCATCGACGCCGCCGTGCAAGCGCCGAGCGCGATGGACGAGCAGCCGTGGCACTTCACCGTCATCACCGACAAGGCGCTGCTCGCGCGCATGTCGAAAAGCGCCAAGGCGGCCCTGCTCGCCGCTTCCGCGGAAGGCCCACATCTCGATCACATTCGAGAGATGCTGAGCGATCCAAATTTCAACATCTTCTACGACGCGGGCGCCTTGATCGTGATTTCCGCGCCAAGAGCCCTGCAATGGGCTGTCGAAGACTGCGCCCTCGCCGCGCAGAATCTCATGCTGGCAGCGCACGCGCAAAATTTGGGAACGTGCTGGATCGGGTTCGCGCAAGCTTGGCTCGACACGCCCGAGGGTCACGCGGCCATCGGGCTCGACCAATCACTGCTGCCGGTCGCTCCCATCATTGTCGGCGTTCCCAAAAAAGTTCCCGCGCACGCGCCACGCCGCAAACCGCGCGTACATTGGCTGTGATGGTTTCGACGGGCGATGACTGCGGGCGGCACCGCAGTTGGTTCGTCGCAATCCGGGACGCAACCGGTCTTCAGGGTCTGGCCAACGCATTCTATCCGTCCGTGCTCATTCAATAATTATCGAAGCGACGCCGCAGTATTCATTGACTTCGATCACTTTGCGGCCCCTTGCCCTATCCAGCACGCGCACCGGGGTGATGTTGACGCAAATCAGTGCGGCCGGCGCGGGTTCGAACCGAGGCTTTCGGCCAGGAGGTTGACCATGCAGCTGACTTCGAGCGCCTTTCGCAACGACGAAGTGATCCCGCAGAAGTACACCTGCGACGGCCAGAATGTCTCGCCCCCGCTCTCCTGGACCGCCCCGCCGATAGGGACAAAAAGCTTGGCCCTGATCTGCGAAGACCCGGATGCACCCGGCGGCACATGGCACCACTGGGCCATTTTCGATATCCCGCCCGATCAGCGCGCGCTTACCGAGCATGTCCCGCGCGCGGACGGCCCGAACGGACCACGTCAGGCACGAAACGATTTTCACAAAGGCGGATACGACGGCCCCTGTCCGCCGCACGAACACGGGGCGCATCGCTACAGATTTCGCCTGTTTGCACTCTCGGTCGAGAAATTGCCGTTGCCAGGACGCCCCCCCTGTAAGGACGCGACACTCAAGGCCTTAGACTACGCGATCGCGGAGGCCGAGCTTATTGGCGTTTATGAGCGGTGAGGAACCACTGAATTTGCCAATCCGTCCCGCCTTTGTCGGCGACGTCGGGTTTGGCCGGCAAGTGTCGCACGAGATCGACACCAGACGACGAAGCGTTCACTCAGCGCCGAGCTGTCGAAGCGTGCTTGTTTTCGGCGTTACGGTGGCAATGTTTTTTCATGCACTCGACCTCGCCTCCCATCTGGCCCAGACCTCCGACAGCGCACAAGGTCTTGTCGCCGGACACGCCGTCGCGCGCGGAAACCTTCTGCTCTCGGGCTGGCACATGCCGCTCGACGACTACTATTTCACCGACACCATTCCCTACGCAGCCTTGGCATGGCTGATGGGACCGCGCCCGTTTCTCCTTGCGTTCGTACCTGCGCTTACCTACGCGGCATTCGTGTGTACCACCCTCATCGTCTGCCTGCGCCCTTCACGGCCACTGACGGAGAATATCGAAGCAACGGCAGTCGTTGCGCTCCTGCTTGCGGCGCCCGCATCGATCGCGAACTGGAATCCCTTGCTGTTGTCCGACATGCATCTTGCGACTGTGCTGTATGCCTTGATCGCACTCGCCTTGTGCGCACGGCTGACGCGGTCCGAAGGGACCAACGCGCGGGCGTTCCCCATGCTGTGCACGAGCCTTGTCGCGGTGACGGCTATCACGGTTTCCAGCGATCCGTTCAGCCTGGTGTTCGCGTTTGGCCCAGCATTGGCGCTGTTGACGGCCGATGCGGTGTTTCGTCCCGTGGGGCGCCGACACCGCCTTGCGCTTCTCCTGTTGGCGGGCGGAACGGCACTGGGATTGCTGCTACCGCCTGCGATCGCGCTTGCCGGTGGCTTCACCACGGAGACCGATGTGGTGACCGGTTTCGCGGCTGCGCCGGGACGCAATCTCATCGTGCTCCTCTCCAGCGTCCTCACGCTTTCCGGCGCCAACCCGTTCGAAACGGATTTCGGACTTCGCGCGGTTCTTCTCCTGGCCTTGCGCTGGAGCGCGCTTGCGATCGCAATTGCCGCCACGGTGCGCTTGGCGCCCGGCTTGTTTGGATTGCATTCGGCATCTCTGTTCGAGCGGGCGCTCTGTGCCGGTATATTGACCGTGCTCGCAGCCTGCGCGGTAAGCGCGCAATTCTCCAAAGGAGTCACGGCGCAAGCCGTTTGGACGGGCGGACCGCCGATGCGGTACGCCATGCCGGCCGTTCTCTTCGCCGCGGTACTCGCTGGCAGGCAAATCTCCGTGATTCTTTCATCCAAGATATTTCGCCATGGACAGGGCGTGCTCCGGTCGGATGACACACAGTCGCATGTGCGGACTGTCGCGCGCGGCGCGCTGGCGGTGTGCGCTGTGCTCGGGGTGCTCGCGGACAGCTTTGGCGTGTTCGAAGCCAATCCGCGCTGGATCTCGAACAATCCGCCGGCCATGGCCGCATACTGGCTTCAGCAGCACGGATTGACCGATGGCGTGGGAGAATACTGGTCGTCCAATCTCATCACGGCCATGTCGGGCGACGAGGTTCACGTTCGCAGCGTCGTGCCCGATGGGGGCAAGCTCGTTCCCTATGTCTGGTCTGAAGATGCAAATTCGTACGTGCGCGCGCCGCAATTCGTCGTCTGGCAGGACGGAAACCATACCGGCATGACATTCGCAGATGTGCGTGCGACTTATTCCATCCGCCAAACAACACTCATTGCAGGTTACCGGATTGCAGTGCTTACGCATAACGGCAGCGCGAATGCCTTCCGGCGCGTTTCGGCAGGGTCACCGTTCAGGCCGGCCAAAGGGCATGCAACTCCGCCGGCGTGACGGCCCTGGCATTTTCGACTTCGGATTGGGGTAGCCGTGCTGTCAGCAAGGAAAAGAGCGCGCGACAGACTTGTTCGGCATCGACGCCAGGATCACGATGGAGGGCATCGCGAATGCGTTCCAGAACGGCTTCTCGCGAGGAGAGCGGAAGAGTTCGGCCGGCCGGATGCCAACCTTCGTAGTAGTGGCCGCGCAGTGCGTCTGGCAGGTATGAACCGATATAGACCGCTTCGTCCGATGGCAGGCTGTCGCGCAAGCCGTGCAAAGCGGCCACCATCGCCGCGAACGCCCTGTCCCGGTCGTGCCAGCCCAGGAGATGGACAAAGGCTCCGACCCAATCTTCTGCCGTGTCGAGCGCTTGCGCGAGTTCCTTCGTCCTAACCGCCATTACCGTTCCTTGCTGCCAGTGGGCGGCTCGCACAGCGCGGTCGGCCCAAATCGCGAACTGCTATCGACGCCCTGCGCAACCTTATGTCAGGGTCTGCACGATATCTTTGAAGCGATCCCATTCGGCGACGGCCCAAACTTCCGTTTGGGCATGGCCAAACGTTCGAACCAGCGTAGAGACGCGCATTGCCGATTCGATATCTTTCGCCCTGAACATATCCAGGTAGTCGTAGGGACCCAGAACGGCATAACTGCTCAGCCATTCCACTTCCGGACAATCCTTCCGAATGCGGTCCATAACATCCCGCTCAAGTCGCTCCAGACGCTTTGGTTCCTTGACGGCTTCGGTGTTGAGACGGGTGAGCATCGCGAAACTTGCCATGGGTCAGCGCTCCAAGATGGCCAGTAACTTAAATCACAATTGCTCGAATGCACGCACTGATCTAGATCAGAGGTCCGGTCTCAAGAAGCCTCGGAATGCCGGCAGGGGGGGCCGCACTCAACGTAAAACACTACAGCCTTAAGTTACCGCCTCGACAACCCGCACCGGCGCGTCAACACGTGACGTGCATGAGCGCGATCTTATGTCCTTGCGCCTTGTTGAAAGATTTAATTGCTTCTTG
>Ga0335070_10002340_pt1 | contig 22087 bp, 26 predicted proteins | sample Lox_Sample_13_FD_206722 | JGI IMG/M metagenome (GOLD analysis project Ga0335070, IMG submission 206722) | Soil microbial communities from Loxahatchee National Wildlife Refuge, Florida, United States - Lox_Sample_1.3 | ecosystem: Environmental > Terrestrial > Soil > Wetlands | place: USA...
TGGAACCGGTGGCCTTTCGCCAGAAGCTCCTCCCTGAGCTCCACGTAGTTGTAGATCTCCCCGTTGTAGACGAGCCTGAGGGTCCCGTCCTCGTTCGCCATGGGCTGCTCCGCCGCGTCGGAGAGGTCGATGATGGCGAGCCGCCGGTGGGCGAGCCCCACGGGCCCGTCGATGAAGGTCCCGTTCCCGTCAGGGCCCCGGTGCCGGATGCACTCCGACATCCGGGAGAGGAGGCCGGGATCCACAGTACCCCCCTCGGGAAGGAAGATCCCCGCGATCCCGCACATTGGGTAAGAGGTGATACCCGGTTCCCTATTAATCCTGACCCCGGGGGAGGTGAGGAGGGCGGGAGGGCGAAAAAGGGGCCTCAGGTGCCCTTCACGAGGGCCGCCCCGACGGCACCGCCCACGAGCCCGAGGAGGGCATGGTAGAGGCCGATGGCCATGAGGATGACGGCGATGCCGAAGCTGGCGAGGACCCCCGCGAGAGCCTGGTTGAAGATCCCGCCGAGGACCGAGATGCCCACGAAAAAGATCACAGCCGCGAGGACCGCCCCGAGGATCCCGGCGGTAAACCCGGCCTTCGCCCCGTTCCAGGGGTTCCCCCGGGCGATGAGCCCTGCAACGAACCCCCCGATGAGGGGCCCGATGACCGGGAGGAAGGAGAGGAGGAACATCACGATGGCTCCCACGATGGCCGCGAGCCAGAAGTTCTGTTTGCTCATACCTGCCATACTCGCAGGGAGGAGGGATAAACATGATGGGATCATTCTCCGTGGAAGGGATCCGCACCAGCCGCACCCATCATCGATGCCGGGAATGCCCCCATTCCCGTACGTGACGGCGGATTGCTTTCCTCTCCCCGTAGTTCCGTCCCGCCCCCGATACCCCCATGCAGGCCGATGGCCGATGATCAGCTGTCTGGTCCGGCCCGCCGGAGCCTCGCCTCCGCCCCCCCCAGTTCCGCTCCCGTTCCCCATGGGTATATGTGGCCCTTCTCCCCATGGTAAGGGTAGACCATGGAACGAGCGAGGGGAATCCCCGTGGAGGGTGAGCCCGGGATGGAGCTCTGCGTCGTGACGGCGTGGGACCCCGGGGAGATAGTCGCCCTCTTCCGGTCGGCGGGCTGGTGGCAGGACGGCCGGGACGACCCGTCCGAGATCGGGGGGCTCATCCGGGGCTCCCTCGTCTTCGTCGTCGCCGTGGACCGGGCATCCGGGAGGGCCGTCGGGATGGGGCGGGCCATCTCCGACGGGGTATCGGATGCCTACATCCAGGACCTTGTGGTCCTCCCGGGGTTCCGGGGCCGGGGGATAGGGAGGGCCATCCTCGGGGAGGTCCTCGCGGCATGCCGGGAGAGGGGGATCGGCTGGATCGGCCTCATCGCCGAGGGTGGGAGCGACGAGTTCTACCGCCGGCTCGGCTTCGGGGTGGACGAGGGGGATGTGCCCATGATGTACCGGGGCGGCGATGAGGGTGTGCATGATCCGGGCTGAGGACTTCTCCCCCGTCACCCTGGAGGACCGGGACCTCTTCGCCTCCTGGTACCGGGCCTTTCCGCAGCTCCACAGCGACAACAGCTTCGCGAACATGGTCTGCTGGAGCCACTATGCCCACTACCGGAAGGCCGTTGCCGGGAGGCATCTCCTCCTCTCGAGCACCGTGGGCGGCGAGACCCGGTTCCGGTTCCCCATCGGGCCCCACGACGAGGAGATAACTAAGGAGGTCATGCGGTTCTCCCTGGTGCAGGGCGGGAGCACCCCTTTCGTCGTCTTCAACGGCGATGACCGGAACTACCTCGCCGGCATCTGCCCGGAGCTCGTCCTCCACCCCTTCCGGAGCTTCTTCGAGTACGTGTACCGTACCTCGGACCTCGCCACGCTCCCCGGGAAGCCCTACCTGACCATCAGGCACCAGCTGAACCGGTTCCGGCGGAACTGCTCCTCGGTGACGGAGGCCCTCGGGCCGGGGAACCGGGCCGAGGTCCGGGAGTTCCTCGGCCGGTGGTGCGACTGGCGGGACTGCGAGGCCGACCCGGTCCTCTCGAACGAGCGGGAGGCCATCCACCTCGCCCTCGACCACCAGGAGGCCCTCGGCCTCGAGGGGCTCCTCATCCGGGTCCAGGACGGGACCGGGGGGACGGCCGCGGGCCGGATCGGGGCGATGGCCATCTTCCAGGAGCTCTCGCCCGACACCGCCGTCGTCCACTTCGAGAAGGGGCTCCCCGACTGCGAGGGGATCTACCGGGCCGTGAACCAGGAGACGGCCCTCCTCCTCCGGGACCGGTATCCCTTCATCAACCGGGAGAGCGATCTCGGGGTGCCCGGCCTCCGGGAGGCCAAGGAGCGGTACCACCCCCACCACCTGGTCAGGGTCTACTACGCCCGGCACTCGGAGATGGAAAGTATCCTCTGAAGTATTGGCTCATCCTCAAAAAGTTCACCCCATCCGGCCCTCAGTTCAGCCGGATGAGGTTCTCCCGACACTTCCGCAGCTTCTCGATCCGGCCTGCCCCGTGGAGCCGGTTCACGGCCCCGCTCACCGTCGGCTTGGAGAGGCCGAGGGTCTTCACGATCTCGGACTGGAAGAGGGATCCGCCCTTCTCGCCGAGGATGGCGAGGAACCGGTCCTCGAGCTCGAGATCGGCCGCCGGATCAGGTGGTACGGCCCTCTCCCCCCTCGCGGGCCGTGCCGGCAGAGGAGGACGGGTCCGGCGGCTGGATGCATAGATCCCGAGGCCAAACCTATTTCCCGCCCCCTGCCCATCTCTCACCGGTGATTCCCGTGCGCATCGGTATCCTCTCGGACACCCATGACAACCTCCCCCTGGTGGACCGGGCGGTCGCGAGGCTCGCCGCCCTCTCCCCCGATCTCGTCCTCCATGCCGGCGACTTCGTCTCCCCCTTTGTCATCCCGAGGCTCGCGGCCCTCCCCTGCCCCTGCATCGGGGTCTTCGGGAACAATGACGGCGACCGGGGCCTCCTCGCGGCAAAGGCCCGGGAGTCGGGGAGGGTGGAGATCCACGGCTCCTTCATGGCACAGCTCATAGACGGGAAATCCGTTGCCCTCCTCCATGGCCACGAGGGCGGGGCCCTCGAGGAGATCGCGGGGACGGGGATCTTCGACCTCGTGGTCCATGGCCACAGCCACCGGCCGTCCGTGAGCCGGAGGGGGCGGACCTTCCTCGTGAACCCGGGAGAGGCCTGCGGGTACCTCACCGGGAGGGCAACGGTGGCGGTCCTGGAGACCGGGGCGATGGAGGCGGAGATCCTTGAGCTCTAGCTCCCCGCAGGGGCAGAAGGGCAGGCCGGGGGAGGGATGGTCCGGCCCGGGTGGCGGGCTCACCATCCGGCCGGCGACCCGCAGGGACGCCCCGGCCATCACCGCCATCTTCAACTACTATGTCCGGATGAGCTTCGCCGCATTCCCTGACCGGGAGGTGGGAAGGCCCTTCATTCTCCGGCTCCTGCAGGCGAAGGATTTCGGGGGGTTTGTGGCAGAGACGGGAGGGGATGTCATCGGCTTCGGGATGGTCCGGCCCCTCTATCCCTTCCCGAACCTCATGACGGCGGGGGAGGTCTCCTTCTTCATCTGCCCGCAGTTCACGGGGAGGGGGACGGGCACCCGGCTCCTGGGGATCCTCGAGGCACGGGCGAGGGAGTTCGGCATGACGAGCCTCGTCGCCCGGGTATCCTCCCGGAACCGGCAGAGCCTCCGGTTCCACAGGAAGAATGGGTTTACCCTCTGCGGGAGGATCCGGGGGATAGGGAGGAAGTTCGGGAAGTCCTTCGACCTTGTGATCCTCCAGAAGTGCCTCTGAGGAAAAAGGTCCCGGCCCCTCCCTCCCGGACGGGGGAAAATACGGATCCTTAATTATTCCGGGACATAAAACGCCTTTATTCGTTCCTTTTCTCAAGGGCAGGCAATTTTTCGGGGTAATAAGGAACGCTTTTATAGCCGTTCAATTAACCACTTACGGGCAAGGAGTTTGTCCATGAAGCCAGAGGAGTACCGGAAGATCATCTTTGATGCCATCAGCAAGGAGGTCGAGTCCTATGTCTTCTACCGGAGCGTGACCGAGAAGGTGGCGGACAAGGCCCTCAAGTCCACCTTCAAGGAGCTCGCCGGGGAGGAGGTCAAGCACCGGGAGTTCCTTGAGGGGCTCCTCGCGAAGCCCCTGAAGGAGCTCCACTTCGACGAGTCCCGGGACTACAAGGTGTCAAAGACCATCGAGCGCCCGACGGTCAATATCGACATGAAGCCCCTGGACGGCATCAAGCTCGCCATCAAGAAGGAGGAGGATTCAATGAACCTCTACAAGGGGCTCTCGGCGGCCTCGCAGGACGCCGGCATGAAGAAGATGTTCGACTCCCTCATGAAGATGGAGACCTCCCACAAGGCACGCCTCGAGGACATCTACACGAACCAGGCCTTCCCCGAGGTCTGGTAACAAGGACACCGGGAGGGGGCCCCGTCCGGCCTCTTTTCTTTTCATTTCCGGTCCCGGACCCCCCGGTCCGCCAAAGTGCAGGCTTTATCCATTCGCCCGCCCCTCATCTCACCATGGGCTCGGTCTCCCCAATCCGTATCTACGCGACCATCCTCGTCCTCGCCTGCATCGCCGGCATCCTCGGCTCCATGGCCATCGAGCGGCTATCCCCCCTGGACGCGGCCTACTACGTCGTCGCTACCATCGCCACGGTGGGGTACGGGGACATCGCCCCGAAGACCCCTGCCGGGAGGGCCCTTGCCATCTTCCTGATCCTCGCGGGCGTCGGCTCCTTCCTCGCGGTCTTTGCGAATGCCATCGAGATCCTGGTCGGCAGGTACGAGTCCCGGGAACGCCGCCGCAAGGTGGATATGATCATCGGTGTCTTCTTCTCAGAGTTCGGGGCCGAAATGCTCGGCCGCCTCGCCCGCACCGACCCCGATGCCCGAGCGATCCGGAACGAGCTCGTCGTGACGGGCGCCTGGACCGGTGCCGAGTTCGCGAAGGTAAGGGAGAAGCTCGGGAAGTACGGGTACCGTGTCGACGGGGAGCGGGTCGACCTCGAGGAGACACGCCGGTTCCTCAGGGAGAAGCGCCCCTTCCTCCTCGCCCTCATGGAGAACCCGGTCCTCTTCGAGGACGATACCTTCACGTACCTGATCCAGGCTATCTTTCACCTCGCCGACGAACTCCTCAGGCGTGGCGACCTCTCGGCCATCCCGCTGTCGGACAGGGCCCACCTGATCACCGATACGGAGCGGGTCTACCGTCCCCTCGCCCTCCAGTGGCTTGCCTCCATGGAGCACCTGAAGGAGCACCACCCGTATCTCTTCTCCCTCGCCATGCGGACGAACCCCTTCGACGAGGATGCACAGGTGACGGTGGGGTAGGGGACCGGTCCTCCTACGTCCCCTCCCCCGTGCACCGGTAGAGCCCCCTCGGGACGAGGATCTCGAACCGGGCGCCGCTTCCCGGGCGACCGTTCTCGGTGATGGTGAGGCCCGAGATCCCGAGGATCTCCCGGATCATGAAGAGGCCATAGCCCGTGTGTTTCCCGTATCCCCGCCGGAAGAGGTTATTCCTCACCTCCTCGGAAATGCCGAGGCCGTCGTCCTCGCAGATGATGACCACCGAGTCCCCGTCCCGTCGGAGAAAGAACCGGATGGTGGTCATGCCCGGCCCCCCGTACTTCATGGCATTGTCGATGAGGTTGTAGAACACCTTCTCGAGGAGGAGGTCGGCAAAGATCTCGATGCCGTGGACCCGGGCGTCGATCCGGACCGAGCCGATCTTGTGCCCGATCCAGGCCTTCGTGATGATATCCTCGACGTTCTGCCACTCCGGCCTCCGTAGGCCGATCTCCTGGTAGTCCCGGGTGAAGGCGATCTGCCGGTGGATGAGCTCGGCGATCTCCTTCTCCTTCTGGAGCTCGGCGAGGAGCTCCGGGTTCCCCGCGGCCTTCGCCTCGGAGCGGCCGAGGAGGAGGAAGAGTCCCGTGAGGCTGTTGATGATGTCATGCCGGGTGATGTCGTTCAAGAGCTGGAGCTGCCGGTTCGCCGAGAGGAGGGCATGCCCCGCCTCCTTCCGCTCCTGGATCTCCCCCTCGAGCTCCTGCCACCGGCGGTACGAGAAGAAGGCGAGAGCGAGGACGAGGACGATGGCGAGGGTGAGGAGGTTGCCGATGAGGAGGGAGTTGTGCCGGCCGATGAAGCCGAGGATCATTTCCGGGAGGTTGAACACTACCGAGAGAGAGAAGACGAGGATGGCGATGATGAAGATGACGACCAGGTCCCGCTGGGTCTGCGAGATCTTCCTGAAAATATCGGCCTCCAGCGGGTTCTTCACGGGAATCTCCCTCAATCCCTCCCTTTGGCGGGAGGGTCAATGAAGATTCCGGTCGCCCGGATCCCGTCCTTGTTATTTCCCGACCCGTTGAGCCCTTTTCTCCGGATCTTTCGTGCCCGGTTGTCTTTGCGGGAGAGATACCCCGAAGGTTGCGTCGACCAACCTGACGATCTCGTCCCTCACCCTGCGGAACCCGGCACGGATCTCGTCATCGGAACCCGTAAACCCCGAAGGATCCGGAAAGCTCTTGGTGAATTTCTTCCTTCGCTCCGGGGAAGAACGGACAGACCTTGTTCGCGGTATCACAGAGAGTCACCGCAACATCGATCCCCTTGCCATAGAATTCATCGACAAGCTTCGACCGGTGCCGGGAGATGTCGATCCCTAGCTCCATCATCACCTCAATCGCCATGGGGTGGACCCGGGTAATCTCGGTCCCGGCGCTGTACGCCTCGTAGTGATCCCCGTACCTAGCCCATATGTAACCCTCTGCCATCCGGGATCGGGCTGCGTTGTGGGTGCAGATGAACAGGATCTTCTTCTTCCCCGTCACGACTCATCACACCCGCACGGATTGTCCTGTCCTTTATACCAGTGCTCACGGAACCAGAGGGCGACATTCACAAGGGCAATGAGCACCGGGACCTCGATGAGCGGCCCGATGACGGTCGCGAATGCCTCTCCGGAATTGATCCCGAATACCCCGATGGCAACGGCAATGGCCAGCTCAAAGTTATTCGACGCGGCTGTGAAAGAGAGGGTGGCTGATCTCTGGTAATCGATCCCCAATTTATACGAGAGGTAAAAGGCCAGGAAGAACATGATGAGGAAGTAGCAGACCAGAGGAACCGCCACCCGCACCGCGTCGATGGGAACGCTGATAATGTATCCACCCTTGAGAGAGAACATGATAATAATCGTAAAGAGGAGGGCAATGAGGGTAATGGGCGAGATCATGGGGATGAATTTCTGTTCATACCACGCTTTTCCTTTCATTTTAATGAGGCTGAACCGGGTTGTGATTCCTGCAAGGAAGGGAATACCGAGGTAAATAAAGACGGTTATCGCAATTTCCAACATGGTGATATTCACCGCCGTTCCCGAGGCGATCCCCAGAACCTTCGGGAGCAAGCTGATCAGGACGTATGCATATACGGAATAGAAAAGGACCTGGAGGATGGAGTTCAAGCCGACGAAGGTCGCGCAATATTCACAATCTCCCCCGGCGAGTTCGTTCCAGACGATCACCATCGCGATGCAGGGAGCAATCCCGACGAGGATCAACCCATACATAAATTCAGGATACTCCCTCAGGAATATTACCGCGAGAATAAACATCATAATCGGGGCGATTATCCAACTTAATAGAAGTCCTAGTCCCAGCACCTTGATATCTCTGAACACCTTGCCGAGTTCCTCATATCTCACCTTCGCGAGGGGTGGGTACATCATAAGAATAAGCCCAATGGCAATAGGGATCGAGGTCGTCCCGACAGAAAGGCCGGTGATAATTGTCGTAAACCCGGGTGAGAAGTACCCAATGGCGATGCCGACCGCCATAGCAAGGAAGATCCAGAGGGTCAGATAACGGTCAAGAAGTGAGAGCTGTTTCCTGGTTTCCATGCTGGTTTCACATCCTGCTTTTCCGGTATCCCATATCGGGCTGAATGGATATCGCGTCAGTCGCCTGCATTCTGTTATACTCTGGTAATTTTCTGATCGATGGGTTTTTCCAAATCTCCGGTGAACTGCCGTACCCGCTCCCCTGCCGCGGGAGATATCGCAGTGATTGCATGCACCAGTTCCCGGACGTGAAGAAGCCCGGACAGTTCCTTGTCGCAGGTTTTCCCGAACCGAGGTGCCCGGCAGAAGTGACAGATGCGGAGCCCATAGTGCTGGAGCTGTTCTTGACTGAGCTTCGTGCCGTGGAGCTCTGCACTTGCTGCAACCGTTGAGCCGCAAGGTGAACCCCGGATCAAACGGATACTCTCAATGGTCCCGTCATCCCGCACCGTCGCATCAAATGACGGTCTGCCGAACACTCTGGCAAATTCGTTGATCTCCGATACCCGGGTATTATCCTCAAGAGAGCACATGGTCATTTGTGCAACGATATTTTCATTGATCCTCTTTGCCTGCCTGATGAAACCGGGGCCGAAACTCACGCCAAGGATAACCGGTTTCTGCTTCTCGACCAATGCCAGCGCAACATCCGGATGACGGACATACGAGATGTAGAGGTCGCAATCCGGGACGTGCAGATTGATATTGTCGGCGATTGGGCTGTTTGGGAAGGGGGCGAGGATCCATTCCGTCGGAAACCGCTCCCGGATGACCTCAAATGCACGGTCGCCAAACTTCCCGTCGCTTACAATTCCGATCTTCATGGCAGACCTCCCGCATCCACCCTTAACTCCGGTGCCCCCGGCTCACCGATCCCCGCAACAGGGTGACGACTCCTCCCGCTGACCGCAGCAGGAGGACTCTGCCCCCCCGCAGCTGCAGCTGTCCATGTCCCTCCCCCGGAGGGCGGCGTGGATCATCGCCCAGGCGCACCCGACCCCGCTCTGCACCTCGATGGCCTGGGTCGGGCAGTTCAGGGCGCAGGCCCCGCATTCCATGCAGTCGGATGGCCGTGCGAGTACGGCCTGCTTCTCTCCTTCGGCAAAGACCGCGTGGGGGCACACCTGGGTACACCGCCGGCAGTTGATGCAGAGCTCCGGGCGGTACACGAGGGTGTTCTCCCGGTAGGAGTCGAACATCAGATCACCCCGAGGAGCCGGAGCGCCCCCGCGAGGATCACGAGGACCGCCCCCGAGGCCGCCATGGCTGCCATGACGGGCACGTACCGGAAGATCTCCTTCTTCACGCCGGTCCGGGAGGTGAAGGGGGTCGATCCCGTGAAGTTGAGGGCGAGGTACGCGGTGACCGGCGGGAAGAGGAGGAGGGCCGTGGCGGCGGCGAGGAGACCGAGAGGGCCGGTGCTCGTGGCACCATACACCGCCGGCGGGAGCATGGCGAGGAAACCCAGGATGAGCCCCTTCGTGCTGAAATCCTTTGTCGGGAGGTACGGGAGGAGGGCCGGGAAGAGGACGGTCCCGGCGAGGACGGCGAGGACCAGCTCGAGGGCGATGAACCCACGGCCGAGGAACCAGAGCGCAAGGGCCGGGACGATCGTGAAGGGAAATGCCATCACCAGCTCCACGGGGATGAGCACCAGCCGGTCGGCGAGGGGGAACTTCACCTGCCTCATGGCCGGGGTCGCCTTCCGGTTCGTAAGGTACGCGGGGAGGTCCCGGGCCCGGACCGGGCCGTACTCCACGAGGAAACCCGAGCGCCGGAGCACCTCCGGCCAGGAGACCCCCGGTGCAGAGAGCTGGGGGAGGATGAGCCGCCGGTGGCTCACGACCTGCGGGAGGCCGGTGAGCGCGATGCGCCTGACGAGCTCGTCGGTGCCGAAGGTGCCCTTCCCGGCGGCACACCAGACATTGATCCCCTTCGTATCGAGGACGAGGATCCAGGCGTCCCTCCCCGCGAGGGCCGAGCGGAGGGCATCGAAGGAGAGCGTGTAGTTCGCCGACACGAAGACCTCGGACTCCGGCGTGGGGTTCCCGAGCCGGTACAGGCCCGGCTCGACGGTGTGCCCCATCCGGTTCACCCCCCAGCGGGCGACGAAATGATCGATCCGGTTGGAGCGGGTGATCTCGCTCGTGGTGGTGCGGAGCAGAGGCAATCCCCCGGGCGATGGCGCGGGATTGCCTTCCGTGGTTCCGCCCTCACCGCTTACCGGCGCACAACAGGGTGGTGACGGGGTTGAAATAGCCCCCCCACTGCATGCGCAGGACGATGCGGCCTTCTCGTCGCTCTTCATGGAATCGCCGCCCCGTCACTCCTTCTCGCCGAAGAGCGGCCCGAGGATGCCCTTCACCATACCCGAGAGCTCGCCGGCTTTGATCAGGGCAAGGCAGCAGACCTTCCCTTCCTTCTCGCAGCTGATGAGGGCGAGCTTCTCACCGGTCCGGATCCCTGCCCTCTCCCGCACTTCCTTCGGGAGGACCATCTGCCCCCGCTCGTCGATGGAAAGAACCGCCTCGACCCGGCAGCCTGACGGGGAGGCGCAGATCCCGCAGCCGGGATCGGTGGATGTTTTTCTTGGCACGAAAAAGGATCTCGGTCTTCTGAAGGCTTATATCTTTCTGAAAAATCAGAATGGTATGATTCCTGGGGACTCCAGGCAGGATCCCCTGTACCTATTTCTTCCCTTCCCCGATCCCGTTCGTGTCGCAGGTGGCCCCGCATTCCGGCATCTGGGCCTCCATGACCCGGTAGGCCTCGGCGAGGACCACGGAGTTCGCGAGGAGGCCGGCGATGAGGATGACCTCGAGGATCTCCTCCCGGGTCGCCCCCTTCTTCAGGGCCGCCTGCATGTGGTACTCGACGCAGTGGCTGCACTGGAGGGCGGCCCCGACGGCCATGGAGATGAGCTCGACGTACTTGGGGTCAATGGTGGAGGTCTCGGTGACCGCCCCCTTGTAGAGGAGGTGGGAGACGAGGACCTCGGGGCGCTCGGCCATCCGCTCGAAGATGAAGGGGGTCCTGCCATACTCCGTCTCGATCTGCTCGAGCCACTCCTTCGAGATGGCAGGAGTCCCGCGCTTCAGGATGCGGGCGAGGGTATCTTCGAAGCTCATGGGATCACTATCGTGTGGGATGAGGTTGGACCCGGGAGAACCTAATGTTTCCCCTTCCTATGATCTCGTTTCAGTCCATGGAATCCCCGAAGAAGCGAAGGGTGGCGGCGGGGGCGGTGGGCGGGAAAAGGATGGGGACTGTTGATCGGGGATAGTGGCCCAGTCGCGCGGACCCGGGGCCACGCTCCGCGGGCAGCCGACGACGGGCACCCTGTGCGGTCGAGAATCGACTGGCGTCGATCAGGTCAAAAATCGGCTGACGCCGATTTTCTCCACGACCAGCCGCCTTCCAGGCGATTGGGCGTCTCCACGACCGGCTTCCCTGCGGGCACCCGGTCGCCCTCACACCATGACCTTCGTCTCGGAGAAGGGCCGGACACGGACCCAGATGTAGGTGCGCATCCGGGAGGGGAGGACGTCGGCAATGTCCCCCAGCCGGACGCCCTGCTCGAGCTCGAGCTCCCGGAGGGGCTTTGCGTAGGTCTCGTAGGGGAGCTTCACCCGGAGGCCGGCCATCTGGACGGTCACCGGCGTCGGGGAGGTGACCTCGTGGATGGCCTCCACCTTCTCGAGGATGAGGTCCATGAGCCGGGGCGGGGCCGCGGAGAGGGGGTCCTTGTAGATCTCGGCCCGGCGGAGGTCAAGGACCCGGCTCACCTCGGCCACCATCTCGTCGAGCTTCGCCAGCTCCTCGGGGCGCTTGGCCCGGTGGGCGAGCCGTCCCATGCCGCCCACGTAGCCCTCGACGGGCGGGTCTATGCACCTCATGAGGGCTTCCCTGTCCGGGCCTCCCGTCGCGATGATGGGGACGGTGATCCCCCGGCCGATCTTCGGGTTCTTGTACCGGATGCATTCCTCGAAGTTCCCGTAGAGGAGGACGGCACAGTCATGCTCGTTGATGACGTCCCGCTCCTCGACGTTCAGCTGGGCGACCCTCTTCCCGAACCCCCTCGCAAGGCCGATGACGTTTGTCTTCGCCCCGTATTGCCTGAGGTACTCGGCCACGTCGCAGGTGGCATGGGGGAGGTGGTGGATCTGGAGGGACATGGAGACGACGGCGATCTCGGTGCCAACGAGGGGGGAGACCTTCACCTCGCCGGAGAGGGGCTTTGCCACCGCCCGGATGAGCTCCAGGTCCTCCTTGGGGACGAGGGCGAGGATGATGATGTCCCCCGCGATCTGCTGGAGCTGGATGATGTACCCGCCGAGATCCTCGATGAGCTCCACCATCTCCTCGTACCGGTAGAGGCCGCCCTTGTAGGTGATGGGCTCGAGGATCACAGCTCCTCCCCGATGAGGGCGAACTTCTCCCTCACCTGCCTCTCCACCACGTCCTCGGGGAGGGTGTCCTCCGAAGCCACGAACCAGAACTTCCCGTCCCTGTAGGCCTCCTTCCGGACCTTGAACCCCTCGGGCTGGATGAGGACCATGGCGTACATGAGGTCCCGGAAGATGTCCTCCCTGGGGTCGTAGACGGGGAGCTCCTCGAAGCCCTCAGCGCCGCCCTCGGGCACGGTGATGACCACGGTCCACCGGTCGGGCTGCTCCACGTTGGACTTCCCGTACCGGTCCCAGAGGAACTTCAGGAGCGGGGCGAGGTAGCTCTCGTCCCCGATGGAGAGAGTGAGCCGGTTCCCCTTGGCCTGGACCGAGGCGAAGTCATGGATCTTCACGACGGCAGGGAGCTTCCGGATGACTCCCACGGCAATGAAGAGGGGGACCTTCGGGTCCACCGATATATGGAGCTTCGAGATGACCCGGAGGAGGTTTAAGTCCTGGAGGACGTCGGCCGCGATCCGCTCGTAATATTCCCCGCCGGCCTTCTCGGGGCAGTCGTGGGTGAAGACCTCGATTCCCGTCATTTCCTCTCCCGGATGAAGCCCGAGGCGAGGAGCGCCGACCCGACGGCCCCGATGTGCTGGGAGTCGGGCGGGACGACCACCTTCACCTGGAGGAGCTCGCCCATGGCATGGACGAGCCCCTCGATGAGGGAGGTGCCCCCGACCATGATGACCGGCTCCTTGATCTCCACCTCCTGGAGCTGCTGCTCGAAGACCTGCTCGGCCACCGAGTGGCAGGCGGCCGCGGCGACGTCCTCCGGGGAGGAGCCCTGTGCGAGGGCATTCACGAGGGACTGGGTCCCGAAGACGATGCAGTAGGAGTTCATGGGCACGTGTTTCCCGATGCCCTTCATGGCGAGGGGCCCGAGCTCGGTGATGTCCACCCCGAGGCGCTTTGCAGTCATCTCGAGGAACCGGCCGCTCGCGCCGGCGCAGATCCCCCCCATGGTGAAGGTGCCCGGGATACCGTCGTAGACGGTGATGGCCTTGTTGTCCATGCCGCCGATGTCGATGACCGTGGCAGGGCCCTTCTGGTGGTCGGCGAGGTAGACCGCCCCCTTCGAGTTCACGGTGAGCTCCTCCTGGATGAGGTCGGCCCTGATGTGGGACCCGACGAGGTGCCGGCCGTAGCCGGTCGTACCGACGGCCTGGATCTCCTTCCTGGTCACCCCCGCCTCGGAGATGGCGTTTTCAATGGCCATCTCCGCCGACTTTACAACCTCGATGGTGGGGAGCCATCCCTTGCCGATGATCCGGTTGTCCCGCATCACCACTGCCTTCGTGGTGGAGGAGCCGGAGTCCACCCCGAGGGTGAGCCCCTCCTGCGCCTCCCGGGCGAGGAGGGCACGCCTGCGGGCGATGGTGGTGAGGGCCTCCATCCGGGTGAGGAGGGTCCCTGCCGTGGTCCGCTCGGTGAAGGAGTAGGAGACCACGGGGAGCCTCGACTTCTCCACGATGTAGCGCCTGAGCTCGTTTCTCACGATGGCCCCCTCGGCGCACCGGAAGCAGGTCGCGATGAAGACCGCATCGGCATCGATCCGGCCGTCCACGAGGGCCTTCGCCCGGGCGATGGCGAGCTTCAGGTCCGGGCTCCGGATGTCGAGACCGAACCGGGGGTAGTCCCGCTGGAGGTCCGCGAGCGCCATCTCGGGGTAGAAGATCTCCGCCCCGACGGCGGCCGCGGCGTCGTTAATCTCCTTCTGGACGCCGCTGTACTCGGGGCCGCAGGAGAGTTGCGCGATTCGGACGGGAGCGGTCATGGCCTCCCACCCCCGAGCTCCTGGAGGAACTTCTTTATCGCCGCGACGAAGGCGATCCCCTCCTTCTCGGAGGTAGGGTACACGAGGTCGAGGACAGGCATCCCCTTCGTCCGGAGGAGGTAGATGACGAGCTCGTTCGTCCGGGCGCAACCCATGCATCCGAAGGCGAGGTCGGCGTCGTTCACGATGATGGCCGCGTCCGCCTCCTCGATCCGGGGGCCGAGGATGGCCATCCGGCCCCGGACCCCGCTCGGGACCTCCACCGCCGCCCACCTGAGGCCCTTCTTCGGCTCTTCGGGGGTGATCTGGAGGGGCGGGGAGTCGAAGCCTGCGGTCTGGACCCGCTCCCGGATCCCGATGGAGGCGCCGAGAGGTTCATGGCCGTACCGCTTCACGAGGTCGGTGAGGATGAGGGAGGTCGTGGGATAGATGAAGACCTTAGCCATGGGCGGGTTCCTCCCCGGAGAGGATCTTTTCCAGTTTCTCGACGGGCAGGGGGGGCCTCGGCCGGGACCGTGCGGCCGGGACGGGGGCGCCCGAGGGATGGAGGTCCTCCTCGAGGCCCCGGGAGATGTTTCCGATGAGGGTCAGCTCGAACTCGTGGCCATGGAACCCCGGCCGGGCGCCGCCGAGGTTTGCCCGGCACCGGCGGGGGTCCCCGGGCGGGAACCCCCGGTCCTTCACGAAGATGTGGGCAGGGTCGAAGGCCCGGATTCTTTCCACGATGCCGTCCACCTCCTCAGGTTTTCCCGTCACCTCCAGGCCGAAGCAGGTCTCCTTCACCATGGCCGCAGGGGCGATCTCGTACGCCCGGACGGCGAGGTCCTCGGGGGTGATCTCCGTGGACTCGATAAAGATGTAGACGGTCACCGTCCCGACATGGGACGGGGTGTACTGTTTCATAAGACCTCCTTCACGTAGACCATATCCTTCTCCTTGAGACCCGCATACTTCCCGTTGTCGAGGAGGAGACCGAAGATGTTCGTCCCTTCGAAAGGCTCGGCGGTTGGACCGAACTCCCCGTGGGCCGCCGCCCGGATCCCTATCGTCCCGGCCCCCCTCCTCGCGTCGTTCGTCATCCCCAGGGTGAAGGCCGGGACCTCTTCCTGCGGAATATGCTCGGGGAGGATCTTCATCCCCTCCCTGAGCTCTGCCTTGAAGAGGGAGATGTCCTCGAACCGGAAGAAGAGGAACATCCTCCCGAGGGCGTGCCGGGTAAGACCGGTGATCTCCCGGAAGATCTGGCAGGTCCGGGGTGCCTCGGCCCGGTAGAGCCGGACGGCGAAGACCTTCCCCTCGGGGGCGGTGGCGAGGCGCACACTCCCCTCGGCGAGCATCTCGAGGGTCGTCCCCGGGTCCTGGTCCACGACCACCCTCCCCGGCTCCCCGTCGTCGATGGAGGCTGAGAGGCCCCGCTCGCCGGCGAGCCGGAGGGCCTCGGGGGCGGGTAGGCCGATGAAGTCGATTCTCGCCGGCGTCACCCCGATGGCGAGCCGATCCCCCTCCCCCGCCACCCGGACGAGTTCGATCCCGTGGACGACATGCCCGATGACCGCGTGGGCGGAGTTTGCGGCCACATCCGCCCGGTAGATGTAGACCGCGCCCGCGGCGGGTCCGCGGGTGCGGAGGGTCATGGTGCCCTCGCCCCGGAATCCCTTCTCCCCCTCGGGCAGGTGGGGGTCGGAGAGGCTCTCGTCCCGGACGTGGGTGCTCGAGGCCCGGGTCACGAGGAAGTGCCCCTTTTCCAGGGCAAGGTGGAGGTGCTCCAGGAGTCCCGCGGCCTTCACGTCGATGGACCCGGGGGTGTAGCCCTGGGCGAGGGCCTCGACCCGGGTGACGACCTGCATCCCGTCCTCGAGGGAGAGGGCCGGGTCGGTTGTGGTGAAGGAGGTGGACCGGTCGGCCCAGGTGAAGATCCGCTCTGTCTTCTCGATCCGGTCGCCCTCCGCCCACCGGTCGATGACCCCCTTCCCCGAGATCACCCGGCCGATGACCCCCCCGTCGGCGGCCGCCCCGTGGTCGGCCTCGTGGTCCATACGGGAGAAGATGAGGTAGGACCGGGAGGGGTCGTACCCCCCGCAGCCGAGGAGGACGTCCCCCCGGCTGTACCGCTGCGGGGCCCTCGCAGGGACGATGTCCGAAGGAAAGGGGCCGAAGGCGGTGGCGTACCGGTCGGCCCAGTGAAGCTGGAGGGGCTGCCCCCCCCGGGGGGCCGAGAGGATCTCCGGCCCGGCCTTCAGGAGCTCCACCACCACCTCGCCCTTCGTCGTGACGACCTGGACCGTCCGGGTCTCGGCGGCCTCGGCGGTCCGGGGCCGGATAACGGCCACGGCGAGGCCCGGCTCCCGGGGGCCGAGGACCGACCCCAGGGTGGCACCCTCCCGGACCTCGAGCTTCTTCCCGTCCAGGAGGATCTCCACGGGGATCACTCCGGTGGTGCGGCAGGCGGCGCAGGGCGGGACATGATGGCCCGCTCCTCGTCGGTGAGGGAGGCGAGGACCTCCTGGGTCGGCCCCATCTGGACGATCCGGCCGCCCCGCATAAGGGCCATGCGGTCGCAGATGTCCTTCACGAATTCCATGTCATGGGAGACGACGATGAAGGTCATGTCCATCTCGTCCCGGGAGTGCATGATGGAGTGCTTCACGTCGATCTTTGTGATGGGGTCCATGGTCCCCGTCGGCTCGTCCAGGATGACGATCCGGGGCTCACGGATGAGGACCTGGGCGAGGGCGACCCGGTGCCGCTCACCCTCGGAGAGATGGGCCGGGTACCGGTCAAGGATGTCACGGGCCTTCTCCTCGGTGAAGCCTGCCATCTGGAGGGTGATGAGGGCCTTTCGCACCGCGAGCTCCTTCGGGAACTCGAGGCCGATGGAATCGGTGAGGTTGTCGAGGACCGTCCGGTGGGGGTAGAGGTCGTACTCCTGGTGGAGGAGGCCGATGTAGGCCTTGGCCCGGCCCCGCTCCTCGATACCGGGCTTCGTCATGTCCACCCAGTCGTCCCCGATCCGGATGTTCATCTCGCCGGTGGTGGGCTCCATGACCCCCGCGATGATCCGGGAGAGGGTGGTCTTCCCTGCCCCGCTCTTCCCGATGATCCCGAAGATCTCCTTCTCGGCCACCTCGAAGGAGACCCCGTTCACGGCCTTCACCACCCCCCGGTCCATGGAGATGTACCGCTTGATGATATCCCGGCCCTCGATGAGCTTCTGTCCCACCTTCGGCCGGGCGAACTGCTCGGTGTCCTGGATACCGGCCATGAATTTCCCGATGACCTCTGCGGGGGAGCCGATCATGGCGATCTCCCCGTTGTTCAGGAGGAGGGCCCGGTCCGCGACGTCCTGGACCACCTGGGAGAAGTGGGAGGTGACGACCATGCCCATGTTGTTTTCCTTCGCGGCCGCCTTGAGCATGTCATGGACGAGCCGGGCGGTCTCGGGGTCAAGGGTCCCCGTGGGCTCGTCGGCGAAGAGGAGGAAGGGCTCCTTGGCGAGCTGCCGGGCGAGGACCACCCGCTGCTTCTCCCCGCCCGAGAGGTCCCGGGCGATGTGCATCATCCGGTGGGAGAGCCGGACCTGATCCAGGAGGTCGGCGGCCCGGTTGATGGACTTCTCCTCTGGGTAGTCGATGTCGTCCAGGGCCCGGAGGACGTTCTCGATGACCCGGTCGTTCCCGTAGAGGGCAAAGGTCCGCTGGAACATCATGGCCGTGCGGTGCATGATCCGCAGCTTCAGGGCCTCGTTCTTCTCGTCCCAGAAGTCCACGTCCACGACGGAAAGGGTCCCGCCACAGAGCCGGCAGGGCTTCCCCGCCATGCTGGGGAGCTCGATGTTCTCGCACCGGTCGCAGGCCGCCACGTGGTAGAGGATCCTCCCGCTCGTCGGCGGCTGGTCCACGCCCCGCATGAGGTGCATGAGGACGGTCTTCCCCGCCCCGCTCCGGCCGATGATCCCCATGGTCTCGCCCTCCGCAATCTCGAAACTCACGTTAGCGAGGGCCTTCTTCCCGTCGAAATGCATGGAAAGCCGGTCGACCGTGATCAGGGAGGTCATGCGCACTCCATCCTCTCACCCTTACTCTGTACGGTTGATGAATATTATCTTTTATATTGGCCCGCGGGCCGGAAGGGCCTCATTCCCGACGTGCGAGATCCCTCACGATCGTGACCACGTCCCTGACCCGGGGCACCACATGGTCCGCGGCCTCGTAGAGGGTCGCGGGCTTGTCGCCGGGCTGCTGGAGGGTGAGGACCGAGACATCGGCCTTCCCGAAGGCGGGAAGGTCGTTAATCCCGTCCCCCACCATCACCACGAGGTCGTACCGCTCCTTCAGGTCCTCGACGATCCTCGCCTTGATGGTCGGGGTGGCGACCCCGTATACGTGGTCCCGCGGGATCCCGAGGTGGTCTGCTATCCGCTCGAGCTTCGAGGCCCGGTCCCCCGAGGCGATGTAGACGGCGACCCCCATCCGCTGGAGCTCCTCGGTGGTCTCCACGGCGCCCGAGAAGGGGCGGCCGCCGGAGGTGACGGTGAACTCGATGATTCCCGGGGAGAAGTTCAGGATGACCCCGCTGTCGATGACGAGGAGGGCCTCGAGCCGGCACCGTGACCAGACCTCCCGGATGCACTCCTGGAGGTCGGCGACCCTCGCCACCCGGTCGCCGTAAAGGATATCCGCGGCCTCCGCGTGGGTGAAGACCCGGTTCGTGAAGGCGACCCCGAAGGTCACCTGGCTCATCCCGAGGTACTCGGAGAGGAGGAGCTCCGGCAGGGCCTTCATGACCTCCCGGGACCGGACGTTCAGGACGATGAGGGCCCGGTCGTCTGAGGCCGCGGTGATGGCCGTGGTCTCCACGTCCGTGAGGATCTGCCCGGCCTGGATGTCCTTCGCAGCCCGGTACGTCCGGAGGAGGGTCCCCGCGCTGTCGAAGACCACGGCGATGCGGGGGGTGCCGGCCTGCGCAACCATTCTATGCTCCGGGAGAGACAGAGAATACGGGTTTCCTATGTCTGTCCATGCGACTGCGGAGAAGATAAAGAGGATGGAGATCCGGGGGGCAGGGAGGATCGCCCGCGCCGCCGTGGAGGCCCTCCGGGCCCATGCCCGGGAGCTGAGGGCAAAGGACCTCGAGGGGTTCAGGAAGGGCATGGAGGAGGCGGCTGACCTCCTCCTCGCCACCCGCCCCACGGCGGTCTCCCTCCCGAATGCCGTCCACCTCGTCATGGCCCCCCTCGGGAAGGCGGAGGACCTCGACGGTGCGAAGGAGGGGGTGATCCGGGCCGCGGACCAGTTCATCCGGTCCTCGAAGGGGGCCATCGAGCGGATCGGGGAGATCGGGGCCCATCACATCAGGGAGGGGGAGACCATCCTCACCCACTGCAACTCCGAGGCCGCCCTCTCCTGCATCCTCACGGCGGCCCGGCAGGGGAAGGACTTCGAGGTCTTTGCGACGGAGGTCAGGCCGGGGAACCAGGGGCTCATCACGATTAAGACCCTCTCGGAGGCAGGCATCCCAACCCACTACATCGTCGACTCCGCGGTCAGGCACTTTATGCACAGGATCGACCGGGTCTTCGTCGGGGCAGATGCCGTCGCCGTGAACGGGGCGGTGGTGAACAAGATCGGCACCTCGCAGGTCGCCCTCGCCGCCCACGAGGCCCGGACGCCCTTCATCGTCGCGGCCGAGACCTACAAGTTCGCCCCCCGGACGACCCTCGGGGAGCTCGTGGAGATCGAGGAGCGGGCCGGGGACGAGGTTCTTCCCCGAGCCGAGGCGGCAAAGCTTCCCCGGGTCACCGTCCACAACCCGGTCTTCGATGTCACCCCCGCGGCCTACATCGACCTCATCGTCACCGAGGAGGGGGCCATCCCCCCGTCCCTCGCGTACATCATCATCCGGGAGTTCCTGGGCTGGGACATCGAGGAGTTCCACAAGACATTTCAGATAGCCCATCGAGATCAGGGGTGAGACCATGCCGGACGTCATCGCAACCTACAGCCTCATACCGGAGAAGGGAACAACTCCAGCGGAGGCGGCGCGGTGGATCGCCGAGGAGGAGACGACAGGGACCTGGACGGCCATCGGTACGACCGCCGACTATGTCCGCAGGCTCGATGGGGAGGTCATGGAGATCACCCCGGACGGGGGCCACCAGATCGTGAAGATCCGGTACCCGGGCGAGATCTTCGAACCGGGCAACGTCGCCCAGTACCTCTCGGTGGTGGCGGGGAACCTCTTCGGCCTGAGGAAGCTCGCCTCCGTCCGGCTCCTGGACATGGACTTCCCCGAATCCCTCGTCCCCTTCAACGGGCCGAAGTTCGGGATCCGGGGGATCCGGGCCATGGTCGGGACCACGAACCGCCCCCACGTGGGGACCATCATCAAGCCGAAGGTCGGTCTCACCCCCGCAGACACGGCGGAGGTGGCGTACCAGGCGGCCACCGGGGGGGTCGACCTCATCAAGGACGACGAGACCCTCACCGACCAGGCCTTCTGCCCCGTGCGGGAGCGGGTCCCGCGGGTGATGGAGGCCCTCGCGAGGGTGAAGGAGGAGACCGGCCGTCAGGTTCTCTATGCCGTGAACATCACCACCCGGGCGGACCGGATCGTGGAGCGGGCCGAGGAGGCCATCGGTCTCGGGGCGAACATGGTGATGGTGGATGTCTTCATCGCCGGCTTCGGGGCCCTCCAGGCCCTCGGGGAGGCACCGGGCATGACCGTGCCCATCCACGTCCACCGGGCGATGCACGCTGCCATGACGAGGAACAGGGAACATGGCATCGCCTTCCGGACCTTCGCCCGGCTCGTCCGCTGGCTCGGCGGGGACCAGCTCCACACCGGCACCGTCTCGGGGAAGATGAGCCACGATGCCCGGGAGGTCCTGGGGGACAACCGGGTCCTCACCGGCGCCTGCTTCGGGAAAAAAAGGGTCTTTCCCGTCTCCAGCGGGGGGCTCCACCCCGGGAAGGTCTTTCTGGAGCTGGAGACCCTGGGGACCGATATCGTGCTCCAGGCCGGCGGCGGGATTCACGGGCATCCCGACGGGACGGCCGCGGGGGCCATGGCCATGCGCCAGGCGGTGGATGCCTTCATGGAGGGCATCCCCCTCGCGGAGTACGCGAGGCAGCACTACGAGCTGGACAGGGCCCTCAGGCTGTGGGGGATCGGGTAGGAGGGTTACACATGGCGGAACTGGTTTTTACAAAACTGCAGGGGAACGGGAACGACTTCATCCTCATCGATGAGTACGAGCAGGAGCTCCTCCCCGAGGAGCTGAAGCCGAAATTCGCCTCCCTGTACACGGACAGGCGGTTCGGTATCGGGGCAGACGGGATACTCTTCCTCTCGAAGGGGGAGAAGGCACCCCTGAAGATGAGGATCTTCAATCCCGACGAGAGCGAGGCCGAGATGTGCGGGAACGGGATCCGCTGCTTCGCGAAGTATATTGTCGACAAAGGCTATGCGGAGCATGTCGTGGTCAAAGAGAACTTCACCGTGGAGACTTTGGCCGGCGTTATCCAGATCTCCACGAAGTACGACGAGGATGAGGAGTTCTTTGCCTCCATCGGCATGCCGGCCCCCAAGTTCAACAGGAGCGAGATCCCGGCCACGGGAGAGGGGGAGTACAAGGAGGAGATCCTGGAGTACACCGTGTACGCGGTGAATACCGGTGTCCCTCACGCCGTTGTCTTCGTGGACGAGGTGGGCGCCGTGGAGATGGCCGAGCTCGCCCCCGCTATCCGCAACCACCGCACCTTCATTGCCGGTGCGAACGTGAACTTCGTCGAGAAGAGCGGGGAGAACATCCTCCACATCCGCACCTACGAGCGGGGAGTGGAGGCAGAGACCCTCTCCTGCGGGACAGGTGCAATGGCCTCTGCAGCCGTGGCACGGAAGCTCGGCATGGTCGGGGACACCGTCCGGGTAGAGACGGTGGGCGGCCCCCTCACCATCCGGCTCG
>Ga0335070_10002341_pt1 | contig 22085 bp, 17 predicted proteins | sample Lox_Sample_13_FD_206722 | JGI IMG/M metagenome (GOLD analysis project Ga0335070, IMG submission 206722) | Soil microbial communities from Loxahatchee National Wildlife Refuge, Florida, United States - Lox_Sample_1.3 | ecosystem: Environmental > Terrestrial > Soil > Wetlands | place: USA...
TGCGGCGGATCGATGGACACTCGACGGCGTATCATGTGATGAATCTTCTTGGCGCGGTCGGCATCGCCGCCAACAGCGGCTGGAACGGCGCCATTCCTTCGGCCGTGCTCAACGTGATCTGGATCGGAATCGCGATCTATGCGCTCAGCCGCCCGACCGTCACCGAGCCGGATGTCGGCGGGCATTAAACGAAACGCCACTCTCCTCAAACATCCGTCATCGCCCGGCTTGTCCGAACGACCCATTTTGTTTGCCGAGAAAATTGGGTCGCCCGCATAAAGCGGGCGATGACGGAAGGAAAGTGAAACTACTCCGCCGCTTCCGCCAGCTGCGGTGCGGCCTGCAGCACGTCCGCGCCAACATGGGCTTCGAACTTCTTGAAGTTCTCGCGGAACATGGCGACGAGCTTCTTCGCCTGCGCGTCATACGCGGCCTTGTCGGCCCAGGTGTCGCGCGGGTTCAGGATCTTCGCGTCGACGCCGGGCACAGCCACCGGCACGCGGAAGCGGAAATGCGGATCGATGCGCATCTCGACATCGGCGAGCGTGCCGTCGAGCGCCGCCGCGAGCAGCGCGCGCGTCGCCTTGATCGGCATGCGGTGACCCGTGCCGAAGGCGCCGCCCGTCCAGCCGGTGTTCACCAGCCAGCAATCCGCCCGATGTTCGCCGATGAGATCGCGCAGCAGATTGCCGTATTCGGCCGGATGGCGCGGCATGAACGGCGCGCCGAAACAGGTCGAGAACGTCGGCTGCGGCTCCTTGCCGAGGCCTTTCTCGGTGCCGGCCACTTTCGCCGTGAAGCCGGAGAGGAAGTGATACATGGCCTGCGACGGCGTCAGCTTGGCGATCGGCGGCAGCACGCCGAAGGCGTCCGCCGTCAGCATGATGACGTTCTTCGGATGGCCGGCCGTGCCCGTGCGCGAGGCATTCGGGATGAAGCCGATCGGATAGGCGGCGCGGGTGTTTTCCGTGTAGCGATTGTCGTCGAGATCGAGCTCGCGCGTCTCGGGATCCATCACCACGTTCTCGAGCACGGTGCCGAAGCGCTCGGTGGTGGCGTAGATCTCCGGCTCCGCATCGCGCGACAGCTTGATCACCTTCGCATAGCAGCCGCCTTCGAAATTGAAGACGCCGTTTTCCGACCAGCCGTGCTCGTCGTCGCCCACCAGCGTGCGCGACGCATCGGCCGACAGCGTCGTCTTTCCCGTGCCGGACAGGCCGAAGAAGATCGCGGACTCGCCGTTGGCGCCGACATTGGCCGAGCAGTGCATCGGCATGACGCGCTTGGGCGGAAGGAGATAGTTGAGGATCGTGAAGACCGACTTCTTCATCTCGCCGGCATAGGAAGTGCCGCCGATCAGGATGATGCGCTTGGAGAAGTTGACCGCGATCACGGTGCCGGTCTCGGAGCCGTGCACTTTGGGATCGGCGTGGAAGCCCGGCAGATCGATGATGGTGAAGTCGGGCGCGAATTTCTCGTGCTGGCCCTTGTTGGGCTCGATCAGCAGATGCTGGATGAATAGTGAGTGCCAGGCGAATTCCGTGACCACGCGCACCGCCACACGGTGAACAGGGTCGGCGCCGCCGAAAAGGTCCTGCACGAAAAGCTCGTGGCCCTGCGCGTAGGACATCATCGAGTGGTAGAGCGCGTCGAAATGGGCCGGCGTCATCGCCTTGTTGTTGTCCCACCAGACCTGCGTATCCGTCTGGCCGTCACGCACGATGAACTTGTCGGAGGCCGAGCGGCCGGTGTGCTGTCCCGTCAGCACGACGATGGGCCCGTTCTTGGCGACGTGACCTTCGCCGCGCGCCACGGCCGCTTCGTAAAGCTGCGGGGCTGTCAGATTCCAATGCACGGCCTTGAGATTGCGGAAGCCCTGGTCCTCGAGCCCGAATGCGCTCGCCTGCCGCCCGTCCTGTGACATGTGCTCTCCCTGAATACCCGTTGGCCTTGCGGCCGAAGGGCCTCCTTGCGGTCTTCGCCGCACCCCGGAAGGGGAGGATAGGCCCCATTGGCTAATGCTCGCAAGGAACCAACTACAGAGCGCAGCCGAAAGTTCAACGGCTTCCAAAGGTTAGGGTGAAGACCAATCGTCACAGGATTCCTAGGGGAAAGGCCGACTTTCGGACCGATCCGGCTTTGGGCTATGAACCGGCATGGCTTTTTCCGACAGCGAGCTCGAGCGCTACGCCAGGCACATCGTGCTTCGCGAGGTGGGCGGAGCCGGCCAGGCCAGGCTCAAAGCGGCCAGGGTCCTGGTGATCGGGGCGGGTGGCCTCGGCAGCCCTCTCATTCTTTACCTGGCCGCCGCGGGCGTCGGAACGCTCGGAATTGTCGACTTCGACACCGTCGCGCTTTCCAACCTTCAGCGGCAGATCGCCCATCGCACCAAAGATATCGGACGCCTCAAGACGGACTCGGTGCGGGACTCCGTCGCCGCCATCAATCCCGAAATCGCGATCGAGCTTCATCCCGTCCGTCTCGATGCGAAGAATGCCGCCGGGATCATCGCGCGCTACGACATCGTCGCCGACGGCTCCGACAATTTCGACACGCGCTTTCTCGTCAACGACGTGTGCTATTTCGCAAAGAAGACGCTTGTCTCCGCCGCAGTCACCGAATTCGACGGACAGCTTTCCACCTATAAGCCGCATGCCGGGCCGGATTTTCCCTGCTATCGCTGCCTGTTCCCCGAGCCGCCGCCGCCGGGCAGCGCACCGTCCTGCTCGGAGACCGGAATCCTCGGTGCCGCCGCCGGCGTCATGGGCACGCTGCAGGCGCTCGAAGTCCTGAAAGAAATTCTCCATCTTGGAGAAAGCCTCGCGGGGAAACTTCTCATTTACGAAGCCCTGTCGACACGTTTCCGCAGCGTGCGCGTGCGTCCCGATCCGCAGTGCCGCCTCTGCGGCTCTCATGCGGTCATCCGCGCGGGTGCAGGACCAGACTGAAATAATTTATCGCAAATGCGTCATTCTTTAACCGCGGTTTAAGCGGCGGCCGCGAGAGTGCGTCGTCACGGCGTCGTGGCCAGGGGATGAGCCAGAGCGACATTCACTTCGAGGTGTTTCAGCGCCGGGATCCGAGAGCGGCCTGGGTGTTGCACGACGTCTCGAATGTGCGCGAAAAGGCGATCGCCATGGCAGCCGATCTCCGGCGCGCCGAGAAAGACATCAGCGTCAAGGTCGTCAAGCAATATCACGGCGAAGACACGGGCGATCATTTCTCGCTGACGATCTACGAAGAAGGTCACAAGAACCTGAAGCTTGATCCCGCCGCGGAAGACGCGCCGGTTCTGCCCTGCTTCAAACCCGAGGATCTCTATGCGCAGCCTGCACGCGCGACTCTTGCGCGCCTGCTGCGGGATTTCCTTGCGCATAACAAGATCACGGTGACGGAGCTCATCCATCGCGCCGATTGCCTTGCAAGACTCGAATCGGCCGGCACGGTTTTCCAGCACGCGGTACAGAAAGTCGCTGTGGCGCAGGCCTCGTCGACGAATGTGCCCGTGCAGCAGATCATCAAGGCGCTGAACGAACTGGTCGCGAAGGCGATCGCGCGCGTCCAGCGTGACCACAAGCGGGACTACTTCCCCGAGGCGGGGCCGGGCAGCTTCGGAACTCTCGCTGTCAAGCTCGCCGGCGAGCGCGACGGCCTCTATATCTTCAGCGGCACGCTGGCGCGGCATCTGTCGTCATCGGCAGGCTGGGGCGAAAAGCTCTCCTCCTTGCTGGCGCTGGTCCCGGAGGTGCCGAATGAAGGCGAAGGCCGCGCGATGTTCCTCGGCGCGATCGACGCGGTCACTGCGGAAATTGTCGCCAATCCGTCCGCCTTGCGCGATCTGATCGGAGAAAGCGAATCCCTGGGCGAGGCGCTTTCCATTCTGATCGAGCTCCTGCTAGGCACGCTTTCGGTGCGCGGCGGGAAATACGCCGCATTGTCGACGCTTTCCGAACAATTCAATGCCGGCGAGCTTCCCGAGACGCGCGCTGCGATCGGCAACCGCATTATTGCGGAATTGAAGAGCAGCCGCAGGCTCTGTCCCTCCTCGCGCCTCGACGAGCTGCGTTTCCTGCGCAAGGTCGACAGGAGTCTCGCCATCGCCGATCCGCGCAGCCTGAGCCGGGACAGCCTGACGGCGGCCTTTACGCTGCGCTCGCGCCGGCTCGTCTCCAACGAGTCGATCGCCGAATATCTCGCAGGCGTTGCGATGCCGGACGAAAAGGTCGAGCGTCTTCTCCTCGTCGAAGAACACATCGCCGGCGCATCGAACAAGAAGCAGTTGGCCGCCATCCTGCAACAGACCCTGCGCTCGCAGGAGTTCGCCGACCAGTTCACGAACAGCGGCCTGCCGCTGATGGGCCGCCTGCGCAGGCTGGCCGATCTTCAGATGCGCGTCCGCCGCTCCGGCTTGCGTGACGAGCTGCGCGCGGAGCTCGCCGAAATCCTCGACGGGCTCGCCACCGAGATCGAGAGTCGCGGCAAAGTGTTCAAGACGATCGAAGAGAACATGGCGGAACCCGCCGAGCGGGCCATGGCGGTCCTCAAATTGTGCATGGGCAACGTGCTGACCGAAGGCCGCGTGCGCAACAAGGCGCGCGATATCGTGCTGTCGGCGCTGGCGGAGCCGGGCTTCCTGAAAGGCTTTCTGGCGCAGATGAAAAAAGGCGAAGCGCCCGAACACGCGATGGCGGAACTGGCAGAGCTGCTCGAGCTCGCCGGCATCCCGCGCGAGGACGGCCTCAAGGCCATCGCCGCGTAGGTCACTTCCGGCAATCGATCCCCAACACAGCCGCCAGGCGCGCTTCCAGCGATACCATTTCCAGCGCCGGAATCCGTTCCTTCGCGACGCCGGGACCGTAGAGCAGGTAGATGCTGCGATAATCGTGGCGGAGCGGCCAGAAGCCGTGATTGCCTTTCTCCGGCGGCGGAGAATGCGCCGGCCCCTCGTGCCAGAACATGACGTGGTCGGCGGGTTCGAAAGCGGCGAGAACGTTTGCGAGCCCGGGCGCGTAGCGGACCAGCTCGTCATGCGGGATTTCGCGTCCGACATCGCTGTCGGGCTTCCCGGATTGCGCCCGCAGCCAATCCGCCACGTTCGGATCGGTGGTCGTGGCAATGCCGCCCATCGCCTGCAGATCGCCGCCGGCGACATCCGCCGGCATCTCGGCCTTCAGATTGGCGATATGGTCGATCTTCTCGAAGCCGTGATCGGAGACGAGCGCGAAATCGTAATCCTTCGGCAGCGCCTTCAGCATGTCGCCGATCAGTTCGTCGGTGCGTTCGAGGATGGCGTTGGCGTTTTCGGTGAACGGGCCCCGGTCATGCGATTCGGAATCGAGATCGACCAGATGCACCAGCATCAGATCGGGCTGCTTGTGCTTCAGCAGATAGAGCGTCGCCAGCGTGCGCGTACGGTCGTCGACCCATTGCTGCGCAAAGGAGGGATAGTCCTTGCGGATCTCATCCACCAGTCCGGGCGTGGCGTGCGCCGCCACCGAATCGAGGTCCATCGAGCCGCCGTTCCGCCGCGCGAAGACCTCGGGGAGATCATAGGTGATCGCCGCATCCATGGTGACAGGCCAGGTGATCGCCGCCGTGGTCAATCCATGCTGTCCGGCGCATTGCCACAGCGTCGGCACCTTCAGCTTGGTCGCGGACCAGTAGCTGAGCGATGAATCGATCGGTCCGCGTGCATTGCTCAAGATGCCGTGCTGGTCCGGCCTTGCGCCGGTGATGATCGAGGTATGCGACGGCCACGTGATCGTGGGCCAGACGCCGATCACGCCGTCGGCGACCTGCCCTTGCGCCAGGAGACGGCGCATGTTCGGGATGGAGAGCCCGAGCGTGTCGCGATCCCGCAAATAACGCCAGTCGAGGCCGTCGACCGACAGCACAAGCAGCTTGTGCGGTCGGGCTTCCGCCGGCGTCGCGGCGGCCATGAGCACCGCAGCCGCCGCCACGAGGTGTCCGATCTTCAAAAGGTCAGCCCCACGCCGAAATAGATGGCCGCACCGTTTTCCAGCGTCGAATAATTCAGCAGCTGCCCCGGCCCCACAACCTTCTGCGGCCGCGAGTCGAAGATGTTCTTGCCCTGGACCCGGAGCGACAGATAGTCGGTCACCTGGTATTTGACCTGCGCATCCACCGTGCTGATGCCTCTCCACCACTGGTCGTTGACGGCATTGCCCGTGTTGAAGCTGATCGGCATCTTGCTCGTGTAGTTGTAGGTGACCTCGCCGCTGAACGGCCCGTGGCTGTAAAGCAGCGTGAAGTTCTCGACCGTCTTCGACGAATAGAGCAGCTGCGGCAGCTTGCGCAGCACGCCTCCCGACATCGGCAGGTTTGGCGAATCGAAGGTGACGAACGAGACGTTTGCCGCGCCGCCGAAGTCCGAAAGGAAGTCCGGCAGGAAATCGAATTTTACGTCGGCAGCGTTGAGCTCGACGCCCTGGATGACCGCGCTGCCCACATTTTCCGATGTCGTCAGCGTCAACGTACAGGGCGAGGCACAGTTCGGAACGTTCTGCGCGTTGCTGATGATCGAGGTCACTGTCTCGATCTCGTTCTGCACCTGCTTGTTGAAGACCGCGACAGAGGCGATCGCGCCGGGGGCCCAGTACCATTCGGCCGAGACGTCGAAATTGTCCGAGGTGCGGGGCTTCAGGTTCGGATTGGAAATCGTTTCCGATGCAATATTCCCGGTGGCGCTGGCGGCGCTGTTCTGCGCCAGCTGGGCGTATTCCGGACGGCCATAGGTTTCCGTCGCAGCGGCGCGGATCTTGAACTCGTCCGTTACATCATAGGTGAGGTTCAGCGTCGGCAGGAATCTTGCGTAACTCGAAGACGTGTGGACCTGGGCGAAATTGATCGACTGCGTGAGCGGCGACGGAAGCTCGTTGGTGATCGATTCGTCCGTCGCTTCGTAGCGCACACCGAGCAACGCGTAGAGATCCTGGTACCTGTATTGGGCCTCGGCATATCCGGCGTCCATGGTTTCCGTCAGCCGGTAATCATTGGCGTTGTCGGCCTTCGCGTCGGCAGCCGCCTGCAGCGTGTAATTCGACATATTGGCGGCGAGGTACTGGTCGATGGCCGAGCGGTTCGTCAGGAGCAGCGTCTGGCCCTGGCCATCATAGAGATTGACGGTCTTGTTGATGACGCCGTTCGGGATCTGCGAGAGCAGCACCTGCGTGTTGGGGGTGTATTGCGTCTGGAAGAAATCGAAGTGCTGCGTCATCTGGCGCCACGTCCAGCCGACCTTGTAGCCGAGCCCCGTCGCGTCGGGCTCGAAATGCTGCGAGAACTCGATCTTGGCCTGCGGCAGTTCGTTCGTGCTGGTATCGAGCTGTGTCTCGGTGAAGCTCTGCTTGTAGTTCGCCGGATTCATGAACACGGCGAGCTGGTTCGGCGTGAAGATCGGCGCAGTAGGCGCCGCGAGATTGTAGCTGAAACCGAGCTGGGACGTGACACTCGAGAGGGTCGCAAACGTGTCCTGCGCCGTTGTCTGCGCGTAGTGGCCGATCGAATAGTTGAACGTCGCGTCCAGATGCATGTCGTCGGGCAGGTTCATCCCGCCGCCCGCCTCGATGTATTCGACCTCGCGGTTCTGGACGTATTTGTCGAAATCGATCAGACCCGTACCGGCCGAAAACGTGCCGGTCGTATCCGTAAGGATGGTGGGATCGCTGGCGCGACCGAGCGACTGATCATAGCGGCGCTCGTTGTTGATGAACTGGAACCAGCCGCCGTCGAGATGCGCATGGAACATGCCGTGGTCGTCGAAATCGAAACGGCCGAAAACGCCGGGGCGATAGCGGTCGTTGTCGTAGAAATACCAGCGATGCAGATCCGGGATCGGGATCGTGTTCGCGAGATTGGAGACCGGCGATAACGACGAACCGGTCTTGGCGCCGTTGTCGCCGACCGCCACGGCCGGCGTGCCAGAGCCGATATCGGCATCGGGATAATAGGACCATGGCAGCGTGTAGGTGTTCGTCGAAGACGACGAACGCTGCCAATAACTCGCCACGACCACGAAACCGAATTCGTCCCCCGGGCCAAAAGTATTGCTGTAGGTGGCGTCGGCGTTGCCCGAGGGCTCCTGGTCGTGGATCTGCTCATGATCGAACCAGTAGGCGCCGTCGACATGCGCGTCGAAATGCTGGCCTGGGTGATCGAAGGCGCTGCGGGTGTGCAGGTTGATGATGCCGCCGATGGCGTCGGTGGGCTGGTCGGCCCGCCAGGTCTTGTTGACGTCGGCGCCGCTGATGATCACCGAGGGTATGACGTCGAGCGACACCCAGCGCGTGGTCTCTTCCGTCGAGGCGAGCGCCATGCCGTCGATCGATGTCGTGTCGTAATCCGGATTGAAGCCGCGGATGGTGGCAAACTGGTCTTCGCCGCGGCCGTTGTTGATCTGGAGCGACACGCCGGGAACCTTGCGCAGCGCATCGCCCAGGCCGAATTCCGGGATCGAACCGATCTCGTCGGCGGAAATGCCGTCGGAAACGATGTTCGACAGCGCCTTGTCTTCAATCGACTTCGCGAGCGAGTATTTTTCGCCGGTGACCGTAACCGTCTCGACGTCATCGGCCCGTGCGGCATTTGTCGCCGCGAGCAAAGCCGCCACCGAGCACGCCGCGCGCAATGCGCGGGCATGCGTCCATCTTTTCTTGAACACGCCCCAGCCCCCAGAAACTCGATTTCACTTTCTGGGATAGAACATCGTCAATACGACGAACCGGAGTCACAAGTATGAACGTTTGGATTCGCAGCGCTGCTAACCTGTCGCGGACGCATGCGTGCGTCCGGCACAGCGATGTCGCTCCGCGCAGCTCTTGCACCCGACGCAGGCGTAAAATCCGATCGCGGAAGATTGTCCAGAGTATTCGCGCTAGTGCGCTTCGTCCCAGTTCGAAGCCGCGCGCGCTTCGACCACCAGCGGCACCGACAAGGCGACGGCCGGCAGCGCCGCTTTCTCCATCGTGCTGCGCACGACATCGGCGGTTGACTTCGCTTCCTTTTCCGGCGCTTCGAAGATCAATTCGTCATGGACTTGCAGCAGCATCTGCGCGTTGAGTTTTGCTTTGGCGAGCGCATCGGGGACTCGGATCATCGCGCGGCGGATGATGTCCGCGGCCGCCCCTTGGATGGGCGCGTTGATGGCCGCGCGTTCCGCGCCGCCTCTAAAGCTCGGATTGGTCGACTTGATTTCGCGGATGAACACCCGGCGCCCGAACAGCGTCTCGACATAACCGTGCTCGCGCGCGAAAGCCTTGGTCTCCTCCATATAATCGCGGATGCCGGGGAAGCGCTGAAAATATTTCTTGATGTAGTCGTCGGCTTCGCTGCGCGCGATGCCGAGCTGGTTGGCAAGCCCGAACGCCGATATGCCGTAGACGATGCCGAAATTGATGGCCTTGGCTCGGCGCCGTGTTTCCGCCGGCATATCCTTCACCGGCACGCCGAACATCTCCGACGCCGTCATCGCATGAATGTCGAGGCCTTCCGCAAACGCCTTCTTGAGTGCCGGGATATCGGCGATATGCGCGAGCAGCCGAAGCTCGATCTGGCTGTAATCTGCGCTGATCAGCTGCATGCCCTTCGCCGCGATGAAGGCGCCGCGGATGCGCCGGCCTTCCTCGGTGCGGATCGGGATGTTCTGCAGATTGGGGTCGGTCGAGGCGAGGCGGCCCGTCGAGGTCGACGCCATGGCATAAGACGTGTGCACGCGGCCCGTCTCGGGATTGATGTAGCCCGGTAGCGCGTCGGTGTAGGTGCCGCGCAGCTTCTGCAGCTGCCGCCAGTCGAGCACCTTCCTGGCGATGTCGTGGCCTTGCGCGGCGATGTCTTCGAGCACATCGGAGTCCGTCGACCAGGCGCCGGTCTTGGTCCGCTTGCCGCCGGGCAATTTGAACTTGTCGAAGAGGATCTCGCCCAGCTGCTTCGGCGAGCCGATATTGAAGCTGCCGCCGGCCAGCTTGTGGATGTCCTTCTCGAGTCTCGCCATCTCGTTGGCGAAGTCGTTCGAAAGACGCCTGAGCTTGTCCGGATCTATGGTAATTCCGGCGCGCTCCATGTCGGCCAGGACCGGCACCAGCGGCCGCTCCAGCGTCTCGTAGACCGCGACCTTGCGGTCCTGGACCATCTTGGCCTTGAGGATGGCGTGCAGGCGGAGCGTCACGTCGGCGTCTTCGGCGGCGTAGCGCGTGGCTTCCTTGATCGGCACGCAATCGAACGTGATCTTGTCCTTGCCCTTGCCGGCGACCTCATTGAAGGCCACCGGTTTGTGGCTCAGATGAAGCTCGGAAAGCTCGTCCATGCCGTGGCCGTGCAATGCCGCGCCCGTGACGTAAGAAATCAGCATCGTGTCGTCGAACGGCGCAATGCGGATGCCGCGCTTCAGGAAGATCAGATAATCGTATTTGAGGTTTTGCGCGATCTTGAGGACGCCCTCGTCTTCGAGGAGCGGCTTCAGGCGCTTCAGAACATCGGCTTCCGACAGCTGCACGATCTTGGCCGCACCCGCGAGGTCAAGCCCGTCGCCGGCGCGGTGGCCGCACGGAATGTAGCAGGCCTCGTTCGGCGCGACCGCCAGCGATACGCCACAAAGACCTGCCTGCATCGGATCGAGCGACGTCGTTTCCGTGTCGACGCAGACCTTGCCCGCCGCCATCGCCCGCGCGATCCAGCTGTCCAGCTGCTTTGGCGTCGTTACGGTTTCGTAGGCATCGAGATCGACCGGCTTCAGCAGCGCGCCGCGATCCAGCACCGCACCGGGCGCGCCCAAAGCCTGCGACTCCTGATCGCGCAATGGCTTCGGCTCGGTCTCTTTGGCCGCGTCCGTCAGCATCTTGACCGGCTTCGCCGCATCCGTCGCTGCCGGGATCGCGTCGACATCATCGATGCCGAAATGCGACGCGACGCGCTTCAAGAGGCTCGAGAACTCCATGATCTTGAGGAAGCCGATCAGGGTCTTGGGATCGGGTTCCTGCGTGCCGAAGTCTTCGGCGCCGACCTTCGTCTTCACATTGGCATCGAGTGTGACGAGCTTCAGCGAAATGCGCGCGTTCTCGGTGTTCTCGATCAGCGTTTCGCGGCGCTTGGGCTGCTTGATCTCGCCGGCGCGCTTCAGAAGCGTCTCGAGATCGCCATAGGTGTTGATCAGCTCCGCCGCCGTCTTCACGCCGATGCCGCGCACGCCGGGCACGTTGTCGGTGGAATCGCCCGCCAGCGCCTGCACTTCGACGACCTTCGACGGCGGCACGCCGAACTTCTCCATGACGTCGGACGAACCGAGGCGCTTGTTCTTCACCGGATCGAGCAGCTCGACCTTGCTGTCGACGATCAGCTGCATCAGGTCCTTGTCGGAAGAGACGATGGTGACCCGCGTGCCCGCTTCGCGGGCGATCCGCGCATAGGTCGCGATGAGATCGTCGGCTTCGTAGCCGGGCTCTTCGATCGCCGGCACGCCGAAGGCGCGCGTCGCCTCTCGCACCAGCGGGAATTGCGGAATCAGGTCTTCAGGCGGATCCGGCCTGTTCGCCTTATATTGCGGATAGATGTCGTTGCGAAACGTCTTCTTGCCGGCGTCGAAGATGACGGCCAGATGCGTCGGCTTGTCGCCCGACTTCGTGTCCTCGAGCAGCTTCCACAGCATGTTGGAGAAGCCGGAGACCGCGCCGGTCGGCAGCCCGTCCGCTTTCCGCGACAGAGGCGGCAGCGCATGATAGGCGCGGAAGAGATAACCCGATCCGTCGATGAGATAGAGGTGATCGCCTTTCTTGAGCGGCTTGCTCAATGGTGGCCCGCTCCCGGCTTCAGCACGAATTTGCGGTCGCAATAGGGGCATTCGACGAAGCCTTCGTCGCCCATTTCGAGATAGACCTTGGGGTGGCCGAGCGCACCCCCGCCGCCGTCGCAGGAGACGCGGGTGTCGTCCACTTCGATCACTTCGGGCGCTTCGACGGGCATGGGGAATTCCTGATTCTAGGGCGAGCCGGGATCATAGCCACGCCGAGGCGGGCTGCAACGACGGTCTATTGGCGGGTAAGCGATTCTGTTAGCCTTTGACGATGGGAAAAATAGGCACTCTTTTGCCGCTTTTGAAGCGGCTCTATAGAGACCCTTACGCGCGCGGTTTCCTGGGTGCAGGGCTTGTTTTCTCGCTTGGCGATTTCGTGTTGGGTATTGCGCCTCGAGAGCATCCCGACTGGTCCATCAGCGAGTGGCTCCTCTATTATTGCATCTTCTGGATAATATTGCTGATGGCGGCGTCTGTCTTGGCCGCCCTCGATATACCGTCGCGGCGGGCGGGGACTAAAGAGCAACCAAATTCGAAGGGTTAGGCATCCGCCGCTTCTTATGGTCACTCTGAACCGCATCTACACGAAAACCGGCGACGCGGGCGAAACGGGCCTGGGCGACGGCACGCGGGTGCCCAAGGATTCGCTGCGCATTGCGGCCTACGGCACCGTGGATGAGACCAACGCCGCGATCGGCCTCGCGCGCCTGCACACGGAAGGCGAGCTTGATCAGATGCTCGCGCGCATCCAGAACGACCTCTTCGATCTCGGCGCCGATCTCTGCGTGCCGCCGGGGAGCAAACATGGAGAGAACGCGCTGCGCATTGTCGAGGCGCAGGTCGAGCGGCTGGAAAAAGAAATCGATGCGATGAACGAGACGCTTTCGCCGCTCAAATCTTTCGTGCTGCCGGGCGGAGCGCCCGCGGCTGCCTATCTCCATCTCGCGCGCACCGTGTCGCGGCGCGCGGAACGGCTGATGGTGGAGCTTGCAAGATCAGAGGCGGTCGGCGCGCCGGCGCTCAAATACATGAACCGGCTGTCGGATCATCTCTTCGTCGCGAGCCGCTACGCCAACGACAAAGGCGCGAAGGACGTGCTCTGGGTGCCGGGCGCGAACAGGTAGCGTTGGGACGCTCCCTTGTTCTATACCGGTGTCATTGAAGTCAGCCCTCATCCGCCGTGCGGCGGCCGAAGAGGATCGCGAGCACCACACCGAGCACGCCCGGAAGGCTCCAGGCCGGCAGCGACAGCACCGCACCCAGCCAGCGTCCGAGGAATCCCGGCAGCGCATGGGCGAGCCATGCGGAAAAGGCGGCTTCGCTGGATTTCGAGAACAAGCCCCACACCTGCTCGAGCGAGCGAGCGCCGAGCGCGCCGCCGCGCTCCAGCGATGTGATGAGGTCGGCGCCAAGGAACATCAGCGCCACGCCGATCAAAACGACACTCAGGAATCTCAGCGCCACATACATGGCCCGGCAGCCCCTATTACCCGCTCGAGAACCAAACTAATCGCCGCGCCCCCGCCGCACAAGAATGCTTAAGGCGGATTAACCATGCCGCGGCCGAAAACCGTGCGGCGTCGTTACTTTTCGCGCGGCGGATAGGGCCGTCCGTCCTTGTGTGTGAAGCCGTTCGTGTCGTCGACCTTCATGTCGATGTCGGAATAGATGCAGACGTCGTCGTGGCTGCGCGAACCCGCTTCCAGCACGCGCGCAGGTTTGGTGCCGCGATTGATGAGCTGATGGCCGTCGGCGAGGTTCTTCGGAAACGCGGCCCAATCGCCGGCGCGCAAGGTCTCTTCGCCCTTGTCCGTCACCATCACCACTTCGCCTTCGAGCACATAGACGAATTCGTCTTCGCCGCTGTGCCAATGGCGCTGGCTCGACCATGCGCCGGGCGGCAGCAGCAGAAGATTGACGCCGAAATCGGAGAGCCCGCCGGCATCGCCCAGCGGCTTGCGCACACGTGTCGCGCACGGCTCATGAAACGGCGCGGGATAACCCGAGCCTTTGCGTTCGGGAACGGAACCGATGTCGATCTTGGGCATGGCGTGCCGCCCTCGCAGATGAGGCTGACGATTATAGCGCTGCGTCTCGTTGTGAGGGAGGGCGCGCCATTATTTTCCGGCGTCCTCGAGGCAGGCCATGGTCTGGCTGGTGATCGTGGAGGAGTCCTTATACTCCGCCACGAACGCGGTCCAGCCGGCGTCGTGCTCGGGCTCTTTGGCATTCGGCGTTTCGACGTGGATGGTCATCGCCTGATCTTCGGCATAGGCCGGCGCGGCGCCCGGCGTGACGATCCGGCCGAGGATGATCCTGTCGTTCGCGCCATGCGCCCTGTACCAGGCCTGGTGATCGGCGACGGCCTTTTTGAACGCGTCCATCTTGCCGGGCTTGATGGAGTCCATGCGGATGACTTCGAAACTCCCTTTGCAGCCCGGAATGGACTGCGCCGATGCGGCGGTAGCGGCGACGAGGCCGAGAACGGCGACGGCGAAAGCTTTCATGGCGGTACTCCCCTGATCTCCGGCGACGACGCTGCATCGTGTTCGTGACAACAACACGAAAATGCCCCTCTTCCACGCGTTTCGGGGCGGGAAAATGCAAAAGCCCCCGATCGGGGACCGAGGGCTTTAGCAACTCAAGCGATAGACGGGAAACTCATCCCGCCTGCTGCTGCTCGCCTTCGCCGTGCTTCTTGGACAGATCTTCGCCGGTCGTCTGGTCGACGACTTTCATCGACAGCCGCACCTTGCCGCGATCGTCGAAGCCGAGGAGCTTCACCTTCACAGTGTCGCCTTCCTTCACCACGTCGGTGACCTTGGCGACGCGCTTGGGCGCCAGCTCGGAGATGTGGACGAGACCGTCCTTGGGGCCGAAGAAGTTCACGAAAGCGCCGAAATCCATCACCTTCACGACCTTGCCGTCATAGATCTCGCCGATCTCGGGCTCGGCCACGATGCCTTTGATCCATTTCAGCGCCGCCTTGATCGAGTCGTTGTCGGCGGAGGCGATCTTCACCGTGCCGTCATCTTCGATGTTGATCTTGGCACCGGTCTTTTCGACGATCTCGCGGATCACCTTGCCGCCCGAGCCGATCACTTCGCGGATCTTGTCGGTCGGGATGTGGATGATCTCGATGCGCGGCGCGTGCTCGCCGAGCTGCTCACGCGCACGGCCGATGGCCTTGCCCATTTCGCCGAGGATGTGCAGACGCCCGCCTTTCGCCTGATCGAGCGCGACGCGCATGATCTCTTCGGTGATGCCGGCGATCTTGATGTCCATCTGCAGCGAGGTGACGCCTTCTTCGGTGCCCGCCACCTTGAAGTCCATGTCGCCGAGATGATCTTCGTCACCGAGGATGTCGGAGAGCACCGCATAGCGCGTACCCTCGAGGATCAGTCCCATCGCGATGCCTGCGATCGGCCGCTTGATCGGCACGCCCGCATCCATCAGCGCCAGCGAAGTGCCGCACACCGTCGCCATCGACGAAGAACCGTTCGATTCCGTGATCTCGGAAACGACGCGGATCGTGTAGGGGAAGACTTCCTTTGCCGGCAGCATCGGATGCACCGCGCGCCACGCCAGCTTGCCGTGGCCGATTTCGCGGCGTCCCGGCGCATTCATGCGGCCCGTCTCGCCGACCGAATAGGGCGGGAAGTTGTAGTGCAGCATGAAGTGTTGCTTGTAGGTGCCCTCGAGCGAGTCGACGAATTGCTCGTCTTCACCGGTCCCGAGCGTCGCCACCACGAGCGCCTGCGTCTCGCCGCGCGTGAAGAGCGCGGAGCCGTGCGTGCGCGGCAGCGTGCCGACTTCGGCGACGATGGGACGAACGGTCTTGGTATCGCGTCCGTCGATGCGCACGCCCGTGTCGAGCACTGCGAAGCGCATGACGCGCGCTTCGAGATCGTGGAACAGGTTCTTGAACTTGTTCTCCGCGAGCTTGCCTTCGCCTTCGCCGATGAACTTCTCGGCCGTGGCCTTGCGGATCGCATCGATGCGGTCGCGGCGGACATGCTTCTCAGGGATCTGGAACGCGGCCTTGAGATCGGCTTCGGCGACTTTCGCGATCGCTTCGAGCTGGGCAGCATCTTCCGTCACCGGCAGATCGCGCGGCTCTTTCGCGGCCTTTTCCGCGAGACGGATGATCGCGTCGATCACCGGCTGCATCGATTTGTGGCCGAACATGACGGCGCCGAGCATCACCTGCTCGGACAATTCCTTCGCTTCGGATTCCACCATCAGCACCGCATCGGCCGTGCCGGCCACGACGAGGTCGAGCGCCGATTCCGGCATCTCGTCGATCTGCGGATTGAGCTTGTATTCACCGCCGATGTAACCGACGCGCGCGGCGCCGATCGGTCCCATGAAGGGAATGCCCGAAATGGTGAGCGCTGCGGATGCCGCGACGAGGCCTACGATATCGGGATCGTTCTCCATGTCGTGGCTGAGCACGGTGACGATGACCTGCGTCTCGTTCCGGTAGCCTTCCGCGAACAGCGGACGGATGGGCCGATCGATGAGGCGCGATGTCAGCGTCTCGCGTTCGGTCGGACGGCCTTCGCGCTTGAAATAGCCGCCGGGGATCTTGCCGGCCGCGAAATACTTTTCCTGGTAATTGACGGTCAGGGGGAAAAAATCGATTCCGGCTTTCGGGTTGCGATCGCCGACAGCGGTCGCGAGCACCACGGTCTCGCCATAGGTCGCAACGACAGCCCCATCGGCCTGGCGCGCCACTTTTCCGGTTTCGAGGACGAGCTTCCTGCCGCCCCAATCGAGTTCTTCACGGATTACCTTAAACATTCCTCAGTTCCTTTTTTCCCGCCGCCGGATTGCGCGCGGGCGTTATGTGCGTTCACGCCCATGCGCGAACGCGGTTCTTCCTCGAACAATTCGAAGAAAGGGTTGAAGCGCGGGCGCTGATGCGCCCACGCCGATGAATTCCTGCACGACTGGCGTGACGGAGAGAAAGACGTGGCCGGTATCGGCCGTCCGTCATGCGCGCCTCTCAGCGACGCAGGCCCAGACGGGAGATGAGCTGGTCGTAGCGCTTCTCGTCGGTGGCCTTGATGTAGTCGAGGAGCCGGCGGCGCTGCGAGACGAGCTTGATCAGCCCGCGGCGCGAATGGTTGTCCTTGACGTGAGTCTTGAAGTGCTCGGTCAGATTGGCGATGCGCTCGGAGAGCACGGCCACCTGCACTTCCGGCGATCCCGTGTCGCCTTCCTTGGTCGCGTATTCTGTAATGACGGCTTGTTTGCGTTCAGCGGTGATCGACATTTTTGTTCCCGGTCATCCAAAGTTGAAAACACGAAACGGCCTTAGTTCCCCTTGCGCCAATTCGGCGAGCGCTACCGGCTCGCCTCCCTGCGTTGAGAGAAAGACCGTGAGCCCCTGAAGATCGTCGTCTGTGCCGGTTTCTTCCGTGATCCGGGCGAAGAGATTGGCCCGCATCAAAATCGGATTGCCGCTGCGCAAGCGAACCGCATCCGGGCCCGTGACGGCCAGCGCCGGGATGCCGTCCAGCGCGGTCGAAATGGGCCTCAAGTGCTCAAAAGCGGCGGGACTATGCATAAAACCCTTCAGCATTTCTAGGGGAATGGCGTCCTCAACCGAAAAGGCGCCAACGGCCGTCCGTCGGAGCGCCGAAACATGCCCGACCGTGCCTAGCGCCCTGGCCAGATCCCGGACCCAGGCCCGGACGTAAGTCCCTTTGCCGCATACCATTTCGAACTCGGCGTGGTGCGGATCGGGCTGCCTTAACAGGCGTGCCGCGCGGACGCTGACGGTCCTCGGTTCCAGCGTGACCGTCTCTCCCTCCCGGGCAAGATCGTAGGCCCGCTCGCCCTGGACCTTGATGGCCGAATAGGCCGGCGGCACCTGTACGAGCTCGCCGATGAACCGGGGCAAGGTCTTCTCGATGTCGGAGATCAGCGGCCGGGCGGCCGAGGTGGCGATGACTCTACCCTCGGCATCGTCGCTGTCGCGTGCCTCGCCCCAGCATGCCGTGAAGCGGTAGGTCTTCTCCGAATCCATTGCGTAGGGGACGGTCTTGGTCGCTTCGCCGAGCGCGACGGCGAGCACGCCCGTCGCCATCGGATCGAGCGTGCCGGCATGACCTGCCTTCTGCGCATCGAAGACGCGCTTCACCGCGCCGACGACTTGCGTGGAGGTGACGCCCTCCGGCTTGTCGACGATCACCCAGCCGTGAACGGGGGCGCCCTTTTTCCTACGGCGCATCGTCGTCTTCGTAGTCGGGCTTCGGCGCAGCGGGCGCGAGGTCCTTGCGCACGCGCGGGGATTTGAGGATGCCCTCGATCTTCTCCGCTTCCGCAAATGATGTGTCCTCGACGAAGCGCAGCTCCGGCGTGAACTTGAGCGCGATCATGCGGCCCATCTCGCCGCGCAAAAATCCCTTGTGGCGGTTGAGCGCCGCGATCACCGGACCGGCATTCTTGCCGCCGAGCGGCTCGCAGAAAACGGTCGCATGGCGCATATCGGGAGACGGCACAACCTGTGTCACCGTCACCGAAACGCCCGACAGATCGGGATCGCGCACCTCGCCGCGGCGGAGAATGTCGGAGAGCGTGTGGCGCAGGAGCTCGCCAACGCGCAACTGGCGCTGCGACGGCCCCGTGCCGGGACGCGCGACATGGGTCCTGCCGCCGGATCTGGCGCCGGATTTCGGTCTTTGTACGGATGAATGACGGCGCGGCATTTGGATGCTCCGCGGGACGAGGGGAAGACCGTCAGAGCGCGCGCTTGACGGTCTCGACCTCGTAGCACTCGATGATATCGCCCTGCTGGATGTCCTGGTAATTCGCGAAGGACATACCGCACTCCTGGCCGGCAAGGACCTCGCGCGCTTCGTCCTTGAAACGCTTGAGCGTCGAAAGCTCGCCTTCGTGGATGACGACGTTGTCGCGGATGAGGCGCACCTTGGCGCCGCGGCGCACGACGCCTTCGGTCACGCGACAGCCCGCGACCTTGCCGACTTTCGAGATGGCGAAGACTTCGAGGATTTCCGCATTGCCGAGGAATTTCTCGCGCGTTTCCGGTGCGAGGAGTCCCGACAGCGCCGCTTTCACATCGTCAACGACATTGTAGATGATGTTGTAGTAGCGGATCTCGACGCCGTCGCGCCGCGCGCGATCGCGCGCCTGGTTGTTGGCGCGGACGTTGAAGCCGATGATGGCGGCGCCGGACGCATGCGCGAGGATCACGTCGGATTCGGTGATGCCGCCGACGCCGCCCTGCAGCACCTGCACGCCCACTTCGTCCGTGCCGAGCTTGGTCAGCGCGCCCTGGATGGCTTCCGCAGAGCCCTGCACGTCAGACTTGATGATGAGCGGCAGAAGACGCTTCTCGCCTTCCGACCGGCTCTTGAGCAGCTGGTCGAGCGTCTGGCGCGAGCTTCCGGTCGTCCGCTGTTCGCGGCGCTTGCGTGCGCGATATTCCGTGACTTCGCGGGCGCGCCCCTCGTTCTCGACGACAACGAATTCATCGCCGGCTTCCGGCACGCCGGAAAGACCCAGCACTTCCACCGGCGTCGAGGGACCGGCTTCGTTGACGGTTTCGCCGCGATCGTTGACGAGAAGACGCACGCGGCCGAATTCCGAACCAGCCACGAGGATGTCGCCGACCTTCAGCGTGCCGCGCTGCACGAGCACGGTCGCCACCGGACCACGGCCCTTGTCGAGCTTGGCTTCGATGACGGCGCCCTCCGCCGTTCGGTCGGGATTGGCCTTGAGGTCGAGCAATTCCGCCTGCAGGAGGATCGTCTCTTCCAGCTTGTCGAGATTGGTGCCCTTGGTCGCGGAGACTTCGACGCTGAGCGTCTCGCCGCCCATGTCTTCGGTCTGGATCTCGTGCTGCAGCAGTTCGGTCTTGACTCGCGTCGGATTGGCGTCGGCTTTGTCGATCTTGTTGATGGCGACGATGATCGGAACACCGGCCGCCTTCGCGTGGCTGATGGCTTCCACCGTCTGCGGCATGACACCGTCATCGGCGGCGACGACGAGCAGGACGAAATCGGTCACTTTCGCGCCGCGCGCGCGCATCGCGGTGAAGGCCGCGTGGCCCGGCGTGTCGAGGAAGGTGATCTTCGAGCCCGATTTCAGCTGCACCTGATAGGCGCCGATATGCTGCGTGATGCCGCCCGCTTCGCCCGCGGCGACGTCCGTCTTGCGCAGCGCATCGAGCAGCGAGGTCTTGCCGTGGTCGACATGGCCCATGACGGTGACGACCGGCGGACGCGATTTCAGCGTCGTCTCGGCATCTTCGCCGCCGCGCAGACCTTCGAGCACGTCGGCTTCCGCCACGCGCTTCACCGTGTGGCCGTATTCGGCAGCCACGAGCTCGGCGGTGTCGGCGTCGATCACGTCGTTGATCTGCGCCATGATGCCGTTCTTCATCAGCACTTTGATGACTTCGACGGCCCGGCGCGCCATGCGGTTCGCAAGTTCGGAAACGGTGATCGCTTCCGGGATTGTCACTTCGCGCGGGCCGGCCGGCGCTGGCGCCTGCTGCTGTCCGGCGCGGTTGACGCGCTGCAGATGGCGGCGGAACGCGGCGACGGAACGCGTGCGCTCGTCGTCGTCCGAGAGAGCCTTCGTGACCGTCAGCTTGCCGCGGCGGCGATCGCCTGGCGCCTTGCGCGCGACGGCCGGCGCCTTCGGCGCGGCGGTCTTGCTGCCGGGCTTCTTCGAAACGCCTTCCTCTTCTTCTTCGATCTGCGCACGGCCGCGGCCGCGCACGATTTCTTCGGGACGCGCGTCGGCGGCTTTGGCGGCCGGAGCTTCTTCCTTTTTCTCGCGGCGGGTCGCCTCTTCTTCGGCGTGCTTGCGCGCCTCTTCCTCGGCACGCTTGCGGGATTCTTCTTCGACTTTGCGCTTCTCGGCGGCGGCGCGTTCCTGCGCCAGCTTCGCCTCTTCGACGGCGCGATGCTTGGCCTCTTCGTCGGCGCGCTTGCGGGCTTCCGCTTCGGCGACGCGGGCGTCGGCGAGCGCGCGGCTGCGGGCTTCCTTTTCCTCTTCCGTCAGCTGTCGAAGAACAACGCCGGCGCGCGAGGAATCGCGGGACGGCGACGATGAGGAAGCGGGCTGCGGCGCGGCTTCTTTCGCCTTCTCAGGCGTTTTCGCGGTCGGTGCGGCAGGGGCTGCGCCCGGCGCCACGCGCGCGCGCTTCTTCTCCACCACCACCGCTTTGGTGCGGCCGTGGCTGAAACTCTGTTTGACGGTCGACGTCTCCGTCTTCTTGAGTGACAGGGTCTTGCCCGTGCGTCCCGCCTGGGCAGAACTGTCGTTCGTCTCGCTCATTCTTGTCCTTTTTTCGGGGCTTTCGGCCCAAAACCTGACCGTCCGGCGGGCCGAAAGCCTTCAAGCCGCGCCGCTTCAAGGATCAGTCGTTCCGCAAGCCGCCCCGGTTTGACGCTCGCATGTATCACATTCTCCCGGCCAAGGGCCAAGGCCAATTCGGCGGCCGAGAGGCAATCCACTAGATGGGCCTTAACGCCTTGATTTAAAGCCGCATTCTTGAGTTTTCGGCGGCCCTCGTGGGAGCCGTCCGAAGCCTCTATGAGAACCGCGGGCGGGACCTTGTCGGACAGCGCCCGGAGCACATTGTCGAAGCCGAGGACCAGCGCGCCCGACTTCCGGGCCAGCCCCAGGTCCCCCATCATCCGCTTCGCCAGCAGCATTTCGACGCGGGCCGGGAGATCGGCATCGGCCGCAACCTCGGCCTTCGCGGCGCGGGAAAAGAGGTTCTTCGCCACGGCCTTTTCGATCGCGGCCGCTTCGGCCTTCACCCAGATGCCGCGGCCGGGAAGCGTCTCCTCGATGTCGGGGACGATACGGTCGTCGGGGCCCACGACGAAACGCACGCGCTTGTCATCGGGCAGGATTTCCCCCGTGACGATGCACCGCCGCTCGCGGGCGTGCGCATCCTTCTCGCGTGTCATTTCGTCCGCGGCAGCCGTCACGCGCCTTCTTCCTCCGTCTCGCCGCCTTCTTCGGCGACTTCCTCTTCGGGGAGCGCATCGATCCAGCCCGCGCTGACGCGCGCCTTCATGATGATCTGGTTGGCGTCGTCGGGCGTCAGGTCGAAGCCCTCGAGCGCGCCGGGAACGCGCACGCGCTCCTTCTCCTTGTTCACCTCGTAATAGCCGAGGAGATCGTCAGTGGCGCAGCCGGCGAGATCGTCGAGCGTCTTGATGCCCGCTTCGCCCAGCGCCACCATCATCTGCGGCGTTACGCCTTCGATTTCGGCGACGGCATCTTCCACGCC
>Ga0335070_10002342_pt1 | contig 22083 bp, 23 predicted proteins | sample Lox_Sample_13_FD_206722 | JGI IMG/M metagenome (GOLD analysis project Ga0335070, IMG submission 206722) | Soil microbial communities from Loxahatchee National Wildlife Refuge, Florida, United States - Lox_Sample_1.3 | ecosystem: Environmental > Terrestrial > Soil > Wetlands | place: USA...
ATGCATCCAGGTTCGCACCCGCGGCGGCCCCGGCCGGAACGGTCACCCACTCGCCCGCGCGCCGCGCCGCGTTCGAGGTCGAGATGACGGGCCCCGGCGTCCCGAGGAGCACGACGTTCACCGTGACCGCGCTCGACACGACCGACGACGGCGCGACGAACTACGACACGCTCGAGGTCGAGGGCGGTGGGGGCGCCGACGGCGGCACCCCGGTCCTGGCCCGAACCGGGGAGTGGTTCCCGATCGCGATCCACGTCCCACACCCGGACGGCGGCCTCCGGACGCTCGGCGCGTGGTGCCTCCTGGAGGGGATGTCTCCCGACCTCTCCCGCGTGACGATCTACCGCGGAGCGTTCCACGCAACCGAGGCGTACCCGCGCGCGTTCCGGGAGGAGCTGGAACAGGCCGCCGGGTTCTGGCCGGGCGCGCCCGACGAGCGCGCCGTCGAGCAGCACGACGCGGGCAAGGAGGGGATCACGGGAGACGACCTTCTCGCGCAGGTGCGGCACGTCTCGGCGTTCTTCAACGCGTGCGCGCGGACCGCGATCGAGCGCGAGCGGTTCGACCTGCTGATGCTGTACCAGCCGATCCCCGACGAGGTCGAGCACCAGTACCTGCTCACGGATCCCCGCCAGCGTGCGTACTCGCCGGCGCGGGCCGCGGCGGCTGGCGAGATGGTCACCGAGACGTTCCGAGTCTGCGACCGGGCCGTGGGTGAGCTCGCGCGCGAGCTCGATCTCACCCGCGACGCGCTCGTGGTCGTCTCCGACCACGGCATGGCGGCGGTCTGGGAGGACGTCTACCTCAACCAGCTCCTCCAGCACGCCGGGCTCGCAACGGCCGAGAACGTCGACGGAAGGTGGCGCGTCGCTCCGTCGTCGAAGATCGTGGCGTACGCGAGCGGGGGCTGCGCGCACCTCTACGTCAACCTCAAGGGGCGCGAGCCCGGGGGCGTCGTCGAGCCCGGCCGGGAGGAGGACGTGCTGCGCGCGGCCGCGGTCGCTCTGGCGAAGGCTCAGGTCGACGGCGAGGACGTCGTCGAGGCGATGTACCGCCGCGGGGAGCTCTCACAGGTCGGGCTCGAGTCGGCGAACTCCGGCGACCTCGTCGTCTTCCTGCGCCCCGGCATGGCCGCCTCGTCCCGGATCGGCGCGCCCGGCGCCGCCTGGCACGGCCCGGCCGAGATCTGCGGCCAGCACGGGTATCTGGATTCGCACCCCGAGGTGGCGGCGGTGTGGCTGGCCCGTGGCGCTGGCGTTCCTCCGCGCCGCGTCCGAGAGGAGTCGCTCACCGAGGTCGCGTCGTTCGTCTCCGAGCTGGCGGGCGTCGAGGCGCCGCGGAGGGCGCGAGCGTGGAGGCGGTGACGGTTCAGCTCCAGCTCACGACGTAGCGGCAGAACTCGTTCCCGCGCGCGCGGCACGCTTCCTCGACGATGACGACGTCCCGCGCCCCGAGCATCGCGAGCGCCTCCTTGTACCAACCCACCACCGTCGCGCAGTCCGCCACCGAATGCGTGTCGGCGTCGTACGTCGTGAGCATCCCCGAGGAGGGTCCGGTCGCCTCCCACGTGCGGCGCCCGGTGTCGTAGTAGAAGCGGTAGATCATCGCCGCCTTCTGCATGAAGACGGCCGGGTCGCGGGGTTCGAGGAAGCTGCTGTGGACCGAGGTGAGGTTCTCGCGCGCCGAGGCGCGGCCCATCTCCTCGAACACCGTCGTCCTGCCGCCGCCGACAATGCCCACGATCGCGTCGTCCAGCCGGCGGCCGAGATCGAACGGGTACCAGCCCACGTTCACGACGCCGCTCAGCTGCTCCTGGTCCGACGGCGTCATCGTCCGGACCACCCGGTCCCACGCCGCCTCGCCGAAACGCTCCTTCACGAAGGCGATCCGCGCCCTGAGGATGTTGCCCTTGACCTGCATGAGAGTCCCTCCAGGAAGAGCGAAGCCGCTGCGTCGAACGTGTCCAGTCTACCGAGTCGCAGCTGGCGCGTCAACGGCGCGGTGCCTTCTCAGGAGCAGGCACGGTCGTGTCGTGCCGTGATCGAGACGCCGCCCGATCCCTTCACCCGGGCGGCGCCGCCGCCGGCCGCGACGCGGCGACCTCGCGCACGGGGATGGTGAACGCCCAGTTGTCGTCGGCGGCCGGCGTCACGCGCCCGTGGCGCGCGATGTAGTCGCAGATGAGGTCCGCCATCGGGCGGTCGATCTCCTTCACGCGGGGCGCGTCGGCGAGGTGAGGGAAGCCCCCTCCTCCGGCGGCGCGGTACGAGTTGATCGCCACGGTGAACGTCTCGTCGGGAGCGACTAGCTTACCCGCCACACGCAGGCCGCGGATCCGCTCACCGACGGGTGCGGTCGGGTCCACGAGGTAGGTCGCGCCCTCGAGCGTGTCGAAGTTGTACGCCGGAACGGAAGGGTCGCGGCGGAGTGCGCACCCGCTCCCGGCGCACTCGACGCCCACCCATCCCCGGACGGCGTGCTCGAGCACGTCCTTCACCTGACTCCCCGTCAACCTCACGACCAGGAGCGTGTTCGGGTACGGGTAGAGGGCGTGCGCGATCCGAGGCGTCACCGGGCCTGCCGGGAAGTCGGCGCGCCCGCCGAGAGGAGCCGCGAGCGAGAGCTGTGCTCCGCTGGCCTCGAGCTGCACCGCGTGGATGAGGTCGACGCTCGGGTCGTCGCCGGTCGGCAGAGACACGACTTCCAACGGCGCGGTGAGCTCCCCCAGGCGTCGGGCCAGCTCGGTCCTCGTCCGGGTCTCCTCCGGCGCCACATCCGCAACGACGGCCGGGTCGGGAGGCTCGTCCGCCGTGGGGAGGTTCTCGCCGTGCCACCCGGCGACCGTCCACGACCCTGCGGTGCGCACGAGGGTAAGGTCCACGCGCGTGACGAACTCCGCCCATCGCCCGGGTTGCGCCACGATCGTCCGCCCGAGCGCGCGCGGCGGGATGTCGCGGTGGGTGTGCCCGGTGAGCAGCAGATCGATGCCGGGGAGCTGAGCCAGCCGCCAGGCGTAGTTCTCGTCGTCGGTGCCGTTCGGCGCGCCGGTGTCGAGGTCGCGCTCGAACCCGCTGTGCACCACGATGATCACCACGTCGGCGCGCCTGCGCAGCTCCGGCACGCGCGCGGACGCCGCCGCGACCGGGTCTTCGAAGGAGAGCCCGGCCCAGTGCTCGCGCGGGTCCCAGTGCGGGACGTTGGGGTTGGTCAGCCCGAGGACGGCGACCCTGACGCCGCTGCGCTCCAGGAGCACCTCGTCGCGCGTCGGAACCCCGGCCTCCTTGGCGCCGGCGAGGTTGGCCGCGAGCCACGGGAAACGCGACTGTGCGAGCGAGTGGCGCAGCACCCGGAGGCCGAAGTTGAACTCGTGGTTCCCCACCACGGCGGCGTCGTACCCGATGCGGTTCATCGCGGCGATCGTCGGGTCGTCGCCCGGCGCTCTGGCGGCCGCGATCGCGTAGTACCCGAGCGGCGTGCCCTCGATCGCGTCGCCGCCGTCCAGCACGACCACCGCGGCACCCGAGCCCCGAACGCGGCCGACCAGGGACGCCACCTGTGCGACGGAACCTCGCGTCGGGCGGCCGCGCGCGTCGTCGGTCGGAAGCACGTGCGCGTGCATGTCGGAGGTGAACAGCACCGTCAGGGTCTTCCGCTCCGCCCCCGGGCTCGGCGTGACGACGACCGTGAGCAACGCGAGGCACGCGAACCAACCGGCCACCGGCCCCCGGCCACGGAGCAGGCCTCTCACAGCGCCACCCCCTCGCGGTGCTCGCCGAACACCTCGACGAGCGTGGCCGCAATCTCGCCGAGGGTGGCGTACGCATCCACGGCGTCGACGATCAGAGGCATGAGGTTCTCGTCCCCGCGCGCCGCCGCGCCGAGGGCAGCCAGCGTGCGGCGGACGCCGGACGCGTCGCGCCGCCGCCGGACCGCCGCCAGCCGCTTCGCCTGGGCCTCCTGGACTGCCGGATCCACGCGGAACGTCGGTATCGCCTTCTCACCCTCGCGCGTGAAGGTGTTGACCCCCACGACGACAGTGGACCCCGACTCGACGGCCCGCTGCGCCCGGTACGCCGCCTCGTGGATCTCGCGCTGCTGGAAGCCGCGCTCAATCGCGGCCAGCGCTCCGCCCATCGCCTCGATCCTGTCGATGTAGGCGCGCGCCGCCTCCTCGATGCGGTCGGTCCACGCCTCCACCACGTAGGCGCCTCCGAGCGGGTCGGCCAGGTCGGCGATCCCCGACTCGTGGGCGATCACCTGCTGCGTGCGCAACGCCAGCAGCGCGGAGGACTCGGTCGGGAGGGCGAGCGCCTCGTCCATGGCGTTGGTGTGGAGCGACTGCGTGCCGCCGGCCACGGCCGCCATCGCCTGGATCGCGACCCGCACCACGTTGGTCTCGGGCTGCCGGGCCGTCAGCGTGGACCCGGCGGTCTGCGTGTGGAACCGCAGCAACCAGGAGCGCGGGTCGGCCGCCCCGAACTCCTCCCGCATCATGCGCGCCCACATCCGACGGGCCGCGCGGAACTTGGCGACCTCCTCGAGAAAGTTGTTGTGGGAGTTGAAGAAGAACGACAGTCGCGGACCGAAGTCGTCGATCCCGAGGCCGGCGGCGAGCGCCGCACGGACGTACTCGCGGGCGTTGGCGAGCGTGAACGCGACCTCCTGCACCGCCGTCGAGCCCGCCTCGCGGATGTGGTACCCGGAGATCGAGATGGTGTTCCACTTCGGGACCCGCCGGGCGCAGAACGCGAACAGGTCGGTGATCAGGCGCAGCGAGGGGCGCGGGGGGAAGCGGTAGGTGCCGCGTGCGATGTACTCTTTGAGGATGTCGTTCTGGACTGTGCCCGAGAGGGCGTCCCACGCGACGCCCTGGCGACGTGCCACCGCGAGCACCATCGCGAGCAGCGTCGAGGCCGTCGCATTGATCGTCATCGAGACCGACACCTTGTCGAGTGGGATTCCCTCAAGCAGCGTCTCCATGTCGGCGAGCGTGTCGATCGCCACTCCGACCTTCCCCACCTCGCCGACCGCCACCGGGTCGTCGGAGTCGTAGCCGATCTGCGTCGGAAGGTCGAACGCCACGGAGAGTCCGGTCTGTCCCTGCTCGAGGAGGTAGCGGTAGCGCCGGTTCGACTCCTCGGCGGTCGAGAACCCGGCGTACTGCCGCATCGTCCAAAGTCGGCCCCGGTACATCGAGGGGTAGATCCCACGGGTGAACGGGTACCGGCCGGGAACCTCGGCGTCTGCGGCGTCCGCCCGAACGTCCCAGGGACCGTACACGGGCTCCACGGGAAAGCCGGACGACGTCGCGAACTCGGCGCGCTCCCTCGGGGTGGCGGAGCGGTAGACGTCTTCCTTCCACGACTGGAACGCCTTCGAGTCCATCGCAGGCCCTCCGACCGCCAGGACGCGAGAGTATACCGCCCGACACCAGACATAAGAGGAGCGGAGGAGCTGGGGATCCGAGGAGAGCCGCCCGCCGGCGGGCCGCCGCGTCGCTCCCCCTCCGCTCCACTGCCCCACTGCCCTTCTGGTCGCCGGACACGCCGGCACCCCTGGGCGCGCGCTCTGTTCCAAGTGGCGCAGGAATCGTTCATACTTCAGACGTGCTCAGCATCTCGGGGACGCTCGGCCGCCTGTACCTCGGCGACCTGCTCGAGTGGCTTCACCTCACGCACGCCACCGGCCGGCTGTTCCTGACCGCCGGCGACGTCACGCGTGCGTTCGACCTGTACTGCGGGCGGGTGGCGTTCGCGTCGTCGTCGCGCGCTTCGGAGCGGCTCGGTTCGTGGCTCCTCAGCCGAGGGATCGCCTCCCGCGAGTCGCTGCTCCGGGCTCTCGTCCTCTCTCAGACGCGCGGCGACCTCTTCACGGTGATGCTCGAGCGCGAGGCGGGGCTCACGCACGACACCCTCGTCGAGGCCGGGAGGGTCCTGGCGACGGCGCTGGTGAGCCGCGTGCTGCGCGAGGACCAGGTCTACTTCCGGTTCGACCCAACGCAGCCGATCGCCGAGCGGAAGCACGTGGACCTCGAGATGGACTGCCGCAACCTGGTGATGCAGGCGGCGTACCGCGCCGACACGCACCCGCCGTCCGAACGGAGTGGGGCGGGTGCCTACACGACCCTCGACCCCAACACGATCGAGCTCCTGTTCTGGCACATCGTGGCGGAGCTCGAGGGCGAGCTCGTCGATGCGACCGCTCTCGCCGAGGCCCACCGCACGTTCGCCGCGGTGGGCGAGCTGCTGAGCCGCTGGGTCGTGCAGGGCCCCCCTCTGCTGCCGGTCGGCCCGGACGATGCCGAAAGGGTGCAGCGCCGGATCGACGGCGGCAAACCGGTCCGGCTCGAGGACTCGCCGACGCTCGCGTGGAACTTCCTCTGCCTCGTCAACGGCCTCGACTCGCCCGGCGTCGAGCGCGCCGCCGGCGCCGGCGAGGCCTGGGCGCTCGCCGGACGAGACGCCACGAAGTGGGTCGGGCTCATCCTCGGCAACCCGCGCTGGCGGCGCGAGGGTCGCGTGGGCACCGACGCGGCGATCCGGCGCGCCACGCTCGCGCGCGTGGCGGCAGCCAGGAAGCTCGCGGGCAGCGTGGGTCTGTCCGAGGACGTGGCGACCACGTGCGGGGCGTTGCCGATGGTTCTGCTCGAGCTTGTCGCAACGGGGCTCGGGACCGCGTCGATGGGCGGTCCCGCCCTGCAGCGCTGCGCCGTCCGCCACCTGCTGCCGCTCGTCGGCCAAGCGTCCGGGATGGCCGCGGGGATGCCCGAGGTCGTGCTGTCCGCGCTCAGCTCCTCGCCCGCCCGCCACCCCGGCGCACGCCTCACGCGGCTCGTCGGCCTCGCCGCCGGGGAGCTGATCGAGACCGGCGACGCCGACGAGGAGTTCGCGCCCGGCGCGGACCCGGCCGTGACGGCCGCACTCGCCTCGGCCCGCAAGGCGGCCGCTCGCGCGGCGAAGGCGAAGCCGGAACAAAGGTAGAATCCTGGCATGCAGGTGCTGGTCATCGGGGGCAGCCGGTTCATCGGGCTGGCGGTCGTGCAGCGGCTCCTCATGGACGGCCACCGGATCACGCTGCTCAACCGCGGCCAGACCCCCGACCCGTTCGGCACTCGCGTCAGCCGGGTCATCGGGGACCGCTCCGACCCCGACGTGCTGCAGCGTGCCGTGGCGCGGCGCGACTTCGACGTCGTCATCGACGTGATCGCGTTTCGCGAGGACGACACCAGGGCCGCGGTCGAGAGGCTCGCCGGCCGCATCGGCCACTTCATCCACATCTCCACGGCCTCGGTGTACCTGATCCGTGACCGGCTCCTCGCCCCGTTCCGGGAGGAGGACTTCGCAGGGCGTCTCGCCCCCAAGACGGAGTCCACCGGCTCGTCGTGGACCTACGCGTACCACAAGCGGCGCTGCGAGCTCGCGCTCGCGCACGCGTGGGAGAGCGACCAGTTCCCGTTCACCACCCTGCGGCTGCCGATGGTGGTGGGGCCCGGGGACTACACGGAGCGGGCGCAGACGTACCTCGAGCGCCTCCTCGACGGCGGACCGCTCATCCTCCCCGACGGCGGGCTCAACTCGTGGGGGTTCCTCTGGGTCGCCGACGTGGCCGAGACGATCGCCGCGAACCTCATGAACGCGAATGCGTTCGGCCGCGCCTACAACCTCGCCCAGCGGGAGGTCGTTTCACTCAAGCAGTTCGTCGAGACCGCCGCGGGGAGCCTCGGCCTGCGCCCCACCCTCGCCTCGGTGCCGCTCGAGTGGCTCAACCGCCTCAACCTGGGCGTCTCCTTCTCGCCGTACACGCACGACCACGACATCGTCCTCGACACGTCGGCCGCACAGCGCGATCTCCTGTTCGAGCCAACGCCGTTCCTCACGTGGTGCGAGCAGTTCGTCGCCGAGTTCCGCTCCCGTTGGGACGGCACCCCGTCGCGGCTGTACGCCACCCGCCCCCTCGAGCTCCGGCTCGTGCAGGAGCTGGCGCAGCTCCGCATCCCCGGCCTGGGCCCCGCGAAGGTCACCGCCGCGCGCTAGCGCTCGCAGGCGGTCGGGAGACGCGCCGCCGCCGTCAGCCGAGGTCCTCGGGTCGTCCCGCGGCGTGCAGGCTCTCGAGTGCGTGACGTGCCGCCTCCTGCTGAGCCGCCTTCTTCGAGGAGCCCTCGCCGCACGCGAGCACGGCTCCGCCGAGCTCGACCTCGAACACGAACACCTGCCGGTGCGCGGGACCTCGAACCTCGACCTGCCGGTAGGCGGGGAGCGGCAGGCCGCGTCGCTGCGCGAGCTCCTGGAGCGTCGACTTCGGCTCCTCGAGCGGGAGGTGGGATCGGTCGAGCGAGGCGACGATCGGCGCGAACGACCTCGCCACGGCGGACTTGAACGAGCGCCACCCTCCGTCGAGGAGGAGCGCGCCCAGCACGGCCTCGAGCGCGTCGGCGAGCACGGCGGCACCGGGAGGCGTCCCCTCCAGACCGCCGCCGAGCTCCAGCGCCGAGCCGACGCCGAGTCGTTCCGCGAGCTGCGCGAGCGATGCTTCCCGGACCAGAGCGGCGCGTGCGCGCGTCAGCTCTCCCTCGGGTGAATCCGGCCAGCGCGCGAACAGCAGGGCGGCCACCGCGTGCGACAGCGCGGCGTCGCCGAGGAACTCCAGGCGCTCGAACGAGGGCGCGCCCCGCTCGTTCGCGGCCGAGCGGTGACGCAGCGCCTGCTCCAGGATCTCGGGGTGCTCGAACTCGTACCCGAGAGCCCTCTGAAGCCTCCGCAACGCCGTGCTACGTCTCACGCGCTCGCTCCCCGGAGGGCGGCCAGAGGATCTCCGCGCCTCGCCTCACCCCTGCGACCCGATGGTAGGGCAGGTACGTCCCGCCCGCCACCTCGACACCGTGCGGCAGAATCGACACCACCGAATCGAACTCGATCTCCTCGAGCCGATCCACGCAGCCCTCGCGCGTGCGCACCTCGACGACCACGTCGCCTCGCTCCGCGGCGGCGTCCCAGCGCAGGCGGTTGAGCAGGTCGCGGAGGGTCGCCACGTCCGGATTGTACGGGACCGCCCTCGCACCCCGCCCGCGGTCGAGCCTTGACGAACCCCGACGAGAGGACGACACTCCCCGCGCCATGGAGAAGTTCCGGATCCGGGGCGGCGCCAGGCTCGCCGGCGAGGTGCGGGTCTCCGGCTCCAAGAACGCCGCGCTGCCGTGCCTGGCGGCGACGCTGCTGACCTCGGAGCCGGTGAGCCTGCACGGCGTACCCCGCGTGCGTGACATCGTCACGATGGAGAAGGTCCTGGCCTCGCTCGGCGAGTCGTGCGAGCACGGCAACGGCGTGACGCGCGCCGTCGCGGGGCGCGGCGGCGCCTTCCACGCGCCGTACGAGCTCGTCCGCACGATGCGCGCCTCGGTGCTGGTGCTCGGGCCGCTGCTCGCGCGGCGGCGCCGGGCGCGCGTGGCCCTCCCGGGCGGATGCGCGATCGGCGCGCGCCCGGTCGACTACCACCTCGAGGCGCTTGCCCGGCTCGGCGCCGAGCTCACGATCGAGAGCGGGGACGTGGTGGCCGAGGCCCCGCGCGGACTCCACGGCGGCGAGATCGCGTTCCCGCGGATCACCGTGACGGGGACCGAGAACGTCCTGATGGCGGCGTCGCTCGCGCGCGGCCGCACCGTCCTGCACAACTGCGCGCTCGAGCCCGAGGTCGAGGACCTGGCGCACCTTCTGACCGCCATGGGTGCGAGGATCGACGGCGTCGGGACGCCCACGCTCGAGGTCGAGGGCGTCGAGTCGCTGCGGGGAGCCGACCACTCCGTGATCCCCGACCGGATCGAGGCGGGGACGTACGTCATCGCGGCGGTGCTGGCGGGCTCCGGGGTGACCGTCGGGCGGTGCCGGCCGGATCACCTCGAGGCACTTCTCTCCGTCCTCGGCGAGATGGGCGTCCGGTTCACCACGGCGGCCGACTCGATCACGGTGCCGGAGCAACCGGCGCGCCCTCGCGGGGCGGCGCTGTCGACGGCCGAGTATCCGGGGTTCGCGACGGACCTGCAGGCGCAGTTCCTCACGCTCGCGACCCAGGTGGACGGCCCCAGCTCGGTCACCGAGGCGATCTTCGAGAACCGCTTCCAGCACGTGCTCGAGCTCAAGCGGCTGGGCGCCGCGATCACGGTCGAAGGTCGCACCGCGCACGTCACCGGGCCTCGGCCCCTCGACGGCACGACCGTGATGGCCTCCGACCTCAGGGCGTCGGCCTCGCTCGTCCTCGCGGGCCTGGTCGCGAAGGGCGTGACGGTGGTGGACCGCATCTACCACCTCGACCGAGGCTACGAGGCGATGGAAGCTAAGCTCACCGCGCTGGGAGCGCGGGTCGAGCGGTTCAACCCGGGGCCGTACCTCTAGCGCTCCGCGTCTCTCCCCGCGGGCGCACGGTGCTTGCTATCCTTCGCCGATGGACGGCTGCGTCTTCTGCAAGGTGGCCGCGGGAACGGTGCCGGCGCGGATCCTCTTCGAGGACGACCACGTCGTGGCGTTCCACGACATCTCGCCGCGGGCGCCGGTGCACGTCCTGGTGATCCCCCGGCGTCACATCGAGTCGCTCGCCGAGACGAACGACACCGACAGGGAGCTGCTGGCGACGCTGCTCGTCGCCGCGGCGGAGGTGGCGAGGCGCACCGGGATCGCCGAAACCGGATACAGGGTCGTGACCAATGCTGGGGCGGAGGCCGGGCAGACCGTGCCGCACCTCCACCTGCACGTGCTGGGCGGCCGCCGGCTGGGATGGCCGCCGGGGTGATCGGGGGTCCGCCGCCCGCCCCGGCGCTTGCCGACGCGGTGCGCGGAGGTCGGTGGGCCGAGGTGCGCGCGGCGGCCGACTCGCTGCCGCGGCCGCTCGCCCCCGAGGTGGCCCTCGCGGCCGCCCGCGCCGCACGTTTCACAGGGGACGCAGCCAGGGCGCTCGACCTGGCGCGCGGCGCAATCGCGCGCGGGGGCGAGCTCGCGCCCGCGCTCCGGCTCGAGGCGGCGGCGGCGGCCGCGTCGCTCGGCCGCGATCCGTTCCCATTCCTCGCGCCTCTCCTTGCGCGCTCGGCGCCGCCGGCCCCGCGCCGGGAGGCGGAGAGGTGTCTCCGGGCTGCGTGGGAGACGCTCCCCATCGAGACGGTTCGCCGGGTGCGGCGGGGCACCGTCCCGCGTGAGCTGTGGCGGGAGCATTCGGCTCTCCTCGCGGAGCGCGCCGGCGACCGGGAGGCTGCCCTCCGCGTCCTCGAGGAGCGCGTCGGCGACAGGGCAGCGTTGCGGGCTGCGCGCTGGCTCGCCGGAGCGCCCGGGGTGTCCCCGGCGGGGACACTCGCCGTCGCCGAGGCGCTCCTGGCGGGCGGCGCGTGGCACGACGCCGACGCTCTGCTCGCGACGCAGAGCCGGCCGCTCGACGCGCAGCTCCGGTTCAGGTGGGCGTTCCTGCGGGGCCGTGCGGCGTACCGTCTGGGCGACCTCGACCGGGCGGCGAAGGCGTACGACGAAGCGCTGGCGGCCGCGTCGTCGGACGCCGACCGCTTCGCCGCGGCGGTCCAGCGCGCCCGGACCGCGGAGGTCGCCGGGGACGTGGCAGCCGCAATGCCGCTCTGGGACGCGGCGCGCGCCGCCGCCCCTCGGGAGGTCGAGGGGTGGGACGGAGGCGCGCGCACCCGCGCCGTCGCGGGGCGCGCGAGCGACGCCGCGGCGCTCCTGCAGTCGTGCCCCGTACCTGTCGCGCGCGTGGCGGGGCCCCGGCTCGCGGCGATCTTGCTGGCGCGCGGCGAACTCGCGGCGGCGAACGCGGCCCTCGCACGCCTGCCCGACCGGCTCCCCGTCGTGCGCGTGCTCTCGATCGCATCGCAGGTCGCGTCCGGCGACGTCGAGGGTGCCCGGACGCGAACGGCCGACGTGCTCGCGGATCCGCGCTCGGGCGGGTGGCGCGAGACCGTGCTCGGCCTCCTGCCCGCCGCGAACCAGCCGCCCGAGGGGACCGCCGCGCCCATGCGCGAGCCGACGCAGCTCGCGCGTCTCGCGGCGACGCGCGGGGCGCCGGCGGCGAGGGCCTCGCTCGCCGCGGCTCTCCTCGCCGATCCCGCGTGGGCGCCGCTGTTCCAGCGCGAGCCCGCCGAGCCGGCGGCGTGGGTCGGGGCCGCGCAGCGGCTGGTCGCCGTGGGAATGGACAGCGATGCGGCCTCCGTGTTCCCCGGGTCGTTCCCCCGCCGCACGCCCGAGGAGACCGCGTGGAGTGCGGCTCGCCTCGCGGCGTGGGGCAACCGACCGGCCGCACTCACGGCGGGCGAGCAGCTGTGGACGGACGTGGGCGCATTTCCGGCGGTGCTCCTCCCCGCGGCGCTGCTCCGTCGCATCCTCCCCGAGCAGCTGATCGCGGGGTGTCACGCTGCGGCGCGTGCGGAGGGAGCGTCCGCGGGATGGCTGGTGGGGATCATCAGGCAGGAGTCCCGCTTCGACAGCGGCGCGTTCTCCTCTGCGGGGGCGGTGGGGATCAGCCAGTTCGTGCCGGACGTCGCCTCCCAGATGGGCGTGTCGCGGGAGGAGCTGCGTGACCCCGACATCGCCCTCCGACTGGCCGCTCGAGAGGTGTGCCGCCTGCGCGCTCGCTACGGCGCGCGCCTGCCGATCGTGGCGGCGGCGTACAACGCGGGCGAGAACGTCGTGACCAGCTGGCTGACCGAGATGGGCGACAACCCGGCCGACGCGGTCTTCGCCGCCGCCATCCCCTACCGGGAGACGGCCGGATACGTGCTCGCGGTGTGCGAGGGCGCCGAGCTGGCGGGCGGCTCCGAGCCCCGCGACAGTGCGGCCGCCGACGTCGTTCACCGCGGCCCCGCCGCGGCGCCGAGCGGTGCGGCGCGGCCGGCAGGTCGCTGAGGCCGCTCACCCCGGAGGCGCCAGAGGCGTCGGCGTGCTCGCGGGCGCCGGCGCCGCCGGCTGCGCCGCTCCGGGCACGTAGCGGACGATCTCGGCCCGCTTCGCGAGCTCGCCCGTCCACCGCTCGACCTCGCTCGAGATCTTCCGCTCGCGGAGGAGAGCCACGACCTCACCGCGAACCTCCGCGAGCGGCGGCACCGGTTTCCCGGCCCTGGCGAGCTGCGGGGCGAGCTCGTCGTTCCAGGCGCTCTCGACCTCGCGTGCCGTCGGCCGCGCGAACGGGGCGAACCGCGTCGCGACGTACGCCTGGACCACGGCCGCGTGGCGCACCAGCTCCCGGAGCTCGCGCTCTCCGAGGCCCACCGCCGCGAGGTGCTGGTGCAGCGCCTCCTCCCCACCGGCCTTCTGGACCGTGGCGCGCCACGCCGAGGTCATGTCGGGGTTCGCGCGCGCCGTGATCCCCGCGGCGGTGAGATCCTGCCACCGCAGCTCCAGGTCCACGAGCGCCTCGACGACCGCGCGCCGATACTCGACGTCGCCCTGGTCGGACTGCCGGGGGACGAGCGCCGCGATCTCGGCGAGCTCGGCGTCGGAGGCCAGGATCGGCACTCCGTTGACGACCGCGAGCACCCTCTCCACCTCGACCGCCGTGGCCATCAGGAGAGGGAGGAAAAGCACCATCACGTCATCATGTTACACTCGCGCCGGAGGGCTACGTGGGGAGGAGCGCGCCGCCGACTGGCGATTTGACGGTTGCCCTGGCGCAGATCTCGACCTGCCCGGGCCAGCTCCGGCGCAACCTCGAGAAGCACCTCGAAGTGGCGGAGAGGGCGGCCGCCGCCGGCGCGCACCTCGTCGCGTTCCCCGAGCTCTCGGTCTCCGGCTACCTGCTGGCGCACGGTGTCCTGGAGCACGCGATGGGGCTCGACGATCCCCGGCTCGCGCCGCTGGTAGAAGCGAGCAGGCGCATCGCGCTTCTCGTCGGCGTGCCGCTGCGGGAGCCGCACGGCGGCATCTCCAACGCCGCCGTGCTGCTCGAAGGCGGCGAGGTTCGCGGAGTCCACCGGAAGCTGTACCTCCCGACGTACGGGATGTTCGACGAGGGGCGGTACTTCATCCCGGGAGCCGTGCTCGAACCGCTCGCCTGCTCGCTCGGACGCTTCGGCGTCCTGATCTGCGAGGACGCCTGGCACCTGTCGTCCGCGGCGATCCTCTCGCGCGCGCGTCTCGACGCCTTCGTCGTGATCTCCGGCGGCCCATCCGAGCTGGATCTCGGCGGCGAGCCCGCGGGGGGGCGCCGGTGGCACTGGATCCTCGGGGCGGTCGCGGTCACGACCGTCACGCCGGTGTTCTTCACGAACCGCTGCGGGTGGGAGGAGGGGGTTCTCTTCGGGGGCGCCTCGTGGGCCGTGGACCCCCGCGGTACGACGCTGGCGGGACCGGCGCCGGCGCTCGAGGAGTCGCTCCTCGTGGCGAGGATGTCGCGGGCGGCGGCGACCCGCGCACGGACGCTGATGCCGATACCGCACGCGGAGAGGGTCGAGCTGTGGCGCGCGGCCATGGAGTCCGGCGATGCGTGAACTCCCCCCCGTCAACGTCGATCTCCTCGCGAAGGCGCTCGAGGCGTTCCTCGCGGAGGAACTCCGCGCGTCCGGCCTCGCCGGCTACCTCGTCGGCCTCTCCGGCGGCGTGGACTCGGCGGTCTCCGCCGCCCTGGCGGCGGCCGCGGTCGGTCCGGCTCGAGTCCGCGCTCTCGCGCTCCCCGGCCCCACGAGCTCGCCCGAGAGCCTGCGCGACGCCAGGGCCGTTGCCGCGAGGTTCGGGCTCCAGCTCGAGGTCGTCGACCTCGCGCGCCCCGCAGAGGTGCTGGCGGAGACGCTCGGCGCCCGGACGGATCGGGTGAGGTTCGGGAATCTGATGGCGCGGTTGCGGATGGTGACGCTGTTCGACCGGGCCCGCCCCGTCCCGGCGCTCGTCCTCGGCACCAGCAACAAGTCCGAGATCCTGCTGGGGTACTCGACGCTCTTCGGCGACTCGGCGGCGTCGGTTCAACCTCTCGGCGACGTCTGGAAGACGCACGTGTTCGCCCTCGCGCGTGCGCTCGGCGTGCCGGAGTCGGTGGTCGCCAAGCCGCCGACGGCGGACCTGTGGCCGGGCCAGACCGACGCCGGCGAGCTGGGGTTCGACTATCCGACCGTGGACCCGATCCTCTACTGGCACCACGAGGGGGGGATGGGACGCGAGGAGCTCGTGGCCGAGGGGTTCCCTCCCGCGCTCGTCGACGGTGCCCTCGCCGCGTACCGGCGGAACCGGTTCAAGTGGCGTCCGACGGTTGTCGCGCGCGTTTCCGCCAGCTGCATCAACGTGGACCGGATCCTCCCGCGAAACCCCGAGCGATGAGGCGCAGGGCACAGCCGGAAGGGCACCGGGCACAGGAACCTCCTCCGGGCCCCGGCTCGCGGACCACCGAGCCCGACACCGTTCGGGGGAAGCTCTTCGTCGTGGCGACGCCGATCGGCAACCTCGGCGAGCTGTCGCCCCGCGCCCGGGAGGTCCTCGCCGCGGTCCGCCTCATCCTCGCGGAAGACACGCGCAGGGTCCGGAAGCTGCTCAACCACTTCTCGATCAGGACGCCCACCCGGGCGCTCCACGAGCACAACGAGACGCGCGAGGTGCCCCGCCTGCTCGCCGATCTCGCGGGCGGCGCCGACCTGGCGCTCGTCTCCGACGCGGGCACGCCGCTCCTGGCCGACCCCGGGTACCGGCTCGTCCGTGGGTGTCGGGAGCGCGGAATCCCTGTCCTGGCGGTGGCGGGGCCGAGCGCCGTCGGGGCGGCGCTCGCGGTCTCGGGGTTGCCCCCCGTGCCATTCACGTTCGCCGGGTTCCTGCCCCCGAGAGCGGCCGCCCGCGACCGGATGCTCGCCGAGCTGGCACGCCTCCCGCACACCCTCGTCGTCTTCGTCTCCCCCCACCGCCTCCGCGCCGAGCTGCAGGCGTGCGCCGCGTCGCTCGGCCCCCTGCGCGAGGGAGCGCTCCTCGCCGAGCTCACGAAGGTGCACGAGCGGTGTCAGCGTGGGACGCTCGCAGAGCTCGCCGCGTGGGGGACGGACGCCGATCCCCGCGGGGAGTTCACGCTCGTCGTCGGACCGCCGGCTGCCGTGTCCGCCGGCCCGATCACACCGGGATCGGCGCGCGCCGCGGTGGACCACGCCCTTGCGTTGGGGCTCGAGCTCGGCGACGCCCGCCGCGAGGCGGCACGGGCCCTCGGGATCCCGCACCGGGAGCTCTACGCCCTGCTCATGCGGGGCTCTTCGACATGAGGCGGAGCACCACCGAGGAGATCGCGGAGAGCACGGCGGGACCTCGCGCCCTCTCGACCTGAGCGCCTGCCAAGCGGGCGAGGCCCGTGATCAGCTCGTCGTCCCTGTAGACGGCCGCCAGGCGGAACGCGCGGTGCAGCTGCCACGGCGTCATCTCCTGGACCGGCGAGTTCGGCGTCGCCTCGATGTCCCGCGCGAGACGCTCGTGGATGCGGGGCCTGAAGACGCGCGGGTACCAGTCCTTGCCGGAGCAGCGGTCGGGGTCGAGCTCGGCGGCCAGACCGGCGCGGGACGCGTGACCGCGCACCGCCAGGGCCTGCCGGAGCAGCCGACCGACGGTCGAGGCCAGCACCCGGCCGAAGCCGTCGGGCGCAACTGCGTCGCCGCGCCAGTCGGTGAGGGTGGCACCCGCCTCCAGCGCGCCGACGAAGACGGCAAACCGCGCGGGGTCCCGCCGCTGCAGCGCGTCGTCGAGCTCGCGAAGCTGGCGTTCGCCTGCGCCGGCCTGCGCCCGCACCGCGGCGGCGGTTGCCGCTCCGGCGAGCGCGAGGCGCTCCGCCGCCTGTGCGAGTTCCCTGGGCCGGAACCCGTACACCTCGCACAGCGCGTCCACCACCTCGTCGTTCCCCTCCAGCGCGGGCGCCACCCGCGCGACGAGCGACGCGAGCGAGCGGCGTTGGGCCGTCGAGACCCGCACCTCGTCCCACGGCTTCGGAGCCTCGGGGAGCGCGAGGAAGCGGGCCTCGCCGCGGGCCGCCGCCACCTCCGCGAGCGCGCCCTTGGGGGCGGCGGCGGACACGACGCCGAGGAGCAACCACACACCGGAGAAAGGGAGCGACGTGAGGCCCTTGGCGAGGTCTTCGGCCTCGGCGCGCCGGCCGGTGGCGAAGTAGGCGGCCGCGTCCGGGACCACGAGCAGCCGCTCCGAGGCGAACAGCGAGGGACTCGCGAGCTCCCGGACCAGGTGTGCGGGCGGCGGGGCCGGTGCGAACGGGACGACCTCCCCGTCGGGGTTCGCGGCCCGCCACGCCGTCTCGACGGCGCGGCGCTCGACCTCGAGGAGGTAGTCGTCAGGCGAGGCGAGCAGGAGGATCGTCGGGAGGCTCGAGGGAGGGGGAGCGGCCGTTGTCACGGGCGATCAGAACGTTCGCTTCGCGGAGCGGTCTCCTGCCCCGGCGGGGGGCGTCTAGATCTCGCCGCGGTCCTGGAGCTCTTGACAGGCGACACAGTGGCGCGCCCACGGGAGCGCCTGGAGGCGCTGCTTCTCGATCGGCTGCTCGCAGTGGACGCACAGCCCGAAGCGCCCGTTCTCGAGACGCGCAAGCGCCTCGTCGATCAGGCGCAGCATCTTCCCTTCGTTCTCCGAGAGCGAGAAGGAGAACTCTCGCTGGAAGGCACTCGTGGCGCGATCGGCGATGTCGGGCGCCCCGGACTCCGTCTCGACAGACCCCATCTCCCGAGCGCGGGAGACGCCCTCCAGAACCTCCTTGCGCTTCGTCTGCAGCTGCTTCCGTATTGCCTTGAGATCAGTTGCTCGCGTCACTGCACCTCCCGAACGGCCATTATACCCGAATGTCTAACCCAAGCAGCCACGGTGATATTGCCCGCCGGCGAGGAGGTCGCACGCGCGGTAGAGCTGCTCCAGGAGGACGAGGCGGGCCAGGTGGTGCGGGAGGGTCAGGCGGGAGAGCGCCATGGTCTCCGAGGCGGCCTTGAGCTCCCGGTCCACCCCGAGGTCCGACCCGACCACGAACGCCGTCCGGCTCACCCGCGTCCGCTCCCGAAGCCACTCCGCGAGCTCCGGCGTCGTGCGCTCACGGCCGCGCTCGTCGAGCACGACCACGGTGTCGCCTGGCGCCAGGTGTCTCACGATCGCGTCCTTCTCTCTGGCCAGGGCACGGCGAGGGTCGCCGCCCCGCCCCTCCGCCGGCGGGACGCGGATCTGGGTGAGCGGCAGGTACCGGGCGAGCCGCTTCGAGTACTCGTCGGCGAGTGCCTCCAGGTGGGCGCCTCCCCGGCGTCCGACCCAGACGAGCACGACTCCGTTCACGTCCCGCGGCGCCATCGGATCAGGGTCCGTCGCGAGACCCCGAGCGAACGGGCGGCCCGTGTCACGTTGCCGCCCTCAAGCCCGAGGACCCACAGGGCGTACAGCCGCTCGACGTCCGCGAGCGGCCGAGCCCGCTCGGCGGCGAGCTCCGCCACCGTCGGCCACGCCGCCGGAGGGAGCCCGAGATCGGCAGGGCGTACCGCCGGGCCGTCGCCCCGCAGGAGCGCGCGGGTCAGCACGGTCTCGAGCTCTCTGAAGTTCCCGGGCCATGGGTACGCCTGGAGCAGCTCCGTGCTCTCGGGGTCGAGGTCCCGGTGGGTGCGGCCGCGGCGCTCTTCCCGGCGGAGGAACGCCGTCGCGAACGGGAGGATGTCCTCGGGGCGCCGGCGGAGCGGCGGGAGCGCGGCGTGAAACCCGGCGAGCCGGTGGTACAGGTCTGCTCGGAACTCCCCGTCGTCCACGCGCTCGCGAGAGCCGGTCCCGGCCAGCGCGATCACCCGGGCCCGGAACGGCCGAGGCGTCGCGGTTCCGACGGGGAAGAACGAGCGCTCCTCGAGCGCGCGCAGCAGCGCAGTCTGCCCCTCCTGCGGGAGCACGTCCACGCGATCGAGCACGAGCGTGCCGTCGCCCGCCTTCTCGAGCAATCCCGTGTGCGGCCGGGTCGCGTCGGTGAACGCTCCGGCCCGGTGGCCGAACAGCGCGGACGCCACGAGCGTTGCGGGCACCGCGCCGCAGTCGACCACCACCAGCGGCCGCCCGCGCCGGCCGCTCCTGTGGATGCGTGCGGCCACGTAGCTCTTGCCGACCCCCGTCTCCCCCTCGAGGAGGAGGGGGAGCTCGGAGGCGGCCAGGCGGCCGAGGGTGCGCGCGAGGTCCGCGGCGACGCGATTCCGGGTCGCGAACAGAGCTTTCACCGCGCACCGTCCCGCAGCCCAGCGGTGACCTCGGGCGCGTCGCCCCAGAGGCGCTCGAGCGCGAAGAACTCGCGCCGCTCCTCGAGGAAGATGTGGAACACGAAATCTCCGAAGTCCATCAGGATCCACCCGGCCTGCGAGTACCCCTCGACTGCCAGCGGCCGCGCGCCCCGGGCGGTCAGGGCGCGGTCCACCTCGTCCGCGACCGCCTGCGCCTGGCGCTGCGAGCCGACCGAGCAGATCAGGAACACGTCCGCGATCGAGGTGCGCTCCGAGACGTCGAGCGCCAGTATGTGGTACCCCTTCTTCGCCTCGACAGCGGAGACGGCGGCCCGGAGGCGCGCCCGCAGGTCAGCGTCCATCGCCGGGCGCATCCCCCTGGTGGTAGAGCCGGTGCTTGACGATGTAGCGGTGGACCTCCGGCGGGACCAGTTCGTGGATCGTCAACCCGAGGCGCAGCCGCTCCCTGAGGTGCGTCGCCGAGATCGGGAACGGCTCGTGGGCCAGCAGGTAGATCGAAGGCGACGAGCCCTCGGGGTCGGCCACGCCGACGAACGGCTCCACGGTCCGCATCCGCGGCCTGAGGATGGCGGGGACCTTCGCCGCGAGGTCTTCGCCCCACGACGTGTCCCTGTGCAGGACGACCAGGTGCGCGAGGTCCACGAGCTCCTCCCACCGGCTCCACGTGCCGATCTGGGAGAACGAGTCGCTCCCCATCAGGAAGAACGACTGCTCGGCGGCAAACCGGGCGCGCAGGAGGCGCAGGGTGTCGACGGTGTACGTGGGTCCGGCCCGCTCGGACTCGATCGGCGAGACGAGGAACCGGTCGTACGGCTGCGTCGCCAGGGCGAGCATCGCGAACCTGTGCGAGAACGGCGTCAGCGGTTCGCCGACCTTGTGCGGCGGGTGCGCCGCCGGCACGAACACGAGCGCGTCGAAGCGAAACGTCTCGAAGGCCCGGACCGCCGGCACCAGGTGCCCGAGGTGCACGGGATCGAACGTTCCTCCGAAGAACCCGACCCTCCTCACGATCGGCCTGCCAGGGCGAACACCAGGTCAAGCATACCCTCAACGCCCTCTCCGCTCACCGCCGATATCACGGCCCACGGGACGTCCATCTCCGCAGCGACGCGCTCCAGCTCCTCGCGGCGACCCGGGTCGCTCATGGCGTCGGCCTTGGTACCGACCAGCATCGACGGACGCTCCGCGAGCGCCGGGTCGTGGAGCGCCAGCTCCTGGCGCAGCACCTCGACCTGCCGCCGCACCGGCTCCCCACTCGCCAGGTCCACCAGGTGCAGGAGAACGCGGCAGCGCTCGATGTGGCGGAGGAACCGGTGGCCGAGCCCGGCCCCGGCGTGCGCACCCTCGATCAGCCCGGGGATGTCGGCGAAGACGAGGGAGCGTGCCCCGCCGTCGCGGCTCACGACCCCAAGGTGGGGCTCCAGCGTCGTGAACGGGTAGTCCGCGATCTTGGGGCGCGCCGCCGAGATCCGCGAGAGGAGCGTCGACTTGCCGGCGTTCGGAAGTCCGACCAGGCCGACGTCCGCCAGCAGCTTGAGCTCGAGCCTGATGTGGCGCTCTTCCCCGGGCGTTCCCGGCTCCGCGAACCGGGGCGCCTGGCGCGTCGGCGTCGCGAAGTGCTGGTTGCCGCGGCCGCCCCGGCCACCGTGAGCGACGACGGCCTCCTGGCCCGGCTCCACCAGGTCGGCGAGCTCACCGCCGTCGTCGAAGTCGCGCACCACGGTCCCGGGAGGGACCTCGATGATCGCATCGGCTCCGGATGCACCGCTCTGGTTGGAGCCGCGCCCGTGTTCCGCGCGGCCGGCCTTGACGTGATGGCGGTTGTAGAGGTGAGCCAGCGTCGCCCAGTGCGGACTCGCCCGGACGATCACGCTGCCGCCGTTGCCCCCGTCGCCGCCGTTGGGGCCGCCGCGCGGCACGAACTTCTCACGCCGGAAGCTGATGCACCCTCGCCCCCCATCGCCGGCCTTCACGAAGATGTGAACTTCGTCCAGGAACATCAGGCGTGGGGGCCCGCGTCAGGCTGCGGGCTCGATCTGGACGAAACGGCCGAGGCGCCCGCGATCGCGGAACCGGATGCGGCCGTCGACCATCGCGAACAGCGTGTCGTCGCCGCCGCGCCCGACGTGGGCGCCGGGCTTCCAGCGGGTGCCGCGCTGCCGGACGATGATCGTGCCGGCCGTCACCAGTTCGCCGTCACCGCGCTTCACGCCCAACCGCTGGGCGTTCGAATCACGCCCGTTGCGGCTCGATCCTTGACCTTTCTTGTGCGCCATCGTCCCTCCCTACGCCTTGATGGCGTCGATCCGGACCTCGAGGAGGTCCTGCCGGTGGCCCGTCGTCTTGCGGTACCCCTTGCGCTTCTTCTTCTTGAAGATGATGACCTTGTCCGCGCGAAGCTCGCGCAGGAGGGTGCCCTTCACCGAGGCGCCGGCCACCATCGGCTTCCCGACCTTTACGTGCCCCTCGTCCCGCACCAGGAGGACGCGGTCGAACACGACCTCGCTCCCAGGCTGCGCGCCCGGCCACACGCGCTCGACCGCGATGCGCTGGCCGACCTCGACGCGGTGCTGCTTTCCGCCCGCTTCCACGATTGCGTACATTCAAACCCCCACCCGACCCGATCGGGGAACGGGATTTCTAGCACAGCGGCGCGAAAGTGTCAAACGCCGGGGCGCGTTTGTTCAGGCAGGAGAAAGACCTGCACCCCCTTCACGTCAACCACGGGCGGGCCGAGCGACGCGACGAACACCGTCCACCGGCGCCACCCGGCCGGGGGGCGCCCCCGCCCGCCGGGGGGCCCCCCCCGCCGGGGCGCGGGCGCGCCCCCGCTGTCCAGGCGGGGGGGGTGAACCCGCCAGCGGGGGGCCCCGCCCGCGGCGGCCCCCGCG